>CDYI01019273.1_pt1 | contig 8920 bp, 8 predicted proteins | sample 557711 | NCBI WGS metagenome assembly CDYI01 (sample SAMEA3182054, study PRJEB8094) | gut metagenome | biome: human; feature: gut; material: Stool; isolation source: human stools | place: Canada | collected 2012-11-13 | reverse complement strand
CTTTACAGCCATGTGCTGCGGAAAATCCGGGAATGTGCCAGAGCCGCCCTGATGGACGGGGAAGCGGTTGCCGACCGCTTGACCAATACCTGTGAAGCCGAGCAGCGGGAACAGCGGGAAGCAATGGAACGCTCCCTCACAAGGGACGAGGAACGGATTGAGGTTCTGGACAAAATGGTAATGCGGCTTTATGAGGATATGATTGCAGGGCGTATCAGTGAACAGAATTTCAACACCATGCTGGAAAAGACACAGACCGAGCAAGCGGAGCTTAAAGCAAAAGTGTCCGAGGGCAGAAAGCGGCTGTCCGATGAAGTCCAGCTTGCCAATGACGCAAAACAATGGGTGGAAGCCATTCAGGAATACGCCAATATCACAGAGCTGGACGCAGCCACCCTCAACCGCTTAATCAAAGAAATCGTCGTGCATGAGCGCATTGACGAAGATAAAACAAGACACATTTCTATCGAAATTCATTTTAATCTCAAACCCATCCCAGAGGTGGAACAGGTCACTGCCTGACCTGTCCCGCCGGGACGGTTCTCTTAAAAACACCATATAGATTTTTTGTACGCCGCCGCCCGCCATTGAGCAGAGTTTTACACCTAATTGGGTATAAAACAGCTCGTCGCGGGCGGCGGCGTGGCGCTGATCGGCGTGACACTGATCCCCCTGCTGTCCGGCCTGCTGGGCTGAGTCCTATCAAAATCTCAGAGGCGGCTCCCGTTTCACGGCGGGAGCCGCCTCTAAGGAGGTGATCTCCCGTGATAATCGACACGATCCAGGAATGGTTCAAAGAGGTGCTGATCGACGGCATCATCTCAAACCTTTCCGGGACCTTTGATACCGTGAATACGAAGGTAGCCGAGATCGCAGGCGAGGTCGGCATGACGCCCTCCGGCTGGAACGGCGGCATCTTCAACATGATCCGCAGCCTGTCCGAAACGGTCATTGTTCCCATCGCAGGCATCATCCTCACCTTCGTCATGTGCTATGAGCTGATCCAGTTGATCGTCGAGAAAAATAATCTCCACGATTTTGACACCTGGCTTTTCTGGAAGTGGATATTCAAGACCTTCTGTGCGGTGCTGATCGTCACGAACACCTGGAATATCGTCATGGCGGTGTTTGACATGGCGCAGAGCGTGGTCGATCAGAGCGCAGGCGTCATCATCTCCGATGCTGGGATCGACATTTCCGGCGTCGTGGGTGATCTGGAAACAACGCTGGCGGACTGGAGCATCGGTTCTTTGCTGGGTCTGTGGTTTCAGAGCGTCTTTGTGGGCCTCTGCTCGCATATCCTCACCATTGCCATTTTCCTTGTGATCTACGGAAGAATGATCGAGGTGTATTTGACCGTATCCGTGGGGCCAATCCCGTTTGCCACGATGGTCAACCGGGAATGGGGTCATACGGGGCAGAACTACTTGAAGTCCCTGCTGGCGCTGGGCTTTCAGGCATTTCTTATTATGGTCTGCGTCGGCATCTATGCGGTGCTGGTACAGAATATCGCCGTGGGGGATGATATTACCGTGGCGATCTGGGAGTGCATGGGCTACACGGTACTGCTGTGCTACACGCTGTTCAAAACCGGCAGCCTTGCAAAAAGCCTGTTCGGAGCGCATTAAAGGAGGTATCAATTTTGGCATACGTAACGGTCCCGAAGGACCTGACAAAAATCAAAAGCAAGATGCTGTTCGGCCTGACGAAGCGGCAGCTTGTGTGTTTCGGATCGGCGGCGCTTGTGGGAGTGCCGCTTTTCTTTTTGAGCAAGGGCAGCATGGGTACGACCTCGGCGGCGCTGTGCATGATCCTTGTCATGCTCCCGTTCTTCCTGTTTGCCCTCTATGAGAAAAACGGACAAACGCTGGAAGTGATCCTGGGGCACCTGATCCAATGCAAGTTCATCCGTCCGAAGCGGCGCATCTATCAGACCAACAACGCCTATTCCGCCCTGGTGCGGCAGGCAAAACTGGAAAAGGAGGTACGGGCGATTGCTGAAAAGAACGGCAAAACCGGAAAACGCGCAGCCCGCCGCAAAGCGTAAGCTCACGCGGGCGGAGCGAAAACAGATTGAAGCCATCATCCGGCAGGCGAAGGGCGACGGCAAGCCCCATACCGTGCAGGACAGCATCCCGTTTCGGAACCTGTACCCGGATGGCCTGTGCAGGCTGGACGACCGGCTTTTCTCCAAGACCATAGCCTATGAGGACGTCAACTACCGTCTGGCGGGGCCGGACGACCAGCGGGATATCTTTGAACGCCTCTGCGATTTCTATAACGGCTATGATCCCTCCATCGGCGTGCAAATGACCCTGAGCAGCCGCCATGAGGACAAGAACGGAAACCTGTTCGGCATGGACGCCCAGGGCGACGCGCTGGATGATATGCGCGTGGAGGCGTCCGGCATCCTGCAAATACAGTATGAGCGCGGCAACAACGGCTTTGTGAAACGCAAGTATGTCACGCTGACCATCGAGGCGGAAAATCTTCCGGCGGCGCGGGCACGGTTTTCCCGGATCGAGGCGGACACCCTGAACCGCTTCAAGGTCATGGGTGCGGGCGCAAGAGTGCTGGACGGCAAGGAGCGGCTGGCGCTGCTGCATGGCCTTCTCCATCCGGAGGGCGGACAATTCGCCTTTGAATGGGACTGGCTTCCGGCAAGCGGCCTTTCCGTCAAGGACTTTATCGCACCTTCTTCCTTCGAGTTTGGGGAGACGCGGCGTTTCCGTATCGGCGAAATGTACGGCGCGGTGTCCTTTTTGCAGATATTGGCCCCGGAGATTCAGGACCGTATCCTCACGGATTTTATGGATGTGGAGGGAAACCTTCTCGTCACCATGCACGTCCGTGGCATCAACCAGAACGAGGCGATCAAGATGGTCAAGCGCAAGATCACCGATCTGGACGCCATGAAGATACAGGAGCAGAAGAAGGCCGCCCGCAGCGGCTACGATCTGGATATCCTCCCCTCCGACCTCTCCACCTACGGCGGCGCGGCGAAGAATCTCTTGCAGGATTTGCAGAGCCGAAACGAGCGAATGTTCAATATGACCTTTCTCATGCTGCATCTGGCGCCCACGAAGCAAAAGCTGGAGATCGCCGTTTTGCAGTCGGCCAGCGTCGCCCAGACGCACAACTGCATCCTGACCCGGCTGGACTTCCAGCAGGAGGACGGACTTATGTCCTCGCTGCCGCTGGGCCTCAACCGTATCAAGATCGAACGGAGCCTCACCACATCGGCGCTGGCGGTATTTATCCCCTTCGTCACCCAGGAGCTTTTCATGGGCGGGGGCGCCATGTATTACGGCCTCAACGCTCTCTCCAACAACATGATCCTGCTGGACCGCAAGCAGTCCCGTTGTCCCAACGGCCTTGTATTCGGCACACCGGGCAGCGGCAAATCCATGAGCTGCAAACGGGAGATCACCTATGTCATGCTGACCACAAAGGATAACGTCATCATCTGTGACCCGGAGGATGAATATTCCCCGCTGGTGAACCGGCTGGGCGGCCAGGTGATCCGGCTCTCGCCCAACAGCCGCGACTATGTAAATCCGCTGGATATCAACCTCAATTACAGCGAGGAAGAAAACCCGCTGGCGCTGAAAAGTGATTTCGTGCTGTCTTTCTGTGAGCTTATCATGGGCAGCAAGACAGGGCTGGAGGCTATCGAGAAAACCGTCATTGACCGGGCTGTGCAGATGATCTATCAGCCGTACTTCGCGGACCCGCGGCCGGAGAATATGCCCGTGCTGGGCGATCTGCTGGACGCGCTCATGGCGCAGGGCATCCCGGAGGCGGAGCGTGTGGCGCAAGCACTTGACCTGTATGTAAACGGCTCTCTCAACTTCTTCAACCACCGCACCACCGTGGATATCCGAAACCGCCTTGTCTGCTTCGATATCAAGGGCCTCGGCAAGAATCTGAAAAAGCCGGGGATGCTCATTGTCCAGGATGCGGTGTGGAACACCGTCACGGTGAACCGCTCCATTGGACGGGCCACCTGGTATTTCGTGGACGAATTTCATCTGCTCTTGAAGGAGGAACAGACGGCAGCATACAGCGCTGAGGTCTGGAAGCGTTTCAGAAAGTGGGGCGGCGTCCCGACTGGGGCGACACAGAACCCGAAGGACCTGCTTTCCTCGCCGGAGATCGAAAACATTCTGGAAAACAGCGATTTCATCTACCTGCTGAACCTCTCCGCAGGCGACCGCAAGCTGATGACGGAGCGGCTGAACATCTCCACCGAGCAGCTTGCCTATGTGACCAACGCGGACCCCGGCAGCGGCCTTCTGTTCTTCCAGAACGTGATCCTGCCCTTCCGGGACGAGTTCCCGAAGGATACGGAGCTGTATAAGCTGCTTACGACCAAGCCCAGCGAGGTCACCCACGATGGGGAAAGCGGATAAGGAAAGGATGGGACAAGATATGAAATATGTGATCGACAGTGAAACCTACGAAAAGCATATCCGTGACGAGGTGCATCTTTACGGCCTGCTGCATCAGCTCGCGTTCCTCGCCGGGAAGGTGAAGGACGCGGATGACATGGCAAACCTGGTCGAGACGGCAAAGCATTACGGTGAGGTCGCGGAAGAAAAGTTTGATGACTGGCTCATTCCCGGCCGTTATCTGGTGTTTGGCGACCAATCTGACCTTGCCGAGCTGAAGGAGGCGGAGCTTACGCCGCTGACCGACGTTCTGAAAGAGCATGACGCAAAAAATAAGGAAAAGCAGCGTGCCGTTGCCAGCAATGATCCCGCCTACATCATTTCCGGCAGTGCCTTCCGTATGCTGGTGGGCAATCTCTTTGACCTGCTGGCACAGTACGGATATCTCCGCAATCGTGTTCTGGATGTGAAAACGGAGCGGCAGCTTGCACGGCTGCAAAAGAATCTTTCCGGCGAGCATCCGGCGATCCGCAGGATGTACCGCAGGTGGGGCATCCCGGACAGCACAGGTGTCACGGGCTTCGATATGCTGGAAAGTGCCATCCGCCGGACACACCTGACACCGTATGATCCGGACGGCAGCGAGGACGACGATGACTGAGCTGACCCATGTGGGAGTGATTATTCGATACCGCACCAAATCATAGTTTCCAAGTCAATACAAAAATGATATAATGCACATAAAAGGTGGTGAAGTGTATGGCAAGAAAAGTCCACGGTATTTGTTGTATTTGTGGAAAAGAAAGTGATTTAACATTTGAACACATTCCACCTCGGGCTGCGTTTAATCACTTCAACTTGAAACTATATGATTTTTGGGGCTATTTAACGCAAAATAAAACAAGGTATCAATCGTTGCAAAACGGGGCTGGTCGCTACTCTTTATGCGCCTCATGTAATAATCGAACTGGTGAGTGGTATGGTGCAGCATTCGCTGAATTTGTATCACAGGGAATGCAATATTATAAAAGCGGAGCAACCGGCATAGTCGGTGTGCCGTACACGTTCTATCCACTCCGAGTTCTAAAGCAGGTCGTTTCTTGCTTTGCAAGTGTTAATGGCCCACAATGGTGTCAGCAGCATCCTCTTATACGGCAATTTTTACTTAATCCAGAAGAACATCGTTTTCCTGTCAATATCGACATTAGAATGTATATGCAAAGTGTAGGAAGGAGTAAACTTGATGGGATTTCAGGGCAAATGAATCCATTCACAGGAGAATGCTTTGTGGGTAGTGAATTTGGGCATCCACCCTTTAGCTTTATTTGTGTTGCAGACCGAGAACTTACTTCATTTAGAGTTCTAAACGAGTTGCCATCGTTACTTGAATTTCTAAAGTATGGCTATAATGACCGTGTAACACAGTATCTACAAATACCACGGAAACCTTGTAATCCCGCAATTTTAGACTTCCGCGAAGGGATTCCTGATGTTGAAACGTTTATCAAGTATCAAAAAGAACATAAATCATAAATTGAACCTCGCTTCAACCGAAGCGAGGTTTTTCTATGCCCAAAATCAGGAGGTGAATACAAAATAGCAAATCAGCTGACCCATGTAAGCCTGTTTTCCGGCATCGGCGGGCTTGATCTGGCGGCGGAGGCGGCGGGTTTCCGCACCGTCTGCCAATGCGAGTGGGCAGACTACCCCTATTCCGTTCTGGAAAAGCACTGGCCGGAGGTGCCGAAATTCCGGGATATCACTACTTTTACGAAGGAGGCGTTTTTTGAAAAAACAGGACTTGAAACCGTTACCGTCCTCTCCGGCGGATTTCCCTGCCAGCCCTTCTCCACCGCAGGGCAGCGAAGGGGCTTTGCGGATGAACGCTACCTGTGGCCGGAAATGTGCCGCGTTATTACCGAGCTGCGGCCCCGTTGGGTGCTTGGGGAAAATGTTGCTGGATTCATCAATATGGGGCTCGACAAAACGATCTTTGACCTGGCAAAAGCGGGATACGCTGTTCTCCCATTCGTATTTCCGGCTTGCGGCGTCGGCGCATGGCATGAGCGCCAGCGAACTTTTATCGTCGCGGCTGATGTTTCCCACGCCCCTTGCCTCCGACAAGAACACCTGCAGGGACGCGGCCAACCTGGATGTGTACCTCTCCGACAACGGAATATTCCGCAAGGTGAACAAAAGCGGCGCAATCTGGAGCCTGAGCCTGTCAGCGGCGGTGTTCTATCTGACCCCGGCAGCGTCGGAGGGCTACCGCTCCACGCTGAAACCGGCGGCGTTTCGGAGCAGCGCCCCGTCTGCCAACCTGTCGGCGCAGGTGATCCGGAAGGAGCGGCCACTATCCGAGACGGCGGCGCTGAATCCGGATTGGGTGGAATGGCTCATGGGCTTCCCCCGGAAATGGACGGACGTATCCTCTGGGCCGCCGAACCGGAGGGAGTCCCACGTATCACAGAAAACACCGCAGACCGCGCCCTCCGGCTGAAAACCCTGGGCAACGCGGTCTGCCCGCCGCAGGCATACCCAATTTTCAAATATATCTCTATGATCGAGACGGGCGAGTGCGCCAGCATTTGCCCCTACGGAAAGGCAGGTGGTGAAACATGAAGGAGTGGAAAGCCGCTGAGAAGGAAATGCAGAAGATGACCCGTGACGGAGCCATTTCCGTCAACATGGTCACAGGCGAGGCAAGCCGGGTATCCGACCGTGCGCTGGAGCAGGACTATTCCCCCTCCGGCGATTCCACGGCGCTGGCGAGGACTGCCCTCCACCATCTGGACGACCGGCGCGTCCGGAAGTCTCAGAAGAAAAAGCGGCGGAACCGCCGCAAAGCCTACCGGGAGGGTACGGCGGCAAATAGCCGCCCATCCTCCCGTTTGCAATTCACCGAGGAGGAACGCGCCGCGCCGGAGCTGCAAAAGGCGATCCGCAAATCCGACAAGGCGGCAGACAAGCTGGACGCGGCACGGACCGCCGTCCCCGAAAAGCAGCCCTCGCTCCATCAGCCGGTGAATCCGCTGGCGCGGCCGTTACAGGAGATCGGCCACGCCGCCCATGCGAAGGTGCATGAGGTGGAACAGGAAAATGTCAGCGTGGAGGCGGGGCACCTGACGGAGCGCGGCATGGAAAAGGCTGTCCGCTACGGAAACCGCAAACTCCAAAACTGGCAGGCAGACCGCAAGCTGAAACCCTGGCGGGAGGTATCCAGCGTAGAGCAGGCGGCGGTCCAGGCTAATGCGGATGCGCTGTATCAAAAGGCACTGCGGGAGAATCCGCAGCTTGTGGCCAGCAACCTCATTTCCCGGACGTGGCAGAAAAAGAAGCTGCAAAAGCAGTATGCCGCCGCATACCGGGCGGCGCATAGCGCCGGGGACGCGGCGGCAGCGGCGCAGACGGCAGCGAAGGGCGCAAAGAAAAGCGCGGATGCGGCGAAGAAGGCCGGAGAGTTTGTTTCCAAACACAAAAAGGCGTTTTTGATTGTTGGCGGGATCGGCCTGCTGCTGGTCATGCTGCTGGGGCTGCTGCAATCCTGTTCCTCCATCTTCGGCGGAGGCGTGTCCAACATTGTCGCGTCCTCCTATCTCTCTGAGGATTCTGACCTGCTGGCGGCAGAGGCCGCCTACTGCGCGATGGAGGATGAATTGCGGGAGTATCTGGTCACCTATGAGCAGACCCACGATTATGACGAATACCATTTTGATCTGGACGAGATCAAGCACGATCCCTATGTGCTGCTGTCTATCCTGTCGGCGCTCCATGATGGGCAGTTCACCATTGGCCAGGTACAGGACGATCTTCAAATGCTGTTTGACAAGCAATATATCCTTACCGAGACAGTCACCACGGAGACCCGATATCGCACCGAGACGAGAACAGACAGCGAGGGCAACGAATATGAAGTGAACGTTCCGTACACGTATTACATCTGCACCGTGGGGCTTGAAAACTTCGATTTGAGCCATGTTCCCGTTTACATCATGGATACCGAAACGCTCTCCATGTACGCCGTGTATATGTCCACGCTGGGGAACCGCTCTGACCTGTTCCCGTCATCCGGGTATGTGGACAAGTACATCACGAACCCGCCGGAGGACTATGAAATCCCTGCGGAATACCTGCCTGATGAACGCTTTGCGGCGCTTATTACGGAGGCGGAAAAATACTTGGGATATCCCTACGGTGCAACTTGTTCCCAACTGAAAAGGTTGGGCACTTGTCCAATGATTGGAGGTGAAAAGAAAGACAGGTGAACTGGTAATTCGATTGGTGGAATGATGGGGTAACGCCCTGAAACGCCAGCCTAATACTCCGACTGGCTTAAAGCGGAAACGCTATGGGTCAGAAGCTCGGTGAAGTCGGCTGAGAGTGACCGTAAGAATTACTGGATAACAACCAGCCACACGAAAGCCGCCCAGAGGTGGGCGGTGTCACCTATAGGCCGGGGCTCTATAAAATACCTATGGTTAGAATGTGCGGAAGCACTGACGAAAACCGCGAATGTACAGGTCTAAAGG
>CDYI01050940.1_pt1 | contig 8927 bp, 8 predicted proteins | sample 557711 | NCBI WGS metagenome assembly CDYI01 (sample SAMEA3182054, study PRJEB8094) | gut metagenome | biome: human; feature: gut; material: Stool; isolation source: human stools | place: Canada | collected 2012-11-13 | reverse complement strand
TCCCCTTTAAACACCTTTAAACAAAATGAAATATAATGATTACTTTCTTGCTTCCGCAATGTAAGCCAGAGCTTCCTTGCATTTCTCCGTAACGTAAGTCCAGTCTTCAGCGGCAACCTTGTCGTTCGGGAAGAGCTTGGAACCCATACCTACGCAGAATACGCCGGCTTTAATCCAAGAAGTCAGGTTTTCCTGTGTCGGTTCCACACCGCCGGTAACCATCAGCTTAGACCACGGCATCGGAGCCAACAGGCCTTTTACGAGTTTTGTACCCAGCACGTCACCGGGGAATATCTTACAGAGATCGCAACCTGTTTCCTGAGCGAAGCCTACCTCTGAAACGCTTCCGCATCCCGGAGTGTATGCCACCAGACGGCGGTTGCAAATCTTAGCGATTTCGGGGTTGAACAACGGGCCTACAATGAAGTTTGCGCCCAATTGCAGATACAGCGCAGCGGTAGCAGGGTCTACGATAGAACCTACACCCATAGCCATTTCGGGACATTCCTTAGCAGCGAACTTCACTACTTCGGCAAATACTTCGTGAGCGAAGTCGCCGCGGTTGGTAAACTCGAATGCGCGGACACCGCCGTCGTAACATGCCTTCACTACTTTTTTCGCTACTTCTGCATCTTTGTGGTAGAATACAGGAACCATACCGGTTGAACCAATCTTGTTCAATACGGCTATTTTATCAAATTTTGCCATTGTATTAATCAATAATTTAATGTATAGAAATAACTCTATTTGATTTTTTCAGGCATGGATTGCACGGGCTCAGCACCGTATTTTCCATGTGATTATTACACCGGTATCCGTAAAATCCGTGTAATCCGCGCCTGAAAAGAATTATCAGCGTTGTACGCGACCGCTTGCGTCACCACCGGCCAGCGCTTCCACTTCCTCAACAGAAACGAGGTTGAAGTCACCGTTGATAGTGTGCTTCAAAGCCGAAGCGGCCACCGCGAATTCGAGAGCGGCGCCTTGGTTGGGCTTAGTCAGCAAACCGTGGATGATACCGCCTGAGAAAGAGTCACCGCCACCTACACGGTCGATAATCGGGTTGATGTCGTAGCGTTTTGATTCGTAGAACTCTTCGCCGTTGTAAATCATTGCTTTCCAGCCGTTGTGTGTTGCCGAGAATGATTCGCGCAAAGTAGAGATTACATATTTGAAACCGAATTCTTTGGCCATTGCCTTGAAGATGCCTTTGTAGCCTTCCGCATCTGTCTTACCGCCTTCTACGTCAGCATCGGGTTTGAAACCGAGGCAGAGTTCCGCGTCTTCCTCGTTACCGATACAAACGTCTACGTATTGCATCAACGGTTTCATGATGGACTGAGCTTTTTCCTTTGTCCAAAGTTTCTTACGGAAGTTAAGGTCTACGGATACCGTAACACCATGACGCTTGGCGGCTTCGCAAGCCAGACGGGTCAATTCGGCAGCCTTGTCGGAGATAGCCGGAGTGATACCTGACCAGTGGAACCAGTCTGCACCTTCCATGATAGCGTCGAAATCGAAATCCGCCGCATCCGCTTCGGAGATTGAAGAGTGGGCGCGGTCGTAAATCACCTTGCTGGGACGCATGGACGCACCGGTTTCCAGATAATAGATACCTACGCGGTCACCGCCACGTGCGATAAAGTCTGTCTTTACACCATATTTACGCAAAGCGTTCACCGCTGACTGACCGATTTCGTGTTTCGGCAATTTGGTTACAAAGTAAGCATCATGACCGTAGTTGGCGCAGCTGACAGCAACGTTGGCTTCACCACCGCCATATACTACATCAAAAGAATCGGACTGTACGAAACGAGTGTTGCCCGGAGTGGACAGTCTCAACATAATCTCACCTAATGTAACGACTTTCTTTCCCATAATTCTATGTTTTTATTAAATATATGATTAAATTGTTTCTTTCAAATTGTCATATCAGCCCTCATGAAGAGGTTAAACACTTGATTCTATGCAGAGTAAACGAAAACGGGGTTTGTTCTTCATAGCTTTCGTGTGCGGGCACAAAGATACAACAATTTTCGTAATTACAAAAATTGTTATATATTTGTGTCGAAAATATTTAGATTATTATTGTGTGCGAGCACAAAAAGCCATGAACAAGCCCATGAATACACCGGAAAGGATAAGGATTAAGGACATCGCCAGGATGGCTGATGTATCGGTGGGAACCGTAGACCGCGTTATCCACGGACGTAGCGGAGTGTCGGAAGCCAGCCGTAAACGTGTGGAAGAAATCTTGGAGAAGCTGAACTATCAACCCAATATGTATGCCAGCGCACTGGCGTCCAACAAGAAGTATGCGTTTGCCTGCCTGTTGCCCCAGCACGACACCGGGGAGTATTGGACGGAAGTGGAAGGCGGCATCCACGAAGCGCTGACAACCTATTCGGACTTCAACATCACCGTGAAGCTGACGTACTACGATCCGTACGACTACCGCTCCTTCGCCCGCGCCGCCCGCAGCATCGCGGACATGAAGCCCGACGGCGTATTGTTCGCCCCCACCGCCCCGCAGTACACCGCTCCCTTCACCGACGAGCTCGAAAAGCTGAATATACCTTATATATATATAGACTCGAACATCAAGGAAGCTCCCGCCCTCTCCTTCTTCGGACAGAACTCGCACCAAAGCGGATATTTCGCCGCACGCATGCTGATGCTGCTCGCCGGCGAGGATGCGCAGGAAATCGTTATCTTCCGCAAGATAAACGAAGGCATCGTAGGCTCCAACCAGCAGGAACGGCGGGAAATCGGTTTCCGGGAATACATGAGCGAGCATCACCCCGCCTGCCGCATCTGGGAACTGAACCTGCACGCCAAACGCGACAGCGAGGACGCGCAAATGCTGGACGACTTCTTCCGTGCCCACCCCACCGTAAAGAACGGCATCACCTTCAACTCCAAAGCATATATCATCGGCGAATATCTGCAAAAGCACCGGAGAACGGATTTCAACCTCATGGGATATGACCTGCTGAAACGTAACGTGGACTGCCTGAAAGAGGGGAGTATCTTCTTCCTCATCGCCCAGCAACCCACCTTGCAGGGGTTCGATGGCATCAAAGCCCTGTGCGACCATCTGATTCTGAAGAAAGAAATCGCAAGGGAGAATTTCATGCCGATTGACCTGCTGACGAAAGAGAATATAGAATACTATTATAATAAGTAAGAGAATACGGAAGAGCATTATAACAAGTAAGAGATATAAAATACCACTATAACAAGTAAGATAAAATAGAATAACATTATAATAAGCAAGGGCATATAAAATAACATTATAATAAGTAAGGACATATAGAATAACATTATAATAAGCAAGGGCATATAAAATAACATTATAATAAGCAAGGGCATATAAAATAACATTATAATAAGTAAGGGCATATAGAATAACATTATAATAAGCAAATGTTAGAATGATAGACAGTACAAGCTGATTATACATTAATAAATGTTGAAATTCAGTTTATATCAGTAACGATGATATAGGGTAATCTAAGGCTGAAAGCCTTTTTATCTTATAGCCCGGGGTAACACCCCGGGAATACGAATATGAATAACATTGCGCCCTGTAAGGGCAAAATATTTGAAGATTAATCTTTTGCCCTTACAGGGCGCAGGGTTCCGGAAACATTTATTCCCGGGGCGTTGCCCCGGGCTATAAGATAAAAAGCCCTTCAGGCTTAGGTTATACTTACTATAAATAGCTTTCAACACTTACTTGTTTAATAAGGTTGTAAGATAACAAGGTGAAAGTGATAAGGTGGTAAGATGATAAAGCGATAAGGTAGAAATGATAAAATAGAAGTAATAAGGTAAAAGCGATAAAGTAGAAACGATAAAGTAGCAGCAATAAGGTAGCAGCAATAAGGTAGAAGCGATAAAGTAGTAAGATAATAAGGCAATAAGATAGTAAGGCAATAAGATAGTAAGATAATAAAGTGATTAAAGCAATCAAGTAATATTGAACGAAACTAATTAAAACATATTCATATGGAAACAAAGTACCTGAAAATTAATCCTGCCGATAACGTTGCAGTGGCCATTGTGGCACTGCCGGCAGGTGAAAAGCTCATAGTAGACGGCAAGGAAATCGTCCTGAACGAAGATGTTCCAGCCGGGCACAAGTTCGCGCTGCAAGATTTTGCGGAAGGCGAAAATGTGATTAAATACGGTTATCCCATCGGCCACGCCCGCACCGCTAAGAAGCAGGGCGACTGGATGAACGAAAACAACATCAAGACCAATCTTGCCGGACTGCTGGAATATACGTACAATCCCACCGAAGTGAATCTGGATATTCCTCACAAGAACCTGACCTTCAAAGGTTACCGCCGCAAAAACGGTGATGTGGGAGTGCGCAACGAGATATGGATTATCCCCACGGTGGGCTGTGTAAACGGCATCATCAACCAACTGGCGGAAGGCCTGCGCCGTGAAACAGAGGGCAAAGGCGTGGACGCAATCATGGCATTCCCGCACAATTACGGCTGCTCGCAGCTGGGCGACGACCACGAGAACACCAAGAAAATACTACGCGACATGGTGCTGCATCCCAATGCCGGAGCTGTACTTGTGGTAGGCCTGGGATGCGAAAACAACCAGCCGGATGTATTCCGCGAGTTTTTGGGTGAATACGATTCCGACCGCGTGAAGTTCATGGTGACGCAGAAAGTGGGCGACGAATACGAAGAAGGCATGAAGCTGCTGCGCGAACTCTACGAGAAAGCCAGCAAGGACGAGCGCGTGGATGTGCCTCTGAGCGAGCTGCGCGTAGGCTTGAAATGCGGCGGTTCCGACGGCTTCTCGGGCATCACGGCCAACCCGCTGCTGGGTATGTTCTCCGACTTCCTCATTGCGCAAGGCGGTACGAGCGTACTGACGGAAGTACCCGAAATGTTCGGTGCGGAAACAATCCTGATGAACCGCTGCCGTAACAAAGAGCTGTTTGAAGAAACGGTGAAACTGATAAACGACTTCAAAGAATACTTCCTCTCGCACGGCGAACCGGTAGGTGAAAATCCGTCTCCGGGCAACAAAGCCGGCGGCATCTCCACACTGGAAGACAAGGCTTTGGGATGTACCCAGAAGTGCGGCAAGAGCTACGTGGACGGCGTGCTTCCTTATGGCGAACGCCTGCAAGTAAAAGGCCTGAACCTGCTTTCGGCACCGGGAAACGACTTGGTTGCAGCCACCGCCCTGGCTTCATGCGGATGCCACATGGTACTGTTTACGACAGGCCGCGGAACGCCGTTCGGAACGTACGTACCGACCATGAAGATTTCCACCAACTCCACCCTCGCCAAGAACAAACCGGGCTGGATTGACTTCAACGCCGGAGTTATCCTTGAAAACGAACCGATGGAAAAGACTTGCGAACGTTTCATCGACTACATTATCCGTGTGGCAAGCGGCGAGTTCGTGAACAACGAAAAGAAGGGTTACAAGGAAATCGCCATCTTCAAGACAGGCGTGACTTTATAATACAGGTTTGCCCGGTAATTTTTCTGGTACGGATTACACGGATTTCGCGGATATTAAAAAAAATCCGTGCAATCCATGCCTGAAAAAATCACCGGGCGTATTCCATCCCTAAATAGGGAAAGAAAGTGTCAGAATGAATTTCAACCCTCATTCAACTATTCGGTACGAAGTGAAGAACCCCTTTCCTTTATATATGAGGAAAGAGATTCTTCACTTCGTACCGAATGACAGAATGAGGTATCAACCGGAATTCTATTCTTTTTTCCTATCTTTGCAGCCGGTTTACTCAATATATCGCTCTTATAATTCCATAACAGAAAAGTATGTCCGCAGATACAACTACTTCTCCAAAGCACAAGGGCGGCTGGTGGTCGCTAAGTCCGTTGGCTGTATTTCTTTGTCTATACCTCATCACATCACTGCTTGTAAACGATTTCTATAAAGTGCCGATTACGGTGGCCTTCCTGCTGTCGTCCTGCTACGCCATCGCCATTACGCGGGGGTTGAAACTGGAACAACGCGTCTACCAGTTTTCCGTAGGCGCAGGCAACAAGAACATATTGCTGATGATATGGATATTCGTCCTCGCCGGAGCGTTCGCGCAAAGCGCCAAGCAGATGGGAGCCATCGACGCCACGGTGAATCTGACCCTGCATATCCTGCCGGACAACCTGCTGCTGGCGGGTATCTTCATAGCCGCCTGTTTCATATCCCTGTCCATCGGCACCAGCGTGGGGACTATCGTCGCGCTTACTCCGGTGGCGGTGGGGCTGGCGGAGAAAACAGGCATAGACCTGCCCTATATGGTAGCCATCGTGGTGGGCGGCTCGTTCTTCGGAGACAACCTCTCGTTCATATCAGACACCACGATTGCATCCACAAAGACGCAGGACTGCGTTATGCGGGACAAGTTCAAAGTAAATTTCATGATTGTAGTACCGGCCGCATTGATTGTGCTGGGCATTTACATCTTTCAAGGGCTGTCATTGTCCGCCGCCCCGCAGATACAGGAGATTGAATGGATAAAGGTAATCCCCTACCTCATCGTGCTGGGTACGGCGATAGCCGGAATGAACGTGATGTCGGTACTGCTGCTCGGCATCTTCTCGACCGGTATCATCGGCCTCTTCACCGGAATGGGGTTCTTCGACTGGTTCGGCGCCATGGGAACGGGCATCACCGGCATGGGCGAACTTATCATCATCACCCTGCTGGCAGGCGGAATGCTCGAAACCATCCGCTACAACGGCGGCATCGACTTCATCATCGCCCGCCTCACCCGCCACGTCACCGGCAAGCGGGGAGCGGAACTGAGCATAGCCGCACTGGTGAGCGTAGCCAATCTTTGCACCGCCAACAACACCATTGCCATCATCACCACCGGCCCCATCGCCAAGGACATAGCCAAGCGCTTCCACCTGGACCGCCGGAAAACGGCAAGCATACTCGATACATTCTCCTGCCTCATTCAAGGCATCATTCCCTACGGCGCACAAATGCTGATAGCCGCAGGACTTGCCGGCATCTCGCCGCTCGGCATCATAGGCAACCTTTACTATCCGTTCTGCATGGGAGCCTGCGCGATACTCGCCATATTGATAAGGTATCCGAGAAGATACTCATAATTCTCCCCCGGAATGAAAATATTACGCGAACTATTTGTCAATCAAAAGAAAAAGTGTACCTTTGCGCCCGCTACTACGAGTTAGCAGCATAATTCAAATCATTAACTAAAAACATTTATTTAAATGGCAACAAAAATCAGATTGCAAAGACATGGACGTAAGAGCTACGCTTTCTACTCTATCGTAATTGCAGACGTAAGAGCACCACGTGATGGTAAATTTATTGAGAAGATTGGTACGTACAATCCGAACACCAATCCTGCCACAGTAGATTTGAAGTTCGACCGCGCACTTGACTGGGTTATGAAAGGTGCACAACCGACTGACACTGTTCGTAACATCTTGTCACGCGAAGGCGTTTACATGAAAAAACACCTCATGGGTGGTGTTACCAAGGGTGCATTTGGTGAAGCTGAAGCAGAAGCTAAATTCGAAGCTTGGAAGAACAACAAACAAAGCGGTCTGGCTGCTTTGAAAGCTAAAGACGAAGAAGCTAAGAAAGCTGAAGCAAAAGCACGTCTGGAAGCTGAAAAGAAAGTAAACGCTGAAAAAGCAAAAGCATTGGCTGAAAAGAAAGCTGCTGAAGAAGCAGAAAAAGCTGCCGCCGAAGCTCCTGCTGAAGAAGCTCCCGCTGCTGAAGCTGCTGCTGAATAATAGTAAGCACAGTACGATTACAAAAAATGGGATTAAAACTATAAAATCCTCTCCGGTTATGCCGGAGGGGATTTTTTATTGACTATCTTTGTAGCCATATATTTTTACTTAATAATAAAAGCAATGAAAAAATTTATCTATCTGCTCGCTGTGGCTGCTATCGTTGCTGCCTGTAGCGGAAACAAAGGTTACGTGGTAACCGGAACCGTAGAGGGTGGAGCTGACGGCGACACTGTATTTTTGCAAAAAGTAGACGGAAGAAATCTTGTAAAAGTAGACTCCGCAGTAATCACCAAAGGTACATTCACCTTTAAAGGCGTACAAGATACTGCTGCAAACCGTTACGTAACCTACAGACCGGCAGGAAAAGAAGGTATCCTGATGGACTTCTTCCTTGAAAACGGTAATATCAAGATCAATTTGACCCGCGATAATGACTCTGCTACCGGTACGCCGAGCAACGATGCTTATCAGGAAATCAGAGCTCAACTGAATGATCTGAACAAGCAAATGATGACTATATATGAATCCATGTCAGATACTACACTGACTGACGAGCAGCGTGAAGCCAAAATGAAGGAAATGAACGATCTGCAAGAAAAGTCAATGGAAATCACTAAGGCAGGTATTGCTAAGAATATCACTAACCTGGTGGGCGTTCATTTGCTGAAGAATAACTACTACTACCTTGAAGTAGACGAACTGGATCCGTTGATGCCGCAAATTCCCGCTGAATTTGCTAACGATGAAGTAATCATCAAGATCAAAGGAAACGTAGAAAAGATGAAAGCTACTGCTGTAGGCCAGAAGTTCACAGATTTCGAAATGGCAACTCCTGATGGAAAACCGGTGAAACTGTCTGACTATGTAGGTAAAGGCAAAGTGGTACTCATCGACTTCTGGGCAAGCTGGTGTGGTCCTTGCCGTCGCGAAATGCCGAACCTGGTAGAAGCTTATGCTCAATACAAGAACAAAGGTTTCGAAATCGTAGGTGTATCTTTGGATCAAAGTGGCGAAGCATGGAAAGATGCTATCGAGAAGCTGAACATCACTTGGCCGCAAATGTCTGACCTGAAATACTGGAATTGCGAAGGCGCTCAGTTGTATGCAGTAAGCAGCATTCCTCACACTGTATTGATCGACGGT
>CDYI01006691.1_pt1 | contig 9003 bp, 7 predicted proteins | sample 557711 | NCBI WGS metagenome assembly CDYI01 (sample SAMEA3182054, study PRJEB8094) | gut metagenome | biome: human; feature: gut; material: Stool; isolation source: human stools | place: Canada | collected 2012-11-13 | reverse complement strand
TTTACCCCTTCCGAGAAGACCGTAGGTAAGACATTTGATACCTTATTTGAAGAACATAAAAATACCAGAATTTTTGTGGCGACTTTCGCATCCAATGTGGATCGTGTACAGCAGATCATCAACACGGCCTATAAATTCGGCCGTAAAGTAGCTGTGGAAGGCCGCAGTATGGTGAATATCCTGGATACCGCCATCAAGCTGGAGTGCATCAATATCCCCGAGAATACACTGGTGGATCTGGATCAGATGAAGAATTATCCCGATGAGCAGCAGGTGATTATCACCACCGGAAGCCAGGGCGAAAGTATGGCAGCCCTGTCCCGTATGGCCAACAATATGCACCGTAAGATCACGATCGGTGCGGGGGATACCGTAATCTTCTCCTCCAACCCCATCCCGGGCAATGAAAAGTCCGTCACCAAGATCATCAACGAGCTGCTCCGCAAAGGCGCAGATGTTATTTTCCAGGATGCTCATGTATCCGGACATGCCTGCCAGGAAGAGATCAAGCTGATCTATACCCTGATCCATCCGAAGTACGCAGTACCCGTGCATGGTGAATACAAGCATCTGAAGGCACAGGCCAAGATTGCAGAGAGTCTGGGCATCAGTAAGGACAATATCTTCATCCTGTCCTCCGGAGATGTATTGGAAGTCAGCGAGGAACAGGCCAAGGTCAATGGCAGAGTACCCGTAGGAGCTATTCTGGTGGACGGTCTGGGTGTCGGTGATGTCGGAAATGTAGTATTGAGAGATAGACAGCATCTGGCAGAAGATGGTATTATGATCGTGGTCATGAGTCTGGACAAGGCCAGTGGAGAACTGGTAGCAGGTCCCGACATTGTATCCAGAGGTTTTGTATATGTGAAGGAATCCGATGAACTTATCGAGGAAGCCAGACGCACCGTGGATGATGCGCTGCAGGCATGTCTGGATAAGGGAATTACGGACTGGGGTAAACTGAAGACCACCACCAAGGATGTCCTCGGCGATTATGTATGGAAGAAGACCAAGAGACGTCCCATGATCCTTCCGATCATTATGGAAGTGTAATAGCAGCGATTGCTGGAAAGGTCGTAAGCAGATGAAGATTACATCGGACGAAAATGTAAATCAGGCTGTAGAGCAGATGGTACAGGCGATTCGTAATACCGACGCTTATCTGGAATATCAGAAGCAGCTGGCCCGCGTGAAGGAGCAACCGGAACTTAAGAGACAGATCGATGAATTCCGGACCAGAAATTTTGAATTGCAGACCAGCAAGGACACCAACTTTGATAAGCTGGATCAGTTTACCAGAGAAAACGAAGCTTTCCGGGAGAATCCACTGGTGTCGGATTTTCTGGCGGCGGAGCTGGCATTTTGCCGTATGATGCAGGGGATCGGACTTTACGTTACCGATCAGATGCATTTTGAGTGAGCAAAAGGAAAGTCTCGAAGAGACGATTTTGCGAATGTATGGATCGAAATGCGGATTACTTGGATAAGAAAGGACAGAACACATGAAGGCAGCAAATTTGGCAGGTGCCGTATTGGGCGCTATCTTAAAAGTGGCATTTGCAGTGATCGTGGTATATCTGGTGTACACCGGAGCGTCTACATGCTACGACTATGGTTATCGTATTTTCACAGAACCGGCGGTCTCTGCCGGAGAGGGACGTAAGATCACAGTAACCCTGACCTCGGACATGTCCGCAACGGAGATTGGCACAATTATGCAGGAAAAGGGCCTGACACGTGACAGCAGACTGTTCGCATTACAGTATCTGCTATCCGAGTATAAAAAGGACTGGAAGCCCGGAACCTACGAATTGAGTACAGCCATGACCGCAGAAGAGATGATGGAAGTCATGGCCGGACAGACGGAAAGCGCAACGGAAGAGACAGTGGAGACTATAGACAACGGCAGTGCGATTACCGGTGAGACACAGGATACCACTGCAGTTGCACAGTAAAGTGTGAAATGAGGGACAGTATGATCATAGACGAGAGAATGTCCGCGTTTATCGATTCCCTGGACAGCGGGAATCCGGCGTGGCTGAATGAGATTGAAAAATTCGCTCTGGAGACACAGGTTCCCATCATACGCAGATCCATGCAAAGTCTGCTGAAATTTTTGCTGAAATTTACAAAGCCGAAGAGCATCCTGGAAGTCGGGACTGCTATCGGCTTTTCTGCGTTACTGATGAGTGAATATGCACCGGAGGATTGTCATATCACGACGATCGAAAAATATGAGAAAAGAATTCCTATTGCAAAAGAGAACTTCCGTAAGGCAGGCAGGGAAGACCGGATCACTCTGCTGGAGGGTGATGCTACGGAGATCCTGCGGGAACTGGAAGGCACCTATGATGTGATCTTTATGGATGCGGCGAAGGGACAGTACATTCATTTCCTGCCGGATATCTTACGCCTGTTGCCCCCCGGCGGACTGTTGATCTCCGACAACGTATTACAGGACGGTGATATCATAGAATCCCGTTTTGCCGTAACCAGAAGGAACCGGACCATTCATGCAAGGATGCGGGAATATCTGTATGAATTGAAACATCATCCGGAACTGGAGACGGTGATCCTGCCGGTAGGTGATGGAGTGACACTGAGTACGAAGAAAGAGGAAAGCACGGTTACTCAAAATAAATAACATAATAATACGGGTATTCCCAGGTCTGGTAAGCCAGTCCGGACTCTGACAGATTCTGCAGGAATTCATTGTTCTTTTTGTATACCACATAGACGGAAGAAGGACTGATCTTCGTGGAATAGTCGGTGAGAAAATGATAAGTGTGTATACCGTCGGTAAAGGTTTCTTCATCCTGAGTATCATAAGGAGATGCGGGATAATAAAAGAAGAAAAACTCCTTCATGTTGACCAGATCCACATAGAGATCCGCATAATCCAGGTTGAGATTCACATCATCCACACACTCCCGGAAGGAGATGGAATACAGATAATTCGGGCAGACGTCGGTCATGGTATAGACCCGGAAATAAAAGCTGCAGAAAGAGATGCACCATAAGAGATAACCGGCGGACAAAAGGAGCATAAAGCCTGTGTGATAAGAGGACAGGAAACGGCAGCAAAGGAAAAGTCCTTTTATCAGGAAGAAGAGATAACAGATAAAGAAACTGTTAGCCCGGTAGACATAGCCGGATCCGGACAGACCAATGGTGATGAGACCGCTGAGAAAGAACAGCAGATAGATACTGTCGGCCTGAAAAGTCCGCTTGTACAGAGAGACAAGAAAACTGTAAACTGCACCGATAAATCCCAGAACAATAAAAGGAATGGATAAGGGATAAAGCGTGTAAAATTTAGGTACGGCATCTAAACGGTAGGAACCACATGTCAAGGTAATCTTTATGATATCTTTTATATTTTCCCAGAAAGAAGTGACTCCCACATCGGACATGCGCTCGGAGGCGATGGGAGATATGGTAAGCCCCAGAAAATGAATGGTTTCCCAGTGGAATAACAGGGAGCATACAAATAATATTACGGGCAGAGCTGTAATACATACACATGCAGCCCAGAGCAGAACCCGGCGGAAGGATATTTCTTTCGTGTATAGCAGATACAGGGAAATGCAGATCAGAAAAATAGGGATCAGGAAGTAACTCAGTGCATACGAATACATCGTGATACCAAAAAAGACTCCGGATAATATAAGGTTCCGAAGGGTCTTAGTCTGTGTGAAACGGATGAGAAACAGCAATGCTACAGCTGAGCAGCACAACATAAGATTACAGTCCAGGGCAAAACGGGCGGACATGATATAATAGGGGCAGATTGTCAACAGGAAAGCAGCAGCAATACTCCATTTTTGATCATCGAACACCAGACGGATACTTTTGGTCCCGACAAAAAACAGCAACAGGCTTGCAAGGACGGCGGGAATTTTGAGAAGCGCAAGAGACAGGTTGCCCTGTCCGACTGTCCGGATCAGCAGAGCCAGTAAGTAGGTATAAAGAGGACTCTGACCACCATAAAAATTCTGAGGGTAAAAAGGGCGTACATTGAGATACCGGTCGGTTCCGTAATGAGCCAGACACCAGGCATTATAACCCAGTCCTGCTTCATCGATATGAAGAACGTCAGGCAGGCTTTCCAGACGATAAACGCGCAGGAAGACCGCAATGAGAAACAACAGCAGGATGGCTGCGGAATACCAGTATTTTTTCACCAGAGATTTCAGATCCTTCATTTGTGGATACCTCGCAATCAATCAAAATAAAATAAGTAATACGGTGAAAATTCTACCGTATGGCAGGAAAATCCGGAACCGTTCAGATAAGAAATAAATTCCTGATTTTCTTTGCGGACAATGTAGGCTGCGGAAGGAGAGAGCGGAGTGGAAGCATTCAGTATATAATGCTTGGGGATTTCATCGTCTTCTTCCCGGGCGGACAGGGGAACGCGCTCATAAGGAGAAATAGGATAATAAAAATACAAAAACTCCTCTACATCAACGCAGTCCGCATAGATTTCTTTATCCCCGAGATTTTCGTCAATATAGGTGACAATGTCGGAAATATCGGCAAAATAGAAGGAATTTGCATAGGTATGCAGATCCAGCACGGAATATATAGTGTAATAGTAACGCATAAACGAAGCAATCCACAGCACATAGCCATAAGCCAGAATGCTCAGAAATGCTTTCCGGTAAACGGTAAGAAAATCGCAACATGCCCGGATACCACGGAGAAAAAAGAACAGATAACAGATATAGATGCTGTTGGCACGATATAGATGATCTGTAGGTGTCAGAGCAACCACAAAGGAGCAGCTGATGAAATAGAACAGATATACTGTGCCGGAATGAAAACAGCGTGTCCGGAAGGAATTTCCGAAGTCATAAACGGAACATAACATTCCCAACAGGATAAAAGGGATGGAAACCGGGTATAAGGTATAGAATTTATCCACGGAATCCATAGGATAAATACTGTATGTCAGAGTGATCTTAAGGTTGTTCCACAGATTTGCACCCAATGAGGAAAAAGAAATTTCATCCATGCGGTTGCCGGAAATAGGAGAAATTGTAAAGCCGAGAAAATGAATAGGCTCTGCATGGAAGAGAAGTGTGTAGGCAAAAAGGATCACGGGCAATGCCGTAATGCAGACACTGACCGCCCACAACAGTATTCTGGGAAACGTGATTTTTTTATGGTAAAGCATGTAAAGAGAGATCAGAACCAGAAAAATAGGTATGATCAGATAACTCAATGCATAAGAGTACAAGCTGATACCGAAGCAGACTCCGGACAGAAGTAAAGTATGCAGTTTTCCTGTTTTCAGATACAAAAGCAGTACAAGAACAGAACAGGAAATGCAGCACAACATCAGATTGCAGTCCAGGGCATAACGTCCGGACATCACAAAATACGGGCAGAAACACAGAAAAAGAGCAGCAGCGAGGGTGATTTTTTTATTATCAAAGATAAGGGACATGCTCCTGGTGCCGGTGATCCACAGAAGAAGACTGGCAAAGGCAGCAGGAAATCTTACCAGAAAAACGGACAGATTCCCCTTCCCGAAAAACTTGATCAGCAATACGACAAGGTAAGTATAGAGAGGGCTTTGGCCACCGTAAAAATTCTGCGGATAGAAAGGCAGAACATTGAGATAACGATCGGTACCGTAATTGGCCAGACACCAGGAGTTATATCCAAGAGCGGCTTCGTCTATATGTAAAACATCCGGTAAAACGGTCAGTTTATAGAATCTTAAAAATACTGTGACACAAAACAGAAAAAGTAATGTGATCTGATACCAGTTTTGTTTGCATAAATTCTTCATCTCGTGTATCCTTATATATTATGATGTCGGGGTCAAAAGCCCCCGACTTTGATGCCTACGGATTGTTCCGTGCTACGCACTCCCACAATCCTACCCAATATTCGCATATCGTGGGATTATCATCCCACTTTTCCCGCTGATCTCCCTGTTGTATAATGCGGGATTTCACGGATACCTGCTGCTGGGATATGTGGTGTATCTGCTGGGATCGAAAAAGGGAAAGCGGATTTTGCTGATAGTACCCACACTGCTGGTGTTTGCGGTATGCATTCTTTCCCCGGTCAACGGAGAACTGCGCTATATGCTGCCGGTGATGATAATGCTTCCGCTAAATCTGACATGGTGTGCTTATCAGGAAAGAGAATCTGTTGCAGAAAAAGAGGAGAAATAAAATGACATATAAAAAACCGGAACTTTTAATCCCGGCCAGCAGCCTGGAAGTATTAAAAACGGCTGTTATTTTTGGGGCGGATGCTGTTTATATCGGCGGAGAAGCTTTTGGACTGCGGGCCAAGGCAAAAAATTTCAGCAGTGAAGAAATGGCGGAAGGAGTTGCATTCGCCCATGCACATGGAGTGAAGGTTTATGTGACGGCCAATATTCTGGCGCACAATTATGATCTCGAGGGAGCCAGAAAATATTTTGCCGAGCTGCGGGATATGAAGCCGGAGCAGCCGGATGCGCTGATCATTTCCGATCCGGGAATGTTCATGATCGCCAAAGAAGTCTGGCCCCAGGTGGAGGTGCATATTTCCACGCAGGCCAACAATACCAACTATGAGACATATCTGTTCTGGTGGAAGCTGGGAGCCAAAAGAGTGGTGTCTGCCAGAGAACTGTCACTGGTAGAGATCAAGGGAATCCGGGAGAAGATTCCTGCGGAAATGGAGATTGAGAGTTTTGTCCACGGGGCAATGTGTATCTCTTATTCCGGCAGATGTCTGCTGAGCAATTTCTTTACAGGAAGAGATGCCAACAGAGGTGCCTGCACACATCCCTGCCGCTGGAAATATGCGGTGATGGAGGAGACCCGTCCCGGAGAATATCTGCCGGTCTACGAGAATGAGCGGGGGACATATATTTTCAACTCCAAGGATCTGTGCATGATCGAACATATTCCGGAGCTGGTGGAGGCAGGAATCGACAGTCTCAAGATCGAGGGGCGTATGAAGACCGCATTGTATGTGGCAACGGTAGCCAGAACCTACCGGAAGGCCATTGATGATTATTTTGCCGATCCGGAGCTGTACGAGAAAAATATGGACTGGTACAAGGCAGAGATCTCCAAGTGCACCTATCGTCAGTTTACGACGGGGTTCTATTTCGGCAAGCCGGATGAAAATACGCAGATCTATGATAATAACACTTACGTGAACGAATATATTTATCTGGGAATTGTGGAGGCAGTAAAGGATTCTCTGTGCCGGATCGAGCAGCGGAACAAATTCTGCGTGGGCGATTCCATAGAAATCATGAAGCCTGACGGCACTAATGTACCGGTCACGGTGGAAGCTATGTACACCGAGGAGGGAGAAAGTGTGGACAGTGCACCCCATCCCAAGCAGGTGCTGTGGATAAAGTTATCCACGCCGCCGCAGGAATTTGATTTGCTGCGTCAGAAAAATGCTGATTGAGAAAGAGTGACCGGAGGTAACGCCTTATGAAAAGGGAAGGCAGAATTCATAAAGGAGTGTCCATAGGTGCCTATAGTATTCTCATCGCTTTTATGCTGTTGCTGTTGTGGACAGTACTCAGGTATCCGGGGAATCATCTGATCCCATGGCAGATGGCTCTGGGGGTGGCGGCTGCTACAGTGTTGCTGCTGGCGGCCGGTGCGGCATGGAATAAAATATATACGGTGACAGGCCGGAGAAATTCGCTGTATGCCGTAGCGCTGGTATTGTTTGGGGTGCTGCTTTATGTGGTTTCATTGAGCCGGCAGGGGAATGAGAATACTCTGCTGGATTACACCTATGTCTATCGGGATGCTCTGAATCTGGCGAACGGGAGAGAACTGGAAGACACCAATTATTTTTTGACCTATTCGAATAATCTGAAGCCGATGCTTTTGCTTTCCGTTCTGTTTCGGATGGCATTGCTGATGGATGTGTCCCCGTTTTATTTTGTTTTGCTGCGGAATGTAATTCTGGTGATGCTGGTGGCATGTGCCTGTGGTTATCTTGCGGAACGGAATGGGGATACTTGCTGGAGATTTCCGATCCTGCTTGCCTTTGTATTTCTGCTTCCGATGTGGGAGATGACTGCCGTGTTTTATACGGATTCCATGAGCTTCGGTATGGGAATCCTGGGACTGGCTTTCCTGAAATTGGCGGCAGCATCCAGGGGGAAGCGCCGGCAGATCCTGTGGGCGCTGCTTGCGGCCGGTATGGCAGTACTGGCAGGCACATGGAAGATCACAGTGATCATACCGCTGATCGCATGCGCTGTGATCCTCTTGTGGCAGAGAGTGTCGGTGGACCGTCGAGTGACATTGCTGTTTGGAGGTTTTGTCGTGATTCTGGGAGTGGCTCTGCAGCTCTGGGCCAATTCCTACGAGATCACAAAGGAAGCATCTGAAACAGCCAATCCTGTGATCAGCTGGGTGGCACTGGGAATGAAGGAAGACGGTTCCTGGACCAACAACACAGAGTTTGTGGATCATATGTATGAATTTTCCACCAGACAGGAAAAACAGCAATACAGTATGGAATATATTCGTGAAAACAGATCGGAATTCTGGAATCCCGTACATTTGCGCAAAAAGGCAAGCTATAATTTTGCCAACGGAAATCTGGGGGCCAGTGCATTTTTGAACGTGGAGTACAGCGATGGAACCCTGCTCTGGGAAATGTTTTCGCCCTGGGGAAAATACTACTGGCGCACCTGTCAGTATTGTTTCTGCTATCTGGTGTCCATGTATGTGCTGTTACTGATCGGAATGATCCTCAGCCTTCGCAATATTATCAGAGATCAGGAACCACCTGTAATGTTGATGATCTGTCAGTTGGGATTTATCGGTATCGTTGTTTTTTTAATGTTCTGGGAAGCCAGTGGAAGACAGATGTACAATCAGATGCCCGGAATCCTGCTGGGAAGTGTTCTGAGTATAGAGTATTTTTGGAAAAACTTATCACTAAAACCTCGAAAATAGTAATTGACCATTATAACGCACATGTTGTACACTGTATTCGATATTATTCTAT
>CDYI01035019.1_pt1 | contig 9025 bp, 8 predicted proteins | sample 557711 | NCBI WGS metagenome assembly CDYI01 (sample SAMEA3182054, study PRJEB8094) | gut metagenome | biome: human; feature: gut; material: Stool; isolation source: human stools | place: Canada | collected 2012-11-13 | reverse complement strand
ATATTGCACCCCGATCTCGTCGAATTGGGCTTCATGCAGCACCGAAATCCCTTCGCCCCATTTTTTCCGCATCTCAGCCAGCGAGTCGTTCACGTCACCATCGTATTTGAGTAGGTCCAGCGCCTCCTCTACGGCTCGCTCGATCTCCGGGAATTGGCTCTTTCCTGCCGATGTCCCGTCCTCTTCCTTCGACAGGCTTTGCACCTCCTCTACCGTCTGTCCGACCTCCGAAGGATTGCGCCCGAGCTGATTCTCGAGCATCTGAAACACCTTCACGTGGGCATTCCGAATTCCCTGACTCGTGTAGACCATCACGGGTTTGCGCACCAGCCGGATGTCGAACCCTTCCAGTGCGTCGAACAGTTTCGGAAGCTGCAGCGGCGTGAACATTCGGTGCTGCATCGCGGGGCGGTCTTCGATGAAGAGATCGCCGTGGCCTTCGTTCCACATGCCGCGTGTCGTGTTGTCGTCGTTGCGGAGCGAGATCTCGTAGCTGTTGTGCTGGCGGCAACTGCCGTAGAGGCTGCGGGGACTGTTCAGCCGGAGCGTCAGCACCACACGCCGGCGCCGCTCCTCCTTCGGTGTAGCCGGGTCGGCATAGGGCTCGCCGTCGGAGGAGAACTGCGCGATGACCTCCCATTCGTATGACTCGGGCCACGGAATCCCGGCGGCCTCCAGCCATCGGAAGGCCTCCAATTGGTGCGTAACGGTGTCGTAGAAGCCTTCAATCCGACTTTTGAGTTCCTGCAGGTGTGGAAATTGAAATCCCTCCAGCAGGCGCACGATGCGCCGCAGCAGGTACAGCTCCGCGGGATCCTCGACCATCAGCATGCGCGCCAGCACGAGCAGATAACGCACGGCCTCCGGCTCTGCCGAAAGGGCGAGAAGTGCCACGCAGTACCAGAACCCTACGATGTCGTAATCCTTCGACAGCCCTGTCGTGCGTTGGAGTTCGCGCTCCTCGGGCGAGGTCGGGAGGATGGCGTAGTTGTCGAGCGTTGCTGTTACGGCATGCACCACCTCCGTATCGGCGGCGAACGGCTCCATTCGCAGCACCTCCTTGAGATTGAGCGGTGCGTGGATGAACGATCCGAGCTTGCGGTTGAGTGCGTCGATCTTTTCGGCCGTTCCGGGAGTGCATCCGGGCAGCGGGGCGATTTTCAACGGTGTCATGGTATCGGGTTTATATTGGTGAATGGGTATCTTTTTCCAGTGCTGCGATTGCCTCCGTCACCCGGCGGATATTCCGACGGGTATATCCGAACGAGACGATCGAACTGCGCTTGCCGAGATCATTGATGCTGTTGATCCAGATGCCGCCGCTGTCGTGTGCGACGAAGATCTGTTCACCCCACGTGGCGCTCCACCATGCGGGACGGGTGTGTGCGACAAAAAAATCCCGGTCCATGTGGTCGATTGTCCAGTCGTACTGCTCGGCCAGCTCCCGAAGCAAAGCGTCGATCCGCTCCGGCGGCAGCACTGTTTTTCTCCAGCGGAAGAAAAGTCTGCGGTATTGGAGGTGGAAGAGAATGAAAGCCACCGGGACGCAGACACCCGAGGTCCAGAGAAGCGCGCTGGTCGAGATAGACACCATACCAGTGAGGGTGATGATGACAATGAAGAGCGGAAGATAGAGGAGCATGATCGGAAGCAGGTAATGGGCCCAGACCCCCTCGGCGTTGAGCGGCAGCCTGCGGTGTCGCCGTATGAAGTCGGCCGTATCGACCCGGGCTTCGTTGCGGCATCCAATCCGAATGAATACTTCAACGAGGAGCAGACAACCGATTCCCGCCACCCATAAAAGAAAGGAGGGAACGGCATTTAGCTCCGGTGCTCCGACATGGATCATCAACACGCCGTCGTAGGCCACCCCATCGAACGAAAGGTCCCGACAGAGAAGGCGGTACTCACCCTTTTTGGCGGGAGAAAAGCGATAGAAGTGCCGGCAGATACGTGTGTCCATGCCGTTGCTCCATGATTCGGAAGAGGTACTGCGAAGCCATGTCAACGGTGATCCCTCCTCCGTAACGACGGTCGGGGTTCGGTCGGCGTATTGGTTGCTGGAGAGCACAATCTCATAGTCGCCCCGGGCTCGCGGCTGCCCGGCTTCGATCGAGAGAGAGCAGTGCACGGTGTCGCATTCCGGTGTGGCGGCGTGGAGCAGGACCGCCCGGGCGGCGTTTTCCGGTACAACATTGAAGTCGGGAAGGTCGTCCGCCGGGGCCTGTTCGCCCTGTGCATTCCAGATCGGAAGTATCAGTGCGAGCAGCAGTCCGAATCCGCACCGAATAACTCTTTCCATTATCACTCGACGGCAGTTTCGAAGGGTGAATGATCGAGCAGGGCCTCCTCGGGAATCTCGGCCGACCGGGGCCAGTAAAACTCATCCTCCGTATCATCAATCCAGAAGAGCGGCAGCATCAGGGGCAGATACTGGAACAGGTGGCGGCCGTCGGTCAGGCTGGCAAAGACCACGATGAAGGTATTCATCCGCATGCGTTCGTCCCAGGCAAAGCGCCACGAGAGATAGAGGTTCTGCATCCGTCCGGGACGGGTTGTCACATCTACGTCTCCCTCCTCATCGGGCATGAAATGGCCCGAGTCGAGCGACAACTCGCCCAGCTCCATGATGCCCTCGGAGGCTTGAAGAATACTTATGGCTTTGAAACACTCCCCGCGGCGGATCGAGCGGTGGGGAATGGTCGCGCGAACCACCACCCAGACCGAATCTCCGTGCAGGATGGCGTGCTCGGCCTCGAAGCGCACCTGCGGACGTTCGAGGGGTTTAAGACGACGGTTTACCACCTCGGCATCCCGATACAGCCACGTCGATTCGGATGCCACGAAAGGCGGGTTGATTTCCGCGGATTTGCGGGTGCTTGCGCAGCCTGTGGCGGCGAGCAGAAGAACGGATGCAATCCAAAGTCGAGTTTTCATGTTTTTTATCGTTATGTATAGCGGGCCAGCAGCCAAATGGCGAGCCCGACAACGAGGGCCACGATGAGAAAACGCACGAGGTCGCGTCGGATGGAGGGCTCCTCCTCGGGACGGCAGCGAAACATCCGGGCCAGCTCCTCGAAACTCTGGCATCCGTAGACTGCCTGCTGGAAGTCGGCAGCATTGCGCCAGCACGCCTCCCGGAACCACTCCGACCGGGGATATTCACGGGCGATCCACGCCTGCAACTCCGGGAGCGGATAATCGCGGACCTCCTCTTCGAAGTCGGTGTCATAGCGGACGGTGCGCCGGTCAGCCGGCCCGATACGACCGTAGAGTCCGACCGGAGCGATCTCCCGGTAGCGGCGGATCGTGTAGCAGCGCCCGGAGGCGTCAACCACCTCCTGCCCGGCCCAGCCGTCGGCCTCGGCAAGCAGCCTGCGTGTCGTCACGTTCTCTTCTCGCCAGAATACATAAACCAGATGCTCCGCGGGGGCGAGGTAGAAGACCGGGTATTTCAGCGCGGCTTTCATCGCTGTTTCGTCGGATCTTTACCACGGGTAGCGCACCCACGGGCTCTTGGGGTTGTTCAGCAGCACGTCGGCCGTTGTCTTCATCACCGAGTTATAGGCCCGTTTGCCACCCCACAGCGAACGTCCGAGGATGTAGCTCATCGCCAGTTCGCGCCATGACCCGCACGCCTCATGCGCCAGCGTGTCGGCCCGGCCGATGTACGCCCATGCCTCCTCTTCGGTGAGGTAGCCCATCTCGCAGCAGGCCCGCGCCAGAAAGACAATGCGCCCGGCATCCCAACCCGTCACGTTGCAGCCGCAGAGCTCTTCTTTCGAGGCGACCACGCCGCACGAGAGAAGTTCGTCAAAGGTCTCCCGCAGGTTCTCGAGTTGCGACAAGGCCTTGTCGTAATCCTCCTGCGAGGTCATCCGCTGCTGGAGAAGTTCGTCCTGCCGTTCACGGTCGTCAAACCGGAAGGCTTCGAGCACCGTGAGCCAGTAGTAGCGGAATCCCTTTTCGCAGAGGTAGTCCAGTTGTGCGCGGGCCTCCGCGGTGGAGTCAATGCCCCACCAGCCGCTCAGGATCTCGGGCAGCGTATCGAAAATCCCCGTCTCCAGCGAATTCTGCCAGGCCCCCTGCTGCGAAGCGTACATCGCCCCGATGGCCAGTTGGCGGCCGTGTTCGTCATCGAGCGTCGATTTCGGATTGATGCATATCTCCTTGAAGGCACGGCGCAACTTGCGCACCGTTGTCCAGATGCGGCTGCCTTTGCGGTATAGCCACGTCAGGGTGCCTAACGCCACGGCGGCCAGCATCACGTAGAATTCAATTCCCCGTTCCATCGTATTGGTATTGAGTGTTTGCTATGCGTTCCACGGTATCTGCCGCCACGGCGAGGTCTCCTCTTCGAGCAGCGCGCTGACGATCTCCCAAGCTGTCTGGCAATCCTCCTCGTCGCCGTGCCAGACGCCGCGACCCATGGCGAAGCTGCGTCCGTACTCCTCCCACGACGAGAAGTGTTTGCGGGCGGTATCGGCCGCCACCTGCATCACCTGCCACATATCCCCCTCGGAGAGATAGCCGCAATGGTATGCCCAGCGTCCGAGGTTGGCGATACGCACCAGATCCCACGCTATGACCGTTTTCGGAAGCGTCTCAGCCGTGCAGTAACCGTTTTCGATCATGAACTCAGCGATGGACTGTACATCCCCGGCCTTATCTTCGGGATTGCCCGCTTCGGGTTGGTCGCCGCACATGAGCGTCAGCGCCGCGTCGGCATCCGCATGGTGTCCTTCGTGAAGCAGCCACCGGACGATTTCGAGCGTCGAGTCGCGGTCCGTAATGTTCCACCAGCTCTGCAGCTGCGCGCGGTAGGTTTCGGGAAGAACTTCGCTCTCGACGGCATCCACCGCCTCGTCGTTGTAGATGAGCAGCGGTGCCGCAAAGGCCATCAATCTCTGCTGTTCGGGTGTCAGACGGCACGTTGCGGCATGTTTAATTTCCCAGCTGTCGTCCTCGCCAAGCCAGTCGAGCGCCGCGGCATTTGCCTCGCGCAACTCCTTTTCGAGACTCCCGTCCTGCATTGCCTGCATGGTTGCGGCTGCCTGCGCCATGTTCTGTCGGGCGGCTTCGGCCACGGCGGCGGCATCCACACCGCCGAGCGTTCCCATCGCAGCCTGCTGCGCCTGTATCTCCGCCAGATCTGGCATTGCGGCCTGCATCTGGGCCATGATCTGTGCCTGCATGTCGCCCATGTCGGGCATCCCCGGAATCGAGCCCATCATCGCGCGCATCTGTTCCAAGGCCGCCTCCTGCGCTGCGTGGGCAATCTCCTCCGGACTTTGGGGCTTCATCTTTTCGTTTGCCATTTTCGGTATGTTTTAAGGTTTTCGATCCATTTTATCCTTCGGCGCCGACCGAGAGCAGCAGTTCGACGATCTCCGTGAAGCCGCGTTCTCCGGCATAGTAGAGCGCCGTGTGCTGGAGGTTGTCCGCCGCATTGACTTCGGCATGACGCTCCACAAGCAGACGCACGACCTCGTTGTTCCCGGCACGTGCTGCCATGAGCAGGGGCGTCTCGCCCACCCCGTTGCGGGCGTCGATCGACGCTCCGGCCCCGAGCAGCGCCTCCACAAGATAGCGGTTGCCCGCCTGTGCCGCCCAATGCAGCGGCGTTGTCCCGTCGGGCAGCGGACGGTTGGCATCGGCTCCGGCGTCGAGGAGCATCCGGGCAATGTGCAGATTCCCGCGTCCGCACGCCACCAGCAACGGCGTCTCGCCCGCATCGTTCGGCGCATTGAGCTGCGCCTTCGAGGCCGCGAGCAGTGTACGCACGACCTCGGCCTGATCGTTGTAAACGGCCTGATGCAGCAGCGTGTTACCTTCGGCATCGCGGCTGTCCGCCCCTCCGGAACCGCCCCGGCTCAACCGTGCCACGACTTCCGTCAGCCCGAGTGCCGTGGCGTAGTCCAGCGCGCGGTGTCCCGTCTGGTCCGTAGCCTCGATGTCGACTCCGCGGTCGATCAGCCACAGAGCGGCATCCGTGCGGCGGTTCTCTACGAGCCGCATCAGCGGCGTGCAACCCTCCCGGTCCGAGGCATCCGGGTCGGCGCCGGCTTCCACGAGACGGGCGATGATCTCGCGGTTGCCGCTGCGGGCCGCGGTATGGAGCGGCGTTTCGCTCCGGTTGTTGGTCCGAGTGACGTCGGCTCCATGATCGAGCAGCATGGAGATTATATCGCGGAATCCTTGACGACAGGCGTAGTGGAGGGCCGTATTACCCTCGGCATCACGTCGGTTTAGATCTATGCAGCCACGGTCGAGGAGGATCTTTACGATGTTTTTCTGTCCGTTGCGGCAGGCGTTCAGAAATGTCTGGAAGGTATCCATAGTGTTGATTTCAGGCGTGTTTCAGCAAAAATTTCACGAGCGACTCGTTGTTGCTGCGCGTGGCGATGTCAAGCGGCGTACGCCCTTCGTTGTCGGCGGCCGAGATATCGGGCCGTCCGAAGTCGAAGAGCATTTCGGCCGCCTGCCGTGCCGCCGCATGCGTGTAGCCCTCGGCCGCATAGTGCAGCACGGTGCGCCCCACATTGTCGGCGGCGCAGGGGTCGGCACCGGCCTCCAGCAGCCGTTCCAGCATCTCCGGCTGATACGGCCCGGCGCTGTGCGGGCCCAGCAGATGCATCAAGGCCGTGCGGCCCAGCGCATCGCGGGCATTTACCTCTACCCGCCGCTCAAGCAGTCGCCGCAAGGCCCAGATAGCCAGTTCGTAGTCGTCGTGCTGGCATGCCAGCATGAGGGCCCGTTCGTCCTTCCCCGTCTGTGGGGCATCGGGGTGCCATCCCCGCTGTTCGAATAGCTCCATAAGCGGTGCAAAGCGCTCCATCCCGTCTGAAACACGGCATCCTTGTTCTATCCAGACGGTAAATGGAGAGATGCCCTTCGAGGTCCGTCGGTCTGGATCGGCTCCGGCGCGGAGCAGCATTGCCGCGATTTCGACCTCGCCCCACTCCAGCGCGCAGACCAGCGGCGTTTTGCCCGTCCAGTCGTTCATTTCGCGGTCGTCGCACTCCGCATCGGGGTCGGCGCCTGCCTGCAGCAGGGCCTCCAGCGCTTTCCGGTCCTTTTTGCGCAGCGCCTGAAAGAGGTACATCCCGCCGGTCTCCATCGTGAGTTCATCGAACGGATCCTCACCCGAAAGCAGAGCGCCCACCCATTTGGCTCCGCCCTCCATGGCGAGGTCGAACGCACGCCGACCGGCCGAGTTCTTCTCGTCGGGGTCAATCTGCCCACTGTGGAGCAGCAGTGCCGCCGTCGCATAGCAGCGCATCTGTTCCGCCCGGAGCTCCTCCAGCTCCTCGCGGGCCTCCCGTTGCTGTTTCTCGGAGACCCACCGCTCGCCGAAGCTGGCGATGAAGCGCTCCTTGCCCGCTATCTCCCGTACGGTATCGGCGGCGCGCCGGCAGAGGATGTGCAGGGCATTGTCGCCGTAGCTGTTCGCGGAGTCGTGCCGCTGCCCGGAGTCGATTAGCGCGGCGGCCATTGCATGGTGACGGTTCTGTATGGCTTCGAGCAGTGCCGTTGTGCCACGGGCCGAACGCGGGAGGTTCGCGCCCCGTTCCAGCAGCAGCCGTGCCGCCGCGGCAATCTGTTCTTCCTCTGCGGCCACCCTGCTGCGGCGCGAGGCCAGGCGGAAGAGCGGCGTGTGCCCCTCTTCGTCGCGGTCGTTCACCTCGGCCCCGCGATTGAGCAGCGAAGCGATGGCCTCGCGGTCGGCAAATTCGGCCGCAATATGCAGCGATGTGCGGCCGTAGTTATCCTCGTCGCGTGCGTCGGTCGGAATCTCGGCAAGGAGTTGTTGCCGACGCTCCTCCTTTGCAGGGCTCGGATAGCAATAAAGGTCATATAGTTCTCGGAGCGGTGTCATCGGTCGATCTCTTTAAGCAGATTTTCAAGGTGTTTGTATCGGTGTCCGAAGCGGGCGGCAATAGTGCGTACATCCTCGTAGCGGTCCAGATGGAAGGCCGCCTCGGCCCGCAAGCGGAGGATCAGCGTGAGGGCATCGTCGTGCGGCGTCTCTGGCAGCAGCGGACAGCGGGGCAATTCACTGTCGGCATCCCAGCGGCGGAAGGTCTCGGGTGGTTGCCGCCGCAACGCGGACGGGATGCCTGTGCACAAGCCTTCGCCAGCGATGCCGTCAAGCAGCCGTTCAGCTTCACCAAGCCGCCGGTAGCTCTCCTCATACCACCCTATCATGAAGCAGCACAGGGCTTGGTTGAAGAGCGTAGGGGCATCTTCATGTGCCGAGCGTTCGAAACAGTCGTAGGCCAAGGGCCACGCTCCGCAGCAGATGTATGTGACTCCCGCCGTAAATAGCCGTTCTGAGTCCGCTCCCGCAGTCGGCGGGGCGCCGCCCATTAATCCCATATCGTCTTTGCTAATTATCTATTTCGACCTCGCCTGCGGCATTGGCCGTGAAGGCGACGGTATAGTAGTTCGTCACGGTGAAGCGTCCTTGATATTCGGGAGATTCGCTTTCGTCGACGTAATTCAATTCAAAATGCACCTGCATTTGTTTCGACTCCTCGCGGTACTCCTCGCTGCGGTTCCAACGCTCCACGTTGCTCAGCGACACCGGCCAGACTTGGAAACGGAATATTCCGGCTGACTTAAGCGTCAGGTGTTTGCCCTTCTCGTCGGACATAACCAGCGCATCAGCCTTTTCGCCGATTTTCTGAAGGTAGTCAAAGTCGATGGCCGCGAGGTCAAGCGGTGTCGTGCATGCGTAGGAGTTGATCTGGCGGTCGTCCTTTTCCGGGCCGTCGGTCGTGAACTTCCCGTTGGTGAGCTGGAATGAAAGGTAGTAGTCGTTATTGTCGGCATCGAGGTAGTAGACGTCGATATGCGTGAGGATGTTCTCCAGTTTGCGGTCACGGTTGTCCTCGCGCCACTCCACCATGTAAATCTTGTATTTCGAAGTGTCAACGTGCTCTGCAACGAGCTCTCGGATTTTGGCAAGTCCCTCGGCGGAAGCCATCGGGAAGGTTTCGCCCGAGCCGCAGGCCGTAAGCGT
>CDYI01056801.1_pt1 | contig 9099 bp, 8 predicted proteins | sample 557711 | NCBI WGS metagenome assembly CDYI01 (sample SAMEA3182054, study PRJEB8094) | gut metagenome | biome: human; feature: gut; material: Stool; isolation source: human stools | place: Canada | collected 2012-11-13 | reverse complement strand
ATCCAGTATTATCTGCGCTTTTGGCTTAGCAGCTGCCGCACCTCGCTCGCCGTATCGGCACTTAGAATTATGCGGTATTGCCTTAAGCGAAAGTTCTCCACGGAACAATGAGGTCAGGGCACGGGGGACGAAACGCTTGCCTGTTTGTATAAAAAACAAAGGTTTCTACAGGGGAATAATGCCGTTCACTTTCCCCACCCGCTGCTTTGCAGCATGGTTTCATCGCTCAGCATCCACAGGGCTTCCACATCGTTCAGCTGCTCGATCAAAGCCTGCCCTTTTTCTACCGGCATGCAGAACACACCGGTGGAAAGCGCATCCCCCAGGCCGCTGTCACTGCTTACAATGGCAACGCTGTTCATGTAGCGGGCAGGCTGCAGGGTGGTCAGGTCGATCAGGTGGTGGTAGCGTACACCGTCCACGGTAAAGTAACGCTGGTAGTCCCCGCTGATCACAAGGCTTTGCCCCGGCTGCAGCTCCACGGTATCCACATAGCTTGCGGTGGCGTATTGGCCGTCCTGATCCGGCCAGGGGTTATCGACCCCGGCAACCCAGGGCCCGCTGTTGGGCTTGGTGCCAATGGCGCGCACATTGCCACCCACGTTCAACAGGGCGCTGGTCAGGCCGCGGGCTTCGGCTGCCTGGGCGCATTGCTCCACCGCATAGCCTTTGCCAATGCTGCCAACGTCCAGCTGCAATTCCGGGTCTGCAAAATACACCGTCCCGGTATTCTGGTTCAAAATCAAATCATCCATATTGCAGTGGGCAGCCGCAGCCTGCAGGTCGGCGGTTTTGGGCAGGATATCGGCGCTTACCTCGGCTCCATCGCCCGCGGCGGTGCGGGCATCGTGCCAGTAGCGCAGCACCGCCCCGGCAGCGGCATTGCAGGCACCGTCCGTTGCCTGGTACATCTCCTGCGCGAAGGTCAGCAGGTTCATAATCTCATCCCCAACGGCAACGGGGGCAGCGGCGGCTCCGGCGTTTACATCCGCCAGGTTGGTCATGCCGTCATAGTGGTTGTAAATATCATACAGCTGGTTATACCGCAGCAGGTCTGCATGCAGGGCGGTCATCTGGGTGTTCCAGTCGGCTTCACTGTCGGCATAGCCGCTGATGACAGTAACGGTGTCAAACACATCCCACCAAGTTACGCTGTAGCGCTGGGGGCTGGTGGTTCCAGTTGCCGCACAGCCGCTCAGCAGCAGGCAGAGCGCCAGCACCGCACAGGTCAGGCGGCGCTTCATGCCTGGCCTCCCACGTGTTCATGCTCGCGGTTCAGTTCGGCCAGCAGGGCAGCAAGGGTCCAGCCGCGGCTGGTGGGGGTTACCATGGCGCGCAGCGGGATCACCGCCCCGCCGCGGCGCACTTCATCCACAAACTGGCCCAGATCGCCGTTGTCATGCCGCAGCCCGCTCACAATCATGGCCGGACGCTCCGGTACATCCGGGGCGGGGGCGGCTTCACCGCTAGTGTGCCGCCCGGTGCAAAGGGCTTCTATGGTGGTGCCCAGGTCGGCGGCGGTCAAAAGGCGGACTTTCAGGCGGCTCAGGCGTGCAGCGTGTTCCACCGCGGCGTGCTCGGCACTGCCGGGGGCAACCTGCCACAGCAGCACACAGCGCGGTTCCTGCTGGATTCTGGCTTTCATAACAATACCTCGTTATGCCTGCCCGCAGCCGGGCAGGCAGCAATCATAAAATCAAAATGTGCGGCGCAGGGGTCAGTCCCGCGCCGCACGGTGGAAAAGGTTCAATTACAGGTCAGGGTGATACTCTTTGCAGGTGCATTTTTTCCATTTCAGGCCGCTACCGCAGGGGCAGGGATCGTTGCGGCCAATCTTGGTCACGCGCACAGGGGTGGCACCCTTGGCACCAGCCTGAGCCGGTGCGCCTTCGCCGGTGGGCTTGGCAACCTGTTCGCGTTTCGGCTCCTGGTTCTGCTGGCGCACTTCAATAGTCAGCAGCATGTGTACGGCATCCTCGCGGATGGTGGCGATCATCTCGTCAAACATGGCAAAGCCTTCAATGCGGTATTCCACAATGGGGTCGCGTTGGCCGTAACCGCGCAGGCTCATGCCCTGCTTCAGCTGGTCCATGTTGTCAATGTGCTCCATCCACTTGGAGTCAACATTGCGCAGCAGGCAGATGCGCTCCAGTTCGCGCATCATGGGGGCACCGTACTTCTGCTCCTTGCTTTCCAGAATGCTCATGCCGCGCTCATACAGCACCTTGGCAACATCCTCGCGCTTCAGATCATTCAGCTGCTCGGCAGTGTAGTTAAAATCAGTGGGCAGGCACAGCCAGTTCAGGTAGTGGCGGCGCAGGGCGGCAAAATCCCAATCGTCGGCGGTTTCGCCGCTCAGGAAGGACTCGCAGGTCTCGTCGATGGACTGCTTCATCATCTCGTGCAGCTTGTCGGAGATATCCTCGCCGTCCAGCACCATCTGACGCTGCTTGTAGATGATCTCGCGCTGCTGGTTCATGACATCGTCATACTGCAGCACCTGCTTACGGATGGCAAAGTTGGAAGCTTCCAGCTTTTTCTGGGCGCTCTCGATCGTGTTGGTGATCAGCTTGTTCTCGATGGGCATGTCCTCGTCCAGGCCCAGGGTATCCATCAGGCCCTGCACGCGCTCACCGCCGAAAATGCGCATCAGGTCATCTTCCAGGCTCAGGAAGAAACGGGATGCACCGGGGTCGCCCTGACGGCCGGCACGGCCGCGCAGCTGGTTATCAATACGGCGGCTTTCGTGGCGTTCAGTGCCAATGATGAACAGGCCGCCAGCTTCGCGCACAGCCTCGGCTTCGCGCTTGACTTCCGGTTCATATTCTGCAACCAGCTCGTCAAAGCGCTTGCGGGCAGCCAGAATATCAGCATCCTGGGTGTCGGCATGGCCGTCGCACTCGGTCATCAGCATTTCAACTTTTGCTTCATAGGCTGTGTCCGGGGCAGGGGGGATGGGCAGACCCTGTGCCTTGGCGCGGGCTTTGGCGTGCTCGTATTCGTCCTTCAGCACTTCCAGGTCGGCATTCATCTGGCGGGTCAGCTCTTTGCGCAGGGTGGCCTTTGCCATATAGGTCACGTTGCCGCCCAGCATGATATCGGTGCCGCGGCCAGCCATATTGGTGGCGATGGTCACAGCGCCCTGCTTACCGGCCTGTGCAACGATTTCGGCTTCGCGCTCATGCTGCTTTGCGTTCAGCACATTGTGCTCAATGCCGCGCTTTTTCAGCAGCTTGGAAAGCGCCTCGCTCTTTTCCACGCTGACGGTACCAACCAGAACGGGCTGGCCCTTGGCGTGGCATTCGGCAACCTGCTCGATCACGGCATTATACTTGCCGTTGATGGTCTTGTACACGCTGTCCGGCAGGTCCTTGCGGGCGCGGGGCTTGTTGGTGGGGATGGATACGATCTGCAAGCCGTAAATTTCGCTGAACTCGTCCGCTTCGGTGGAAGCCGTACCGGTCATGCCGCCCAGCTTTTTGTACATGCGGAAATAGTTCTGGAAGGTGATGCTGGCCAAAGTCTTGCTCTCAGCAGCAACGGTCACGCCTTCCTTGGCTTCAATGGCCTGGTGCAGACCGTCATTGAAGCGACGGCCATACATCAGACGGCCGGTGAATTCATCAACGATGATGACCTCGCCGTCTTTCACGATATAGTCGGTATCACGGTGCATCACACCGCGGGCCTTGATGGCACCGTCAATATAGTGGCGCAGGGTCATGTTGTCGGCATCGGCCAGGTTCTCAACATTGAACCATGCTTCGGCTTTCTTAACGCCGCTTTCGGTCAGGGTGCAGGTCTTGTGCTTTTCGTCCACAACGTAATCACCGTCAACCTGTTCATCGGCTTCCACTTTGTCGTCCAGTTCAACGATGACAGACTTTTTCAGCGTTTTGGCAAAGTCGTCCGCGCGCTTGTACATCACGCTGGAATCTTCGCCCTTGCCGGAGATGATCAGCGGGGTACGGGCTTCATCAATCAGGATGGAGTCCACCTCGTCCACGATGGCGTAAGCATGGCCGCGCTGCACCATGCTGGCCTTATAAACCACCATGTTGTCACGCAGGTAGTCAAAGCCAAACTCGTTGTTGGTGCCGTAAGTAACATCCGCCAGGTAAGCCTTGCGGCGGTCCTGCGGCTGTACGTCATGGATAACCAGGCCGACCGTCAAGCCAAGAAAACGGTAAACCTTGCCCATCCATTCGCTGTCGCGCTTGGCCAGGTAATCGTTGACGGTAACAACATGCACGCCTTCGCCGGTCAGGGCATTCAGGTAAACGGGCATGGTGGCCACCAGGGTCTTGCCTTCACCGGTCTGCATCTCGCCAATGCAGGAACGATGAAGCACAATGCCGCCGATGATCTGCACCGGGTAGGGCTTCAGGCCCAGCACACGCCAGTCCGCTTCGCGGCAGACGGCGAACGCTTCGGGCAGGATATCGTCAAGGCTGGCCCCGTTTTTCAGCTTTTCTTTCAGGTACGGGGTTTTGGCCTGTAATTCTTCGTCAGTAAGTTTCTGCATTTCGGGCTCAAGTTCCAGCACCTTGTTGGCAATGGGTTTGATGCGCTTGAGCTCTTTGTCGGAAAAATTACCGAACAGTTTTTCCATAAAAGACATAAGTAAACACCTGTATTTCTGCCGCATGGCGGCGAATGGATCAGCAGGGAAACCCCTGTTGGATACAATGCTATACTTTAATATAATACACCCGCGCAGGGTACTGTGTCAAACCTGCGCGGGTGTAAAATGCAAATATTAAACTGTTTCAGCGGCTTTTGTTGAAACTTGGCCGGTTATCATGCGCTTGCAGCGCTTTTGGCCTGCTTTTCGTTGCTGATGAACAGCAGCACCAGCATCAAAAAGATGCAAACAAAGCCGATGGCGTCCCACACGGTAAAGGGGGAACCGAGCACCAGCGTGCTGATGATGGCCGCCGTAACCGGTTCCGCAAAGCTGAACAGGCTGGATTTCTGCGGCCCAATGTACTTGACGCCGCTCATGTAACAGCTGAACGCCAGCACGTTGCCGATGAGCACGACCGCCGCAATACCGGCAATGCCGGCCGCGTTGGGTACGTAGTTCATCCGCCACGGGCGGAACACCAGCGCAAAGAAGGTGCCGCCCATCAGGAATGCCCAACCCTGCAGCATGGGTGTGGGGTACTGTTTTTGCAGGTTTTGGGGCCATATGGTGTAGATAACAACGCAGAACGCGCTGATAATACCAACGACCAGCGCAGCGGGCGAAACCGCCATGTTGGTCAGGCTGCCGTGGGTGGTCAGCATAAATACACCACCCAGCGCCAGCACAATGGAGAACACCTCAAACAGCCGCGGCGCACGCTTTTGCTGGATGCAGACCACCAGCAGAATCAGCACGGGGGAAAGATCCTGCAAAATGGTGCCCACACCGGCGCTGGAAAGCTGGATGGTCAAAAAGTAGGTGAACTGGCAAAAGCTGACGCCAGCCAGGCCATAGATCACAAGGTCGCGCGCGTTGCGCCAGCTGCGCCAGGGGTTCACCAGTTGGCGCCAGTTGCGCACACCGTAATAGATGCACAGAATCACACCGGCCAAAAACAGCCGGATGGGCACCAGCCAGGTGGAATCCATGCCCTGGCGGGTAAACAGATACTGCCCCACGCAGCCGGAAACACCCCAGCACATGCCGCCGAACATGGTCAGCAGAGCGCCTTTTACGCTATCCGTCATTCGTTACGATCTCCTATCCCAAAACTTGTTACAGTTCGTTCAGGCAATACTGCGCAGCGGCCAAAACATCCGGCACAACGGGGGCACCGGTGGCACGCAGCTGCTGTGCGCTCTGATGCCCAGCGGTTTGCAGCACACACCGCACGCCCAGCGCCTGGGCAACCTCAAAATCGTGGACAGAATCCCCGATCATAATAGCCTGCGCCGGTACGGCACCGCGCTGCTTCAGTTCAGTCAGATAAGCCAGGCCGACTTCCACTTTGCTGCGGGCGTAAATATTATCCAACCCCAGCAGGCGGTCAAAGTAGGGGCGCACTCCGCGCTCCGTGACCTGCTGTTCCAAAACCGGCAAGTTGGAAGCCGAAAGAATGACCTGCTGCACCCCGGCACCTTTCAAAAGGGAAAGGGCGGGCACAGCACTTTCTGCCAGCGGGCAGGCCCCGGCGCGGGCCAGGTAATCCTGCATGTAATCATCGGCAAGCTCTTTGTAGGAGTTTTTGGAAAAATCGAACCCTGCGCGAATATAATAATCTTCAATCGGGAAGCCAAAAATCTCACGGTACTGGGCAAGGCTGTATTGCTGCGGGTAATGATAGATGCGGAGCAGACGGTTGAGCGCGTCCACACAAAGGGCAACATCATCCAGCAGGGTGCCGTTCCAGTCCCATAAAACAAGGCTCGGTTTCATGGCAGCTCCTTTTAATGAATACAGGGAAAGCGGTTATTATTCTGCAAAAATTTTGTTCAGGGATTCGTTGCTCTCGATCAGCTTGACCAGGGCAACACCCAGCACACAGCAGCTGATGATCTCACCAACGCCAACAGCAACGGCGTTGAATACCGCCATGGTGGCCGTGGGGGCAGAATCCGAGAAGAACACAGTGATTTCAAACGCGCCAACGATCAGTGCATTGGCGATAACAGGAGGGAAAGACGCCGGAATTGCCAGCCCTTTCCAGCGCACATTGCGCAGGGCATAGGTGGCAAGGCAGGCAATCAGGGTGGCGGCGGTGCCAAACACCACATCCACCATGGTGGAACCCAGCAGGTTTGCCAGCAGGCAGCCCAGGGTAACGCCCACAATGTATTCGGCCCCAAACACCGGCAGCAGGCAGAATGCTTCGGCCACGCGCACCTGTACCGCGCCGTAAGAGAACGGCTGCAATACCAGGCAAAGCACGGTGTAAACTGCGGCGATCATGGCGCAGCGTACCAGGGTTTGATCGGACAGTTTGTTTTTGCTAGTAGACATAAAATTACACTCCGGCGGATAGATTTTGACCGCGCCCAAGACCGCCAGGCTTGGGTGGGTTTGCGCCTGAAAACCAGGCGGAGCCTAAAATCCTAAGTTGCTCAACAAATTGTTATTATAACAAATGAAAACGGGGGATACAAGGGGGAAAGGGGCATAATATTGCAGCAAAAGAGCAAAATACTGCCTTTGCAGACAAAAAATCCCGCACCGGGCGGGCTGCCGGTGCGGGGGAAAATGATAGAGAGGTTTGTTACCAGGGCGCGTTATCCAGCGGGCAGTGCATGTCTGTGCGGGCGGCGCGCATTTCCACATAGCAGCCGCACTGCATGCAGGTCCCGGCGTTAAGGCTGGGGCAGGTGCGGCAATGTTCCAGCCGGGCAGTGTATTCCGCATCCGGGGTGCGCACACGGCGGGGCATGGTGGCGCGGTAGCGCACCACGCTGGCGTAATAGTCGTTTTCGTCCGCCATATCCTGCAATAAGCAGCGGCGGCAGCGCTTGGGCTGGGCTTCCATTACTGGTTCACCACAAAAGCGGCTACGCTGCACGGCGGCAGGGTGGCGGTAAAGCCGTCCGCCGTCAGGCTGGTGTTCAGTTCCGCGGGGACAACCTGCTCCGGCGCGGCAAAGGTGTTGTGGGCGGCGGGGGCACCGGCCAGCACGCGGGCTGTTACACCGGTGGGCTTGGCCCCGCCCAGCATGCAGGTAACAGGGATAGCTGCCGTATCGTTCAGGTTGGCCGCAGTGACCAGAATACTGCCGTCTGCCTGCTGGCTGGCACTGACATGCAGATCGGGCACCGCCTGGTCATCGTGGTTCAGCAGGGTGGTCTCCGCATAGCTTTCCAGCTGCTTGGCACCCTGGTGGCCCTTGTACATTTCAAATATATGATAGGTCGGGGTCAGCACCATCTTGCTGCCTTCGGTCAGGATCATGGCCTGCAGCACGTTGACCATCTGGGCAATGTTGGCCATGCAGACGGTATCACAGTGGTTGTTGAAGATATTCAGGTTGATGGCTGCCACCAGCGCATCGCGCATGGTGTTCTGCTGGTAAAGGAAGCCGGGGTTCGTGTCCGGTTCCACATCGTACCAGGTACCCCATTCATCCACAGCCAGGCCCACTTTGCGGTCACCCTGATACTGCTTGATAATGCGGGTGTGGTTCTCCACCAGCTCTTCCATCTGCAGGGTCTTGTGCAGGGTGGTATAGTATTCCTCATCGGTAAAGTCTGTGGCCGAGCCCTTGTGCTGCCAATCCTCATGGGGCACGGTATAGTAATGCAGTGATACCGCATCTACGGCCTGCCCGGCGCGCTCCATCACGGTTTTGGTCCAGTGGTAATCCGCCACGTTGGCGCCGGATGCGATCTTGAAGATTTTGTGCTCCGGCGAGTAGTTGCGCAGGTAGGTGGAATATTGGCGGCACAAATCGGCATAATACTCGGCACGCATACTGCCGCCGCAGCCCCAGGCTTCATTGCCAATGCCCCAGTATTTTACGTTGAACGGTTCGTCCTGCCCGTTGGCGCGGCGCTCTGATGCCATGGGGGAAATGCCGCCCATGTTGCAGTATTCCACCCAGTCCGAAAATTCCTGCACGGTGCCGCTGCCCACATTGCCGCTGAAATATGCTTCGCAGCCAATCTGGCGGCACAGCTCCATAAATTCATGGGTGCCAAAGCTGTTATCCTCGGTCACGCCGCCCCAGTTGGTGTTTACAATGGTTTTGCGGTTCTCCTTGGGGCCAATGCCGTCGCGCCAGTGATAGGTATCAGCAAAGCAGCCGCCCGGCCAACGCAGCACGGGCACATGCAGGGCTTTCAGCGCGGATACAACATCATTGCGCATGCCGTTGGTGTTGGGAATATCAGAAGCCTGACCGACATAAATGCCCTGATAGATGCAGCGGCCCAGATGCTCCGAAAACTGACCGTAAATGTTGGGGTTGATGGTGCCGACCGAACGGTTGGCGTTCACAAAAATACATGCCATAAAAACACCTCACAAAAGTAAAAAAAATACCATAGGCAACACCGCACAATTCCCGCCTTACGGCTTAAGCACCGCTCCGACGGCTGCGGCACGGCATCTGCGTTGCCAAAATGCTCGATAAGACATCCAGTATTATC
>CDYI01010701.1_pt1 | contig 9152 bp, 6 predicted proteins | sample 557711 | NCBI WGS metagenome assembly CDYI01 (sample SAMEA3182054, study PRJEB8094) | gut metagenome | biome: human; feature: gut; material: Stool; isolation source: human stools | place: Canada | collected 2012-11-13 | reverse complement strand
TTCTCGCCTCCATGTGCTTCTCCGGCCCGAGCTTTCTCGGGATGCTGGCGTTTTATATCATCCCGTTTCTGATCGTCATCTATTATTCCTTCACCGTGGGCCTGACCGACCACAGCTTCGCCGGGCTCAAGAACTACATCAACGTCTGGCAGAACGGCGCGTTCAAGATCGCGGTCAAAAACACGTTCACGTTCACGGGCCTGTCCGTGCCGCTGGCGGTGGTGCTGTCGCTTGGCCTGGCGCTGCTGCTCGAGGCGCGGATCCCCCTCAAAAGCGAGTTCCGCACCTTCTTTTTAAGCCCCATGATGGTCCCCATTGCGTCCATCATCCTCATCTGGCAGGTGCTGTTCCACTATAACGGCGTCATCAACGAATTCCTGCAGGTCTTCGGCGCGGATAAGATCGACTGGCTGAAATCCGACTATTGCATGGTCGTCATCGTCGTGCTGTTTTTGTGGAAAAACCTCGGCTACAACATGATTTTGTTCATGGCCGCCCTCAGCAATATCCCGCGCGAGCTGCTCGAGGTCGCGGAGGTCGAGGGCGCGTCGGCGGCCTATCAGTTCTTCCACATCAAGCTCCGCTATCTCTCGCCGACGGTTCTGTTCGTGACGATCCTGTCCATCATCAACTCGTTCAAGGTCTTCCGCGAGATCTATCTTCTCACCGGCAATTACCCCTACGACGGGCTTTACATGATGCAGCATTTCATGAACAACATGTTCAACTCCGCCGACTACCAGCGCCTGTCCGCCGCGGCGGTGCTGCTGGCGATCGTCATCGTCATCCTCATTGCCCTTTTGTTCTTCGTGGAGAACATCTTCGGAAAGGACGTGGAAGGATGAAGAAAAAACGCTATTTTTCCCGCACGGTCTGCTTTCTGCTCTGCGCGGTGTTCGCGCTGTTGTTCCTGCTGCCGACAGTTCTGACCATCACGAACTCCTTCATGACGCAGAGCGAGATCACGGCCAGCTACGGCCAGGTCTTTGAAAACGCCAACGACGGCAAGAGCTACATCTCCAAGACCATTGAACTCAAATTCATCCCCGACAAGGTCAGCTTCACCCAGTATTTCACCGTCCTGCTCAAAAGCCCGGACTATCTGCTGAAATTCTGGAACTCCGTCATCCTGACCGCGCCGATCGTCTTCGCGCAGCTCATGGTCGCGTCCATCGCGGCCTATGGCTTTACCCGCTGGCGCGGGAAGGTGCGCGACAGTCTGTTCTTCTTCTATGTGATCCTGATGCTCATGCCGTATCAGGTCACGCTGGTCCCCAACTATCTGGTGAGCGACTGGCTGAAGATCCTCAATACCCGGTGGGCGATCTTCCTGCCCGGCGCGTTTGCGCCGTTCTCGGTCTTTCTGCTCACCAAATTCATGCGCCGCATCCCCATGGCCGTCATCGAATCGGCCAAGATCGACGGCGCGAACGAGTGGCACATCTTCTGGAACATCTGCCTGCCGCAGTGCCGGAGCGCCCTCTATTCCATTGCGATCCTGGTGTTCATCGACAACTGGAACATGGTCGAACAGCCGCTGATCCTGCTCAACGACGTGGAGAAGCAGCCGCTTTCGATGTTCCTGTCCAGCATCAACGCTGGCGAGATCGGCATCGCCTTTGCCGCTGCCGTCATCTATATGATCCCGGGTCTTCTGCTGTTTCTGCACGGCGAGGCGTATCTGGTGGAAGGCATCGCACATTCTGGCTCTGTGAAAGGATAAGGAAAGAGACATGGAAAACAGTGTAAGAAAACGCGAATGGGTCAAGACCGCGGCCATCATTTTTCTGGCGGTCCTGCTGGTGCTGACCTTCTTTTCCAAGACGATCATGAATGCCTCCCTGCCCGAGGTCGCGGCGCAGCAGGCCGCCTCCGGCGCCATCAACGCCCGCATCCGCGGCAGCGGCACCGTCGAGGCCAGCGAGGTCTATAACGTCACCATCAAGCAGACCCGCAAAGTCGCCAGCGTCCTGGTCAAGACCGGCCAGGAGATCAACGTGGGGGATACGATGTTCGTGCTCGAAGCGGAGGACTCGGACGAGCTCAAGCAGGCGGAGACGGACCTCGAGACGCTCCAGCAGAACTACGACAAGAGCCTCATCGAGGCGGGCAACACCGCCGCACAGGAGAATTACGACGTGCAGAAGGCACGGGAAGCTTATAATGAGGCACTGGCGGTTTACAATCAATATACAAATGTAAATGCAGCACAACTGACTGCGGCCATTACAGCTGCGGAAAATGAGCTGACGAATTTAACCGCACAAAGCAAGGCAATTTCGGAAGAACTAAAACAATTGCAGACAGATAAAGAAACCATTGATGCTGATGTCACGGCACAGGAAGCTAAAGTAAAAGAGATGGAAGCAGCCGAGGACAAATACGCAGAACTAAAAACTGCCACAGATGATTATGATGCCGATATAGTTGTATATGGTAAGTATTATTCGAAACTGCTTGAACTTACCGCGGAACCCACTTCAAGTGTCACCTATGACAACAAACACGTTATCACGGTTGTCTCGATTGCATCACAGCCTATTGCTGCAGGTTACTGCCAAAAGGATACGATGTTATATGCATATTTGGTTGAGAAGGGGCAGACAGAGATGGCAAACGATGCCGGTATTATTGCCACGGCATATAAGACCATCACGGAAGACTTATCAAAACTAGCAACTTTGTGCACGGAGTATTCTCGACTGAGTGTGGTGTACAATCCAACTGCGTTAAGCAATGCCCGCACGGAATTAAGCAACCTGAAAAACAATGCGGATCATTGCGCGAATCTTGTCAAGAGCTGTACAGAGAGAGCTTCCACTGCTGAAACAGCTGTCAGTAACAAGCAGACTGAGATTGACAAACTCACTAAAGCATCAAGCGCAGCAGACACAGTAAAATCTACGAAGCAAGCCCTTGAAGATCTTGTTTTCAAACAGAATCTCGGCGATTCCTCTTCCGTCGATATGGAAGCGTCGAAAAAGGCCATCGAGCGCAAGCAGGCGGAGGTCGACAAGCTGCGCGAGAATGCGGATGAGCTGGAGGTCAAATCCAGCGTGTCCGGCACCATCGCGTCCATCAACGCTTCGGCCGGCAAGTCCATCGGCGGCGAGGAGCAGCCGCTGGCCACCATCAACGTGACCGACCGCGGCTTTACCGTCAAGATCGACGTCACCAACGATCAGGCCAAGAAGGTCAAGACCGGTGATACCGCCGAGCTCGTCAACTTCTGGGGCGGCGACGCCGTCGCCACGCTCGACCAGATCACAAGCTCCCAGACCGCGGGCAATCGCACTCTCGTCTTCACTCTCACCGGCGATATCCAGGCCGGACAGAACGTGACGCTCTCCATCGGGCAGAAGAGCGCAAACTATGACGCGCTCATTCCGCTCTCCGGCCTGCGCGAGGATTCGAACGGCAAGTTCGTCTACGTGCTCGAGTCGAAGAGCTCGCCGCTCGGCAGCCGCTACATCGCCACCCGCGTCACCGTGCAGGAGCTCGCGCGCGACGATAAGTCCGCCGCCGTCTCCGGCATCAGCTCCGGCGATTTCATCATCACCACCAGCAACAAGCCCGTCGAAGCCGGCAAGCAGGTCCGGCTGGCCGATAACGGATGATCCGGCGCGGGCGGTTTGAGCGGCATCGCAGGCTGCCGCGGCTGCACGGAGGGAAGCTTGCCCTCCTCATTGCCTGCCTGATCCAGACGGCGCTGTCTGTGTTCAGCTTCGCCATGCTGGGGAAGGTGACCGGCGCGCTCATCACCCAGTCCGCCGCCGACGTCTGGCGCGGCGGCAGCGGCGAGCGCTTTGCGCAGGTCTCCGCCTTCCTGCCGGTGAACGGCATGATCGACCTCGATACCATCCGCTCGTTCCGCGTGACGCTGGAGGGCGAATTCGTCCAGAACTCCATCTTCGCGCCGGGACCCGACGCGCAGGACCCGGGTGCGGACACCTCCGCGCGCCTCTACGCCGACGCCTACAGCGGCAGCACCCAGCTGTCCGTCTCCGGCAAATCGCCCGGCAGCGTGACGGTCACGGCCATCGGCGTGGGAGGAGACTATTTCCTGTTCCATCCGCTGCAGCTGCTGTCCGGCGGCTACGTGTCGGACGAGGACTATATGGCCGACCGCGTCGTGCTCGACGCGCAGACGGCCTTCAACCTCTTCGGCAGCAGCGATGTGGCCGGGATGGAAGTGACGATCAACGGCAAGACCTTCCCCATCGCGGGCGTGGTCAAAAGTGAGGACGACTTCGCCACAGCCGCCGCGCTGGACGCCGGAGCCAAGGCGTCTTCCGACCCCACGGGCGTCCAGTCGGCCTCCAAGGCCATGATCTACATGAGCTACGCCGCGCTGAACGCCATGGCGGAGCTGCCCATCGACTGCTATGAGATCGTCCTGCCCGATCCCGTCTCGGGCTTCGCCAAGAAGCTCATGACGGAGAAATTCCCCGTGGGCGAAGGCGTGATCGTGCAGAATACCGGCCGGTTTTCTCTCTCCGGCCTGATCTCGGTGATCGGGAAGTTCGGCAAGCGCGTCATGACGACGAACGGCGTCATCTATCCCTACTGGGAAAACGCCGCCCGGATGGCCGAGAGCTACGCGGCTTTGCTGCTGATCCTCGGTACGCTCTTCGGCCTCATGCCGGCCGTGTGCCTGACGATCGTGCTGGTGAAGCTCACGGTCCGGGAGATCAAACGCGGCTACTACAAGGCCGCCCACGCCATCGAGGACCGCGTGGAGGAAAACAAGCGCAAGCATTATGTCTCCGGCGGTATCTGAAGCATAAAAAGCCCCGGCTTTCCATTCGGAAAGCCGGGGCCGTTTGCTTTGCGGGGTCAGTCCGCAGAGGCGTCGATGTGGCGCTAGATGCGGTTGATGATCATTTCCAGCGCGATGAGGTTCTTACCGCCCTCGGGGACGATGATGTGCGCGTTTTTCTTGCTGGGCTCCACGTAGAGCTCGTGCATGGGCTTAACAGTGGTCAGATACTGGTCGATGACGGAGTCGATGCTCCGCCCGCGCTTCTTGACGTCCCGCCGGATCCGGCGGCACAGGCGCACGTCGGCGTCGGCGTCGACGAAGATGCGAATGTTCATCTCGTCGCAGAGCGTCTTGTTGACGAAGATCATGATGCCCTCGACCACGATGACCCGCCGCGGCTCGATGTGCAGGACCTCCTCCGCCCGGTTGTGGATGGTATAGTCGTAGGTCGGGCAGTCGATGGCCTGCCCGTTTTTGAGCATGCGCAGATGGTCGATCATCATGTCGGTGTCGAACGCGTCCGGGCAGTCGTAGTTGAGATGCGTCCGCTCCTCATAGCTCATTTCGTCGTGGCGCTTGTAGTAATTGTCGTGGCTGAGCACGCTGATATTATCGCCGAAGCGATTCACGAGCGCTTTGACGAGCGTCGTTTTTCCGCTGCCGGTCCCGCCGGCGACCCCAATGACGATCACATCTGACATATCTCTGTCTCCTCTTTTATTCCGTTACGATCCCGTAGATGAGCGGCTGCGCCGCGGGCGCGTCCGCGCCCCAGCGGATGGCCTCCAGGAAGACGCGCTCGGCGTCCGCCAGCGTCTCGGGCCGGTCCGTGTGCAGAACGGCGAGCGTCTGGCCCTGCTCCACCTTCGCGCCGGTCTTTTCCTTCAGGACGATACCGGCGGCCGGGTCGATCACGTCGTCCTTCGTCTTGCGGCCGGCACCGAGGATCGCGGAGCTCTCGCCGATCTTCTGCGCGTCCATGTGGTGGATGTAGCCGGCCTGCGGCGCCTTAAGCTCGTATTGGACCGACGCCTGCGGCAGCAGGCTGACATTGTCCAGCACGGCCGCGTCGCCGCCCTGGGCCGCGATCCAGCGCTTCATCTGCGCGAAGGCGCGACCGGAGAAAATGGCCTCCTGCGCCTGCTTCGTGGCCTCTTCGATGGGCCAGCCGTTGCACAGGTGGAGCATATTGGCCGCCAGCGTGATGCAAACGCCCGTCAGATCCGGGCAGCCATGGCCCTGCAGGACCTCGACGGCCTCGCGCACCTCGAGCGCGTTGCCGATGTAGAAGCCAAGCGGGATATCCATGTTGGACATGACGGCCACGACGTTCCGCCCGCAGGCCCGGCCGATGCGGACCATGCTCTCGGCGAGCTTCTGGCCGTCTTCGAGCGTCTTCATGAACGCACCGGAGCCGATCTTGACGTCCAGCACGATCGAATGCGCGCCGGCCGCCAGCTTTTTGGACATGATGGAGGACGTGATGAGCGGCAGCGAGTCGATCGTCGCCGTCACGTCGCGCAGGGCGTAGAGCTTCTTGTCGGCGGGGGTGAGATTGCCGGACTGGCCGATGACGGCCACGCCGACCTGCTCGACCTGCCGCATGAAAGCGTCCGCCGAAAGCGTGGTCTGATACCCGGGGATGGATTCGAGCTTGTCGACCGTGCCGCCCGTATGGCCGAGCCCGCGGCCGGACATCTTGGCCATCTTGCCGCCGAGCGAGGAAACGATGGGCGCGACGATCAGCGTCGTCTTGTCGCCGACGCCGCCGGTGGAATGCTTGTCGACGGACTTGTCGCCGAAGCGGCTGAGGTCGACGGTGTCGCCGGAATGCATCATGGCGTCGGTCAGCACGGCCGTCTCATGGTCGGTCATGCCCTTGTAGAAGACGGTCATGGCGAAGGCGGACATCTGATAGTCGGGAATGGAGCCGTCCGTAAAGCCCCGGATGATGAAGCGGATCTCGTCGTCGGTCAGGACGCCGCCGTCACGCTTCTTTTCAATGAGATCGACCATTCGCATGGATGAAAAACCTCCTGCTGAAAAAACGTGAAATGGGAAGGCTCCGGCAGGTCCGGGAGAACCTGCCGGAGGCAAAGAACACAGTTACCGCTGGCCCTTGTCGTAGGGGATACCCTCGGCCTTCGGGGCACGAGAGTTTTTCGACGTAAAGGCAAGGACGATCAGCGAGATGACGTAGGGCAGCATGTTGTACACGCCGCTGGGGATATTGAGGCTGACCAGGAAGCTGAAGCCGAAATAGACGTTGGACAGCGCGCGGAACAGACCGAACAGCAGCGCCGCCAGCGCGATGCGCGTCGGCTTCCACTGGCCGAAGATCATAACAGCGAGGGACAGGAAGCCGAAGCCCGCCACACCGTATTCGAATTTCCACTCGCTGACGCCGCACGTGATGTACACGATGCCGCCGAGGCCGCCGAGCAGACCCGAGATCAGCACGCCCGCCCAGCGCATCTTGTAGACGTTGATGCCGACGCTGGCCGCCGCCTGCGGATGCTCGCCGCAGGCCATCAGGCGCAGGCCGAAGCGCGTCTTGTAGAGCGTGATGTAGCAGATCACGAGCGCGATCACCGCGACGAGCATGAACCAGTTGAACTCGAACGAGCCGATGTTCACGAGGAACGCCTTTTTCGGCTCGACGTACTGGATGGTGGAGGAGACGTCGTTGGGGTTGGCCGCGGTATTGATGGCCTTGACGATGACCGTCGCCGCGGCGGTGCCGAGGATGTTCATGGCGGTGCCGACGATGGTCTGGTCCGCCTTGCAGTTGATGGCGGAGACGGCCAGCAGCACGGAATAGAGCATGCCGCCCGCGATGCTCGCCAGAATGACCAGCAGCACCATCACAAAGTTGGACGTGCCCGCCGGCAGATACCGCATGGTGAGCGCGCCGCCCAGCGCGCCGATGACCATGATGCCCTCAAGACCGAGGTTGATGACGCCGGAATGCTCAGAGAAGCAGCCGCCCAATGCCACGAGCAGCAGGACCGACGCGAACAGGAGCGTATATTGCAGAAGAAGGATCATGCCTGCTCGCCTCCTTTCCCGGCGGCCTGGGCCGCCTTGCGCGCTTTCTTTTCCTCATGCCGCGCGATCCAGCTGCTCAGCACCGTCTTGAAGAACAGCACGAAGCTGCACAGGTAGATGATGATCGCGGAGATCAGATCGGAGATCTGCGAGCAGTAGAGGGATTTGTCGACGTATGCGCCGCCGGCGGTGATATGCTGGATGAAGAACGAGGCGAAGATGGAGCCGATCGGGCTGAGGCCGCCGAGGAAGGCGGCGGCGATGCCGTTGAAGCCCATCGAGGGGACGGAGGAGTAGGTGCACTGCCACTGCTCATAGCCCGTCTGGTACAGAAGCGAAGCGCCCAGGCCTGCCAGCGCGCCGCCGATGGCGAGCGTGAGGATGATGTTGCGCTTTTCCGCCATGCCGCAGTATTTCGCGGCGTTGGGGTTGTTGCCGGTGGCCTTGAGCTCATAGCCGAAGAGCGTCTTGGACAGAACGACCCAGATGACGACGGCGCAGACGATGGCGATGGGGATAGCGATGGTCACGTACTGGTTGCCGCTGAGGAGCTTCGAAAGGCTGATCTGCGGCAGGATGGCCTGCGGGCCCTCGGCCTTCAGCTGGTAGGTGTAGGGGCTGGTGGCCTCCTTGACGTTGGTCAGGAGCATGTTGGTGATGTAGAGCGCGATCCAGTTGAGCATGATGCCGGAGATGACCTCGCTGACATTGAACGAGCTTTTGAGCAGGCCCGAGATCACGCCGAGCAGCGCGCCCGCCGCGATGGCCAGCAGCATGCACGGCAGCCAGTGCCAGTGCAGATACAAAGCCGCATACAAACAGGCGCACGCGCCCGCGACATACTGGCCGGCCGCGCCGATGTTGAACAGGCCGACTTTATAGACGAACAGCACGCTCAGCGAGCACATGAGCAGCGGCGCGGTCCGCACGAGGGTGTTGCCGAGGTATTTGAGCTGGGCCTTGGCCGAGGAGTACGTCAGGAAGTTCTTCATGACGTTGGTGATGGCGCCCCAGGCGCCCGTGGGGTTGATGAGAAGCAAAACAAGATAGCCGATGAAAAGACCGAGCAGGATGCACAGCAGCGACGTCAGCAGCGACTGGACCCCCGGGTTTTTGAGAATGTTTTTGTTCTGTTTCATGCTTTCACCTCATCTCTCTTGGCGCCAGCCATGTAGAGGCCAAGCTCTTCCTGTGTGGTGGTTTTGGGATCGAGCTGGCCGACGATCTCGCCCTCGTACATGACGAGAATGCGGTCCGGCACGTCCATGACCTCGTCGAGCTCCAGAGACACGAGCAGCACGGCCTTGCCGGCGTCGCGCTGGGCGACGAGCTGCTTGTGGAT
>CDYI01000982.1_pt1 | contig 9336 bp, 5 predicted proteins | sample 557711 | NCBI WGS metagenome assembly CDYI01 (sample SAMEA3182054, study PRJEB8094) | gut metagenome | biome: human; feature: gut; material: Stool; isolation source: human stools | place: Canada | collected 2012-11-13 | reverse complement strand
CAAAGAAGCATCGAACTGACGCAGCAGATCCTTTTGCTTGCTCGAAAGGTTTACTGGCGTTTCCGTCAGCACGTGGATGTAAAGATCGCCGGGGGTACCGCTACGCAGATTACGGATACCCTTGCCGCGCAGGCGGAAGGTCTTGCCGCTCTGTGTGCCCTCAGGCAGCGTAATGCGGCTTTCGCCGTCAAGCGTAGGCACTGTGACTTCACCGCCCAGCGCCGCAGTAGCGAACGAGATGGGCAATTCCATGTGAAGATCGTCGCCCTCACGTTCAAAGAACTTGCTGGGCTGTACATGCACCTCAACAAAGAGGTCGCCTGCAGGACCGCCGTTCACACCGGGTTCGCCGCGGCCGGACACGCGGATGCGCTGACCGTCGTTAATACCCGCAGGAATATTGATCTGCAAAACCGTGGTCGTACGCTTCCAGCCCGTGCCCTGGCAGTCGGGACATGGATCCGAAATCACCTCGCCGGTACCGTGGCAGTGCGGACAGGTCTGCTGCACCTGGAAGAGTCCGTTGCTCATGCGGACGACGCCGGCACCACGGCAAGTCGGACACGTCTTCTTCGACGTTCCGGGACGGCAGCCTGAACCCTTGCAGGTTTCGCACTTCTCCCACGCCGGCACACGGATATCCATCTTGCGGCCGTGTGCAGCATCCTCAAAGCTCACTTCAACCGTGAAGCTCATATCGTTGCCGCGAGTCGGCTGCGGGCCCTGAGGCCCCGCTCCGCGGCCTCGTCCGCCGCCGAAAAGATCGGAGAAGATGTCGCCGAAGGCGCTCTGGAAGTCCGCTCCGCCGTTCATCCCGCCGAAGCCTCCAAAACCGCCCTGACCGCCGCCGAAACCGCCGGCCGCATTCGGATCTACGCCGGCCTTGCCGAAACGGTCGTAGGCTGCGCGCTTTTGCTCATCGGAGAGCACGGCATATGCCTCACCCACCTCTTTGAACTTCGCCTCAGCGGCTTTATCGCCGGGGTTGCGATCAGGGTGGTACTTCATGGCAAGGCGACGATACGCTTTCTTGATCTCGTCCTGAGATGCCCCGCGCTCGACGCCGAGCACCTCATAGTAGTTTTGTTCAGCCATGGTCTTCTGCTGGTTTTCCGTATGAACGAAACGCTCATACGATTCTTATACGTTGAAAAGGAACCGCTGGACAGGATCCCGCCGCTCCTTCGTCAGGCATCTTAATTTGAAAGTGCCTGAAAGCACTACGGGCGGACTTCTCTTTCCGGAGGAATCCGCCCGTGAAGGGTCGAAGCCCTTGAGCTTGGAAGATTACTTCTTCACATCCGTGAAGTCAGCGTCAACGACATCATCTTCCTTGCCGCCCTGCTGCTGACCCTGCTGGGACTGGGCCTGCTGAGCCTGTGAAGCTTCTGCAGCAGCCTTGTTCATCTTTTCGCCGATCTTCTGCGCAGCAGTCATCAGACGTTCAACAGCAGCATCAATGGCAGCTTTGTCTTCGCCCTTGACCTTCTCTTCAACATCCTTGATGGCATCTTCGCAAGCGGCGCGGTCAGCGCTTTCAACCTTCTCTCCGAACTCCTTCAGGGTCTTCTGAACCTGACCCACGGCCGCATCTGCGGTGTTGCGGGCCTGAGCGAGTTCGAAGCGGCGGTGATCCTCTTCCTTATTGGCTTCAGCGTCCGAAACCATGCGCTTGATTTCCTCTTCAGAAAGTCCAGAGCTGGCCTTGATGGTAATCGTGTTTTCCTTGCCGGTAGCCTTGTCCTTGGCAGACACGTGCAGAATGCCGTTGGCGTCGATGTCGAACGTCACTTCAATCTGCGGCAGTCCACGCGGAGACGGCGGAATACCTTCGAGGTTGAACTCGCCCAAGAGTTTGTTCGAGGCAGCCATTTCATGCTCGCCTTGATAAACCTTAATAGTCACCGCCGGCTGGTTGTCTTCAGCAGTCGAGAACACCTGCGAATGCTTCGTCGGAATCGTCGTGTTGCGCTTGATCATCGCGGTCATCACGCCGCCCAGCGTTTCAATGCCGAGGGTAAGCGGCGTCACATCAAGGAGCAGCACATCACGGCGTTCACCCGTGAGCACCGAACCCTGAATAGCAGCGCCGATAGCCACCGCTTCATCCGGGTTGACATCCTTGCGGGGATCCTTGCCGAAGAATTCCTTCACGACTTCCTGAACACGCGGCATACGAGTCATGCCGCCCACGAGGATAACGTCGGTGATGTCGCTCTTATCCTTCTTGGCGTCACGCAAAGCCTTCGAAACCGGTTCAATCGTACGCTGCACGAGGTCTTCAACAAGGCTTTCGAATTTCGCACGCGTAATGCTGATATTCAAATGCTTCGGACCGGTAGCGTCAGCCGTGATGTACGGCAGATTGATTTCCGTTTCCTGACGGCTCGAGAGCTCAATCTTGGCCTTTTCAGCGGCATCCTTCAGACGCTGCAGAGCCAAAACATCCTTCGAGAGATCCACGCCCGTATCACGGCGGAATTCAGTAATCAGATAGTCAACGACGCGCTGATCGAAGTCTTCGCCGCCGAGGAACGTATCACCGTTCGTGGAAAGCACTTCAAACTGCTTGTCACCGTCAACGTTGGCAATGTCAATGATCGAAATATCGAACGTGCCGCCGCCCAAGTCGTACACGGCGATCGTGCGGTCAGACGTGCCGCCCTTGTCCATACCAAAGGCCAATGCTGCGGCGGTCGGCTCATTGATGATGCGCTTCACATCCAGACCAGCAATACGTCCGGCATCCTTCGTCGCCTGACGCTGACTGTCATTAAAGTAGGCCGGCACCGTAATAACGGCCTCCGTCACGGGCTCGCCAAGATAATCCTCAGCGGTCTTCTTCATCTTGCGAAGCACTTCAGCGGAAACCTGCTGCGGCGCAAGCTTCTTGCCGCCCACTTCAACCCACGCGTCACCGTTATCGGCGCGAACGATGCTGAACGGAGCAAGCTGAAGATCCTTCTGAACTTCGGCATCGTCAAAGCGACGACCGATCAAACGCTTCACGGCGAAGAGCGTGTTCTTCGGATTTGTGACGGCCTGGCGTTTGGCGGGAGCACCCACCAGAATTTCACCATTGTCAAGATAGGCGACAATCGACGGCGTCGTACGGGCGCCTTCGCTGTTTTCCATCACCTTGACGTGATCGCCTTCCATGACGGCGACAGCGGAATTCGTCGTGCCAAGGTCAATACCGATGATCTTTGCCATGTTTCGTAGTTCCTTAATGTTGCTTCCGCCTTCCGGCGCTCCTCAAAGCTCGTCGCTTGCAAGCGCTGAAAGCACGGGTTTTATGAAATCTTTTCTGGGAGATCCTGAAGCTCCTCTGCGAAACTCTCTGATCTCCGTTCCTCTTTAATCCCTATATGGGGACACCCCATTTTTTTTCAAGGGCACGTCTGTAAAAAAACTTGTTTGCTGTGGAGCGGCCAAAAAAATCCCGGAAGATCCTTCGATCCGCCGGGACTGGGTTGATATCTGAAAGAGCAGTGTCTCAGCCCTGAGCAACACTCACCATTGCCGGACGCAGTACTCGGCCGGCAATGTTCCAGCCGCGCTGAAACACCTGCACCACCATGCCGGGCTTGACGCCTTCAGGCGCAGGCACCATCGTGATAGCCATATGGAAGTGCGGATCAAATGCCTCACCCTTCGGATCAATCGGCTTCATATCGGACACGTCAAGTGCGTGAATGAGCTGACGATAGGTCGCTTCCATTCCTTCACGGGCGGCGCTGTCCTTGTCGGCAGCCGTGGCTTCAAGAGCCTTCTCGAGACTGTCCACTACCGGAAGCAGGTTCTCCGCGAACTTTTCAATCGCGAATTTACGCGTCTTCACGAGCTCTTCGGACGAACGACGACGGGCGTTCTCAAGATCGGCCATCGCACGCACATAAAGATCGTAGTGCTCGATCACCTTCTGCTCAGCGGCCTTGAGCTGCGCTTTGAGCTCCTGAGGCGTAGGCTCCGCCGCTTCCTTCTTGGCAGCTTCAGCGGGCTTGTCGCCGCACCCGCAGCCGCCTTCAGCGGCGGCAGGCTTGGCACCGCAGCCGCACTGATGCTCATGATCGTGGTGATCGCCGCATTTTCCGCCGCAGCATTCGCTCTTCTGATTCTGTTCGTTCTGATCGGTCATTTTCTAATCCTGTTCGCTGCCGCCCTTCAGGCGGCAATCAACACTGCTGATGGCCTTTATATGGGGACGAGTTCAATGAATTTCAAGCCGCAGCGTTAAATCCACCCGCCGAGTTCTCGACGAATGATCGTTTCATAGGCTGCCACAGCTTTGTCGCTGTCATTGAGCGCAGGAATGTAGTGGAACGCTCCGTCAGGATTCTCAAGCTGATAGGCGCACCGCAGTTCATCTCCAATTTCTTCAAGCGTTTCCAAACAATCTGCAGCAAATCCAGGACAAATCACATCCACCCTACTGCAAGTTTTTCCTAAACGCTGCACGGTAGGCAGGGTGTAAGGCGTCAGCCACTCTTCACGACCAAAGCGGCTTTGAAAGGCAACCATCCATGAGCCCTCACGAAGCTCAAGACGCTCGGCCAATGCTGCCGCCGTTTCTTTGCACTGCCTCTCGTATACGTCGCCTAATTCCGAACTTTTCTTAGGGATGCCGTGAAAACTCATGACCAGCATGCCGCCCACTTCATCATGCCGCCCAAACTGCTCCCATGACGCCTTCACCTGCGCAGCAAGTGCATCAATATAAGCGGGTTCCAGATGATAGTCGCGCACCGTACGAAGCGACGGCTGGCTGCGCATTTTCAGCATGGTCGAGAGGACTTCGTCAACACAAGCCGCCGATGTCTGCGCGGCGTACTGAGCAAACATCGGCATCACAAGAACCTTTTCGCAAGACGCGGCAAGTGACTTAAAGACCTTCTTCACATTGGGGTTGCCGTAGCGCATTGCCCATTCGATCTTCACATCTGCACCCAGCGCCGCCTGCAGTTTTTCAGCAGTATTTCGTGTGTGGACAATCAAAGGCGAGCCGTCCTTTGTCCAAACACCCTTATATCGCTGCGCCGACTTGGCCGGACGTACGGTCAGAATGATGCCGTGCAAAATGGGCCACCACTTCCATTTAGGCAGTTCAATCACACGTTCATCAGAAAGAAACTCTGCTAGGTAGCGGCGAACAGAGGCGGCATCGGGGGTGTCTGGCGACCCAGTATTAATAAGCAGAACTCCGGCTTTGTACTGAGGAGAGAGAGGGTCAGGGAAATTCATGGTGAGAGATATCTCTATTAAGTAGCGGCCATATTTTCGTCGCCACTGCTTAAGCACATCTTGCCGAGCAGTCTTTCGGATGCAAAAAACCTCCCGACAGAAATTCGGTCGGGAGGTCAAAAATCATTTTGCTTCAGCGATCAGATTGCAACCGCATCTGCTGCAGGCTCAGCACGGTGCTGCCGATAACGGATATACCAAAGCACTGCGCCGCCGAGGAGACTCATCCAGAACTTGCCGAGCACCTGTCCAAAAAGATAATCCAGCGAACCAAAGGCAAGTGACAGGAAAATCATGCTGTCAACCACCGAACCCACCAGGCCGGACACAACCACTGCCGAGCTTGGATAGCGCCGACGCATCGGCGTATAAACAGCAAAATCAGCAAGTTCAGAAAAAAGAAAGGCCGCTGTGGAACCAAGCACCACCGCCGGGTCTGCCAGCAGATAAGAGAGCAGTGCACCGGCGGCAATGGCTGCCACCGCCCAGAGATTGCCCAAAATCGACTGAACCGCATCCCGCAAGACAAGCGCGAGACCCGCTACCATCACGGCCGAAGGCGACCAAACGCCGGGCCAAACAGGAATAAGACACGGGCCGTGCGGGTCGCAGACGAGCCCGACATTGGTCACCACCCAATTCCCGAGCGGAATAGTAAGGATGAAGAGAACGAGACTGATGAGGCCGAGACGGCCGATGCGGCCCTGGGGAAAGTTGAGGTTGAGCGCCACTTTTTCACTCCTTCGCGGACGCCTGCCGACAGGAAAAGCCGGAGCGTCCTTCAATTGCAAAAGATCGGCGCCCGTCGCAGGCGGTTCAGCTGCCGGCACCGAAAAAGGTCATCACACGGCGCGGAAGGTACCACAGGTCTCCAGCGAATTTGGGGCCCTCCGGGAACCCCACGTGGCCGCCTTCCTCCGGGAATTCGCCCACTACAGACGAACTCATCTCTGCGGCCGTGGGAAGAACCCAGGCAGGCAGAAACGGATCGTTCTTAGCATTGAGCAGGAGGAGTGGCACACGCACGCCGGGAAGATACTGCTTAGCTGAACACTTCTGCCAATATTCCATGGCTGAAGAGAAGCCGTGCACCGGCGCCGTATAGATGTCGTCGAAATCATACATAGTCCGGCACGCTTGTGCCTTTTTTAAATCAAAAAGATCTGGATATTGGCGGGCTTTATCTTCTAATTTGCGCTTTAAGGTCTTCAGAAACATGTCCGCATAGAGCGTATTGACACCCTTGCTCATGCGTTCACTGCCTGCTACGAGATCAATCGGAGCACAAATAGACACTGCCCCTTCGACCAAGCCAATCGCCTCGCTGCCCAGATCCCCAAGGCACTTCGTGAGCTGATTGCCGCCCAGACTCACGCCGACGGCATAGAGCTTTGCATTGGGAAAGCGCGCTTTCACCGTATGAAGCACCCAGCTGTTATCGGCCGTATCACCAGCGAAATAAGCCCGCGGCTTTCTGTTCATAAGTCCGCCGCAGCTGCGGAAATGCGCCACCAGGCCGCGCCATCCGAGTTCAGCGCATTTGGCCATCAGCGCCTCCGCATAATGGCTGTCGCTGCCGCCCTCGAGGCCGTGAAAGTGCACAAGCACCGGAGCGTTCAGATCTGCTGGCTCCGGCGTAGACCAGTCCCACGCAACAATATCGCCGTCAGGCGTTTCGACAATCTCCCGGCGATAAGCAATATGCGGACGTGCAGTGACACGGGCTGGAATGACGGTCTGCAGGTGACCTCCCGGACACCAAGACGGAGCTTGATATAAAGACTCGGATATCGGCATAGTTTGAAGAAAAAACGATCGACGTCGGGCTTCATTAAGTCCTATACGGGTTTACCCGACATTTTGGATAAATGAGCTATTTTAGTTCGACGCGGCTTGAATGCTTAATTTTGATCTGCTGCAGTCCATGCATTTTTATTTGTCGGGCTCTGCAGTGCCAAATACGTGCCGCCAAAGATCAAGCACCGTGCAGCGATCTTCCGCAACCAGCTCCGGCGGTACACGAGCCGGAACGCTTTCACCAGCATTAAGGCGAATTTCATGCTGGAGCGCCCGGTAACGGCGATAAGCACGTACGGCAGCCTGGGCAAGATTACTATCAATGAGCCCCAGACGGGCGCTCATTTCCAAAAGCAGAATATTGCCGAAGTTGTTGACCAGTTTAGGGTGAGAGGCGCTCCACCCAAGCACCATGAACTGCACAATGAATTCAACGTCTACCATGCCGCCGCGACTGTGCTTCAGATCGAACTGCGTTGTTCGATTGGGGTGACCTTCCAGCATCTTCCGACGCATCTCGAGCACTTCGGCTTTAAGCGGTTCGATTGCTCGCGGCATACGCAGAATCTCCGCACGCTCCTGCTCAAAACGTCTGCCGAGCTCCGGATCTCCGGCCACAAAGCGTGCTCGGGTAAGTGCCTGATGTTCCCACAGCCAAGCCCCATTGCCGTCCATATTTCTCTGGTACCGCGAAAACATCTCGAACGAACACACGGCGAGCCCATTTTCACCATTCGGACGAAGCCGCAGATCAACGTCAAAGAGTTTCCCTGACGAGGTCTGTACGGTCAGCATGCTCATCATGCGGCGAACGAGTCGACTGTAAATCACGTCGGCGTCAGGATTAGGGTCGTCATAGAGAAAGACATTATCCAGATCGCTTTGATAGCCGAGCTCCTTTCCTCCAAGTTTGCCGTAACCAATGACAGCGAATTTTGGGGGCTCATCCGGATGATTGGGAAGGTTCGACCACGCAAGGTCGAGCACTTCGGCAATCACGGCATCGGCAAGCGCAGAGAGTTGATCGGCCAGCCGCTCGACCGCAAAGCGGCCGTCCAGATCAGCAACAAGCAAACGAAATACTGCACCATGATGAGCATCGCGCAGATAATTGATCTGACGCTCCTGATCGCCCCCGGCCGAGGTTAAGGCCTCGTGGAGCGCATCCCGCCACTTCGACCAGTCCACCGGCGTGAAGTCGTCCATTTCGGTACTGCGTGAGTCAACCAGCTCGTCCAACACAATGGGATGACGCACGACATAATCGGCGCTCCAGCGACTGGCAGCCAATACGCGTCCGACACGTGCGCAGGCACTTGGATATTGATATAGCAGCGCCGCATAGGTTGAGCGTCCTGCAATTGCTTCCAGAAGCTTCAGATAGCGGCTCAGTTCTTCAGCCTGACTAATGACACGCGGCCCTGCACCCTCGATCCATTGCGGGGCTCGCTCCACCACAAACTGAACCAATAACCGCAAGCGCGTGCGGGCTTCCTCAGAAAGCACCGCAGACCGACGTCCGGAAACCAATGCCAAGATACGTCCGGCAAGCTCCTCCGAGGCATCGCCGTAACCGAAACCTCTGAGCTTTTCCTCAAGCAGCATTGGAGCCGAAGGCGCTCCTTCGGACCAGCCGAGCGGCCAAGCATCTTTGTCCTTCACCTCAGCTTTTTCAGCATTGATCTGAAAAACACCGTCGAACGTCGCCGCCACGAATTCACGCACTTTCTCCACTTCAGCCCACAGCTCCGCAGGGGCGGCGCCGAAGAGACCTGCAGCACGTTCGAGTGTTTCGCCCGAGTGCGGAAGCCACTGCGTCTGCTGATCATCCACATATTGCAGCGCATGCTCAAGATCGCGCAGAAACACATAGTCCGTCTTTAATTTTTCACCGACATTAGGCTGGATGGCCCCTGCATGCACCAGAGCATCAATCATCCTCAACGTGCTCTTTCCGCGCAGTTTCATATCACGACCGCCGCGAATCACCTGCAGCGTCTGCACGATGAATTCAATTTCACGAATACCGCCGCGGCCGAGTTTGACGTTGCAGCCTTCTCGGGCACGCAGCGCCTCGCGCCGGTCAGTTTCAGCACGAACCATTTCGTGGAGCTTCGTGAGTGAACTAATCGCACTGAAGTCCAGATACTTGCGAAAAACAAACGGTGTCACCAAGGACTGAATATCAGCCTTTTGAGCCTCAAACTGCTCCGGTGAGGCGAATACCGGTTCGCTCACGATCCGGCCCTTAAGCCAGGCAAAGCGCTCCCAATCGCGCCCCTGCGTGTAGAGATACTC
>CDYI01029902.1_pt1 | contig 9434 bp, 8 predicted proteins | sample 557711 | NCBI WGS metagenome assembly CDYI01 (sample SAMEA3182054, study PRJEB8094) | gut metagenome | biome: human; feature: gut; material: Stool; isolation source: human stools | place: Canada | collected 2012-11-13 | reverse complement strand
TGAGGATGTCAAGGACAAACCGGGAACGGCGCAGGAGAAACTGGAACGGCTGAAGGCCGAGGCGGAGGAACAGATGGAAGAGACCACGCCTTACCTGTCGGACGCACGCACGTCGGAGGAGATGTACAAGGCTATGATTTCCAAGGGACGGTTAGACAACCGACCGGAAATAAAGTGGAACCCAATTCAAGACCGGTTGTGAGATGTCGAAAGCTAAAAAGATTCTATGTGCGCTGTGCCTCCCGTTCCCCTACACGACTTTTGCCAAAAGCGGCAGCGTGAACTATAGCTGGGGAGCGGATGCGTTGGCCACGATGCACGACTTCGTGGTGACGATGATGCTCTATGTCCAGTATATCTGTTGCGCTATCGCCGGAGTTTACGTCATCGTGTCCGTCTGTCAGATATACATCAAGATGAACACGGGCGAGGACGGCATCACCAAGTCGATAATGACGCTTGTAGGTGCGTGCCTGTTCCTGATCGGGGCATTCTATGTTTTCCCGGTTTTCTTCGGCTACCGCATATAACCTTACTTGTATCAGGTCGCAGACAAATAAAGTATTCACTAAAAAAGTAAACGTATGTTTCAGAAAACCAAACAAGTGTGCCGAAAGGCATTCGGATTCGTCAACAGAATCCCCACCAAAGTAATGATGTTCTCCTTCATGCTGCTGTCCGGCATGGTAGCGAAAGCGCAGAACTCCGCAGGCGACTATTCCGCCGGTACGAGCGCATTATCCACTGTCGCCGAGGAGATTGCCAAGTATGTGCCTATTATGGTGAAATTGTGCTACGCCATTGCCGGCGTTGTGGCCATCGTGGGTGCAATCTCGGTATATATCGCCATGAACAACGAGGAGCAGGACGTCAAGAAGAAGATCATGATGGTCGTGGGAGCCTGCATCTTCCTCATTGCGGCGGCCAAGGCGTTGCCTCTGTTCTTCGGTATTGCCGCTTAAACATCAAGGACGAGTATGAAAGGTAAGGACGAACGTTATCCGGACTACCCGCTGTTCAAGGGACTGCAACGGCCTCTTGAGTTTTTGGGCATCCAAGGCCGGTACATATATTGGGCGGCGGTGACGACGTGCGGAGCCATTATCGGCTTTGTCGCCGCCTACTGCCTACTCGGTTTCATTGCCGGGCTTGTCGTGCTGGCAGCCACCGTAGCAGTTGGTATCGTGCTCATCCTCCTCAAACTGCGGAAAGGACTGCATAGCAAGAAGGTCGCTCCGGGTGTGTATGTGTATGCCCACTCGCGCAAGATCTGACGAAAGAAAAACCATCACGGCAATGTGCATGGCTTTATTGATTGTTGAACGCGGGCGGGTTTGTCTTGAAGCAAGGCGAACCTGCCCCTATTTAATTACACGTATATCGAAATGACCCTATACATCATTTTATGTTTTGTCGCTTTGTGCGCTGGTATGGCCTTGTCGGTTTATGCGTTCGGTACGGGCGGCAAGCGCAAGAGAATCTTTCAGGACATCTATTTCTCGGCGGAGGAAACGGACGGTGTGGGTGTGCTGTATACCAAGACCGGCGAATACTCCGCCGTACTTAAGATAGAGAATCCGGTACAGAAATATTCGGCGGACATTGACAGTTACTACGACTTCACGCACCTGTTCACCGCCCTTGCGCAGACGTTGGGCGAAGGGTACGCCATCCACAAGCAAGACATCTTCGTCCGGAAACAGTTTGCAAGCGAACCGGCTGACGGACAGGAGTTCCTGTCTTCATCCTATTTCCGTTATTTCAAGGGACGTCCCTACACGGACAGCCTTTGCTACCTGACCATCACGCAAGAGGCGAAGAAAAGCCGTCTGTTCTCGTTCGATAGCAAAAAGTGGCGCGACTTCCTTGTGAAAATCCGCAAAGTACACGACCAGTTGCGTGACGGCGGCGTACAGGCCAGATTCCTGAACAAAGCCGAAGCGAGCGAGTACGTCGATCGTTACTTCGCCATGAACTTCAAAGACCGCACCGTGTCGATGACGAACTTCAAGGCGGACGATGAAACCGTGTCGATGGGCGACAAACGCTGCAAGGTGTATAGCCTCGTGGACGTGGACTGTGCAGCACTGCCCTCACTGGTACGTCCGTACACGAATATCGAGGTCAACAACACGGAAATGCCTGTCGATTTGGTGTCGGTGGTGGACAGCATCCCGAACGCCGAGACGGTAGTCTATAACCAAATCATCTTCCTGCCCAACCAGAAGCGTGAGTTGTCGCTGCTCGACAAAAAGAAGAACCGCCACGCGAGCATTCCCAATCCGAACAACCAGATGGCTGTCGAGGACATCAAGCGTGTACAAGAAGTCATCGCCCGTGAGAGCAAGCAACTGGTATATACACACTTCAACATGGTGGTGGCCGTGTCTGCCGGTGCAGACCTGCAAAAGTGTACGAACCATCTGGAAAACGCATTCGGACGCATGGGCATCCATATCAGCAAGCGGGCGTACAACCAACTGGAGCTGTTCGTCGGTTCGTTTCCGGGCAACTGCTACACGCTCAATGAGGAATACGACCGTTTCCTGACCCTTTCCGATGCGGCGATGTGCCTGATGTACAAGGAGCGTGTGCTGCACAGTGAGGAAACACCGCTGAAGATTTACTACACCGACCGTCAGGGCGTGCCGGTGGCTATCGACATCACGGGAAAAGAGGGAAAGAATAAACTGACTGATAATTCCAATTTTTTCTGTTTGGGGCCATCGGGTAGTGGCAAGAGCTTTCATATCAACTCGGTCGTGCGCCAGCTCCATGAGCAGGGAACGGATGTGGTCATGGTCGATACGGGAAACTCATACGAGGGACTGTGCGAGTATCTGGGCGGCAAGTATATCTCCTATACCGAGGAACGGCCTATCACGATGAATCCGTTTCGCATCAACCGGGAGGAATACAACATCGAGAAGATAGACTTCCTCAAGAACCTTATCCTGATGATTTGGAAAGGGGCGGACAGCCAGATTCCCGAAATCGAGTTCCGCATTGTCGAGCAGATAATCATAGACTACTATGATGCCTATTTCAACGGATTTACAAGATACACCGACGAGCAACGGGAGGTACTGCTGAAAAACCTGTTTGCGGCGGCCAGCCGAAAGAACCCAAACAAACCACCCAGAGAGGTGGATGAGATGGTGCGCAAACAGATAGAGGTGCTTGAGGCACGGCGGGCGGCTCTCAAAGTGTCGGAACTGAACTTCAACTCATTCTTTGACTACTCATTCGACCGTCTGGAGCAGATCTGCACCGAAAATGACATCACGACAATCAGCTACTCGACCTATTCGACCATGCTGCAGCCGTTCTACAAGGGAGGCGCGTATGAGAAGATTCTCAATGAGAATGTGGATTCTGCACTGTTTGACGAGACATTCATCGTCTTCGAGGTGGATGCCATCAAAGAGAACAAGAAACTGTTTCCCATTGTCACACTGATTATTATGGACGTATTCCTGCAGAAAATGCGCATCAAGAAGAACCGCAAAGTCCTTGTCATCGAAGAGGCGTGGAAGGCCATTGCCAGCCCGCTCATGGCGGAATACATCAAGTTCATGTACAAGACCGCCCGTAAATTCTGGGCTTCTGTCGGCGTGGTGACGCAGGAGATACAGGACATCATCGGCAGTGAAATCGTGAAGGAGGCCATCATCAACAACTCGGACGTGGTGATGTTGCTCGACCAGAGCAAATTCAAGGAACGCTTCGATGAAATCCGAAAGATTCTTGGTCTGACCGAGGTGGATTGCAAGAAGATATTTACCATCAACCGCTTGGAGAACAAGGAGGGGCGCAGCTTCTTCCGCGAAGTGTTTATCCGCCGGGGGACGACCAGCGGCGTGTACGGCGTGGAAGAGCCGCACGAGTGCTACATGACCTACACGACCGAACGGGCGGAAAAGGAGGCACTGAAGCTTTACAAGAAGGAACTTCGGTGCAACCACCAGGAAGCTATCGAGGCATATTGCCGGGACTGGGATGCCAGCGGTATCGGGAAGTCCCTGCCTTTCGCACAGAAAGTAAACGAGACGGGGCATGTGCTCAACCTCCGTCCCGCACATGAATCCAAATAAGCATTGCAGCCATGAAACGACTACTCCTTATCCTGACCATCGCCTCGGTCGCACTCTGCCAGACGGTTCACGCCCAGTATTACAGCGTGAACTACGACACCCGTACCGTTGCGGCGATGGTGGCCGCTTTCGGTACGGAAGCGGTCGCCGAAGGGTACTACCGGGAGCAGGTCGATGACATCCTCAAGCACTACACGGCAGCGGAGGTCGCTACCGCCGGGATATTCGCCGCCAAGTTCTTGGAGCATAAAGCCCTGAGCGACCTCGGCATCTGGAACAGCCGCACGGAAAACTACTACTACCAGCGCATCTACCGGATGGTGGCGGAGAAAATCATGCCCAAGATATGGGTGGTGGCGAAGCAGATGCTCCATTCGCCGCAGACGGCTATCTACTGGGGCAGTTACCTGATGAAAGTCTGCGATGATACCAAAAGCCTGTGTATGCAGTTCGAGAGCGTGGTGACCAACAGCACGCTGACCTTTTCGGACATCGCCTTTCTCGAAATCAATCCGGAGATTGCCCCCTTGCTGAAGCTATCCGAAACGGGAAACATCGACTGGCAGCGGATGATGGACAACTTCGCCCGCATACCGGGCAACTTCACGCACGAGAATCTGAGAAGCGACCTCGACAACCTTTATAACACGGGTGTCGGTCTTGCAACGGCTGGCATTGCCAATCTCGGTGACGCCCTGTTGCAAAGCAGCTCGTTCCATGACCTGCTGGGCGGAAAGGTTGAAGAAATCGGCAACCTGTATGAACACTACGGGAGTCTATTCGAGCAGGCGGAACATGACATCGGCGGCCTGCTGATTGACATGGTGGGTGGTCCGGATAACGTAGCCGGTCTGTTCAACTTCAGCAACTACAATCTTACGGCGTGGATGACCGACTACCTGGACGAAGCGATGGGGAACTATTACACGCAGCGGTGGTACATTGCCCGGCGTGACCAAGGGAGCGTATCGCTGTGCGACTACTATCCTCCGACGGACGACAACAGCATCCTGAACGGGGGCGCATGGGTGCGGTTCAACACGAGCGACCCGAATTTCTATCCCAACGCCTCGCAACGGGAACAGGTACTTGCCAATTCGGAAGGATATGCCGGCTGGTCGAGAAGCCGCGTGCGACAGTTGAACGACCAGAACGACGGGTTCAACTACAGCATCAACTATTGGATGAGTGCTTACATCATCAGCAAGAAAAACAAGCAGACCAAAAAGGCATACGCATACGAAATCCATGTGAGCAAAAGCTGGAACAAAGAAGAGGTCGTCTATGAGGAAGTCTTCGATTCCTACTCGATGGACTTGAACACGTTTCGGGCGCAACTGAATGTCCGGCTTGCGGAGTTCAACGAAAACGAGGACGGCTACACCTATTATATATCTTCCGGTGCGCGGAACTATTACCAAGCAACGGACGCCGCCAAATTGAAGGGATGCGAGAGCGTGACCATCAGCGTGACCTGTTCCGACGGGGTTACGCTCGGACAAGGTTCGACACAGTACAAGTGCCGTAAATGCGGTAGTTCGTTGAACGCCCATACCAAGGAGTGCGCCATGCAGACCTCGGTGACGGAAAATAACCTCGACCTTTCGGAACTGGATGCGCTGTTGAATGAGGCGAACAGTCAGGTCGCCAATCTTGAAGCACGAATCGGGACATTGGAAAACGAGAACGCTGTCCTGCTGAAAAAAATCAGTACGGCAAGCATCGAGGATGCGGCGGCCTACCGTCAACAGTACAACGCAAACAAGACGGAGACAGACCGTCTGAAAGGCGAACTCGCGGAGTGGAAAAAGAAACAGTCCGACTATACCCAAGCGAAATCGGAAGCCGCAGACGACAACAGCGTGGCGACGGACGACTATTACCGCATCCCTGCCATCATGCACGACTGCAAGGCGGCATACGGTCTTACTTGGCAGGACGGCGGAGCATGGAACGGCTACTCGTATGTACGCAAGGCGGCCATGCCGAACATCAACGGCATCATCACATTCAAGGCTGCGGTCTCCATTGCCCGTAAGCCGAAATATTTTCTCGGCATAAAAATACACCGTGCCATTATCCAAATCAAGTGGGAACTCACCTCGGCTTATACGGACACGCACGTCGCCGACGTGCTGACCCTTGATCCGGGACTTTCGGATGCGGAAAAGGCCAAACTGGTAAACGACCGGATAGCCGAAATCGCCCGTGAGCATCCGTCCTGTAAAATCACGACGGAATACGCCCGCAGCGCACCGACGGAGGAAACGCCATCAGGCGACGTGTACCATCTGCTGTGGTCGAGCGACCGCCTTGAGATAGCGCGAGAGGTGGACAGCAGAATCACCAAGATATATGCCGACTTGGTATCGCTGGAAAAGATGATGCACTACAAACGGAGCATCCTTGACGTGATGAAGGATGTGCTGCCCGGACTGGACACGGACGAAGGCCGCAGGCTGACACTCGTGGAGGAATGCCATGACCGCTGGGTGGAGAACGCACGGACACTCCGAAACGGAAATAACAGAAATGGCGGAAAGGAGGTGCGGCCATGAAACGAACCATACGGATAGCCCTCGTGCTGTTCGCCCTGCTGCCCGGTATCGCCAAGGCGCAGTGGACTTTCGATATAGTCTCCGTCGAAGCCTACATCAACGACCACAAGAAGCAGCGCAGTCTGCTGTTGGCCCGCAGTACCTTGGAGTACAGCAACAAACTGTTGCACGAGTACAGCAGTAAGGAAGTCGGGAGCTATAAAGAACTGAATATCGACCTTGACCGGTACACCCGTGCGTTCGATGTTATCGACGTCATGTACCAGTCGTTGCGCACGGTGCTGAACGTCAAGAATACCTACACATCGGTCAGCGACCGTATCGGCGACTATAAATCATTGTTGGAGGATTTCAATGCGAAGATCTTGAAACGGGGACGCATCGAATCCGCAGATACCCTGATTATCTCCATCAATGCGAGGGGGCTGAGGGCGATTGCCCGTGAGGGGGAACAGCTCTACAAGTCCGTGAGTGACCTCGTACTGTATGCCACCGGAGCGGCAGCCTGCTCGACCTCCGACCTGCTGATGGTGTTGGAGGCCATCAACCGCTCATTGGACAACATCGAGCGGCATCTGAACCGTGCGTATTTCGAGACATGGCGGTATATACAGGTGCGTATCGGCTATTGGAAGGCAAAGGTATATCGCTCCCGTACCACGCGGGAGATTCTCGATGACGCCTTCGGGCGTTGGCGCGGAGCCGGAAGACTGGATTATTAACGACAAAAAGAGAAGAATATGAACAGAAAACTTTTACTCATGGCGGTGGCGGTCACCATAACGACAGCCGTACACGCACAGTATGTAACGTACAACCATGATTCGCCGAAGCAGAATCAGGTAACGGTCATGGAAACGGGTACGGGCGCACTCTCGCCCGACCTCTATTATTCCGTGCTGCATAACAGGTACAAGAAGTCGGCGGCGGCCAAAAACAAGCTCTCGTTCCGCACGCTTGCCGGTATCAATCTCTACAACCAGGTGGACGAAGCGGAAGCCATTGATTCGGCTTTGGTCAAGCGGGCGAAGGTCGAGGCGTTGAACGTCGCCGACCGGCAGGTGGACATTGCATGGCTCGCCGAGGGCGATAAGGTCAGCGGACAGATGGAACGGTTCCGGCGCAACATCGACCGTATTCTTCTGTCCGGCGGCACTCCGGCTGACAAAGAACGATGGACGGAATACTACCATGTCTATCAGTGTGCCATCGACGCTACGAAAAACGCCTATATGCCTAATGCCCAGCGAAAGAAGGAGTACCTGCGCATTTACGAGGACGTGGCACGGCAGAACGAGATTTTAGTGGGCTACCTTGCCAAGCGTCAGAACGCAACGGCAACGAGCGCACTGCTGAACGCAACGGACAACCGTACCCTGCATAAGGGTGGCATTGTCCGTAATGCCATGAGCCGGTGGCAGGAATCACGCCTTGCGGTGCGTGGCTCGCAATCGGGCGGAAACGGCGAAGATGACAACGAGAGTGTAAACAGAGGGAAATAAAAAGACAGGGCTATGGCAAACGGAGATATACTTTCGGATTTCGGCATCAACCTGTTGGAGGAGGAAATAGATGATGTCATCTTTCAGACCAACGAGTTCTTGACGGACGCCACCTTTACGGGGGCGCAGGGACCGTTCTGGTGGATATTGCAGATGTGCATGGCACTCGCGGCACTGTTCTCCATCGTCATGGCGGCAGGTATCGCCTACAAGATGATGGTAAAGCACGAGCCGTTGGACGTTATGAAGCTGTTTAGGCCGCTTGCCGTGTCGATTATCATCTGCTGGTGGTATCCGCCTGCGGACACGGGTATGGCGGGCAGCCGGAACAACTGGTGTTTTCTGGACTTTCTGTCCTACATCCCGAATTGCATCGGGTCGTACACCCATGACTTGTACGAAGCTGAAGCTTCACAGATATCGGACAGGTTCGAGGAAGTTCAACAGCTCATCCATGTGCGTGACACGATGTACACGAACCTGCAGGCGCAGGCGGATGTCGCCCACACGGGCACATCCGATCCCAATCTGATAGAGGCGACAATGGAGCAGACCGGCGTGGACGAAGTGACGAGCATGGAAAAGGATGCGGCGAAGTTGTGGTTCACATCTTTGACGGCAGGTGTCATCGTGGGGATAGACAAAATCATCATGTTGATTGCCCTCGTGGTGTTCCGAATCGGTTGGTGGGCGACGATTTACTGCCAACAAATCCTGTTGGGAATGCTGACGATTTTCGGACCGATACAGTGGGCGTTCAGTATCCTGCCGAAATGGGAAGGTGCTTGGGCGAAGTGGCTGACACGCTATCTGACGGTGCATTTCTACGGGGCGATGCTCTACTTCGTGGGCTTCTATGTGCTGCTGCTTTTTGACATTGTATTATGTATCCAAATCGAGAACCTGACGGCGATAACCGCCAGCGAGCAGACGATGGCCGCCTACCTGCAAAACTCGTTCTTCTCGGCAGGCTACCTGATGGCGGCTTCGATTGTAGCCCTCAAGTGCCTGAACCTTGTTCCGGACTTGGCGGCATGGATGATACCGGAGGGCGACACGGCATTCTCTACCCGAAACTTCGGCGAGGGCGTGGCACAGCAGGCGAAGATGACGGCAACCGGAGGGTTGGGCGGCATCATGAGATAATCCGCAAAAGATAATATAAACCCAATAAAAATCATAACAACATGAAATTGCAAGAGAAAATCAAAAGTTGGTGCAAGGATGAGAAATTCATGTCCTTTGCACAGGAACGAGCGAGAAAAGAGGTTTGCGAGGTG
>CDYI01026086.1_pt1 | contig 9515 bp, 5 predicted proteins | sample 557711 | NCBI WGS metagenome assembly CDYI01 (sample SAMEA3182054, study PRJEB8094) | gut metagenome | biome: human; feature: gut; material: Stool; isolation source: human stools | place: Canada | collected 2012-11-13 | reverse complement strand
GTTTCAACGCAGGAAAAGCAAATCCCCTGTCCTTTCGGGCAGGGGATTGCGGTTTAACCATGCTGTTTGAGATATTCGGCGCTGAGTTGCAAACTCTTTATGGGGGAGTTATCCACCCAGTTGCGGTGGCTTTCCAAAATCACGGCATCTACGCCGATAGTAAGCGCCTGTGCCATCAGGCTGTCGAGATCCATATTGCCGGTACCCAGCTCCATGCTGTCGGTTTTCAGAATCGGCGTCACGGCGCTGCCCGAAATGCGGGTGCCGCGGTCGTTAATATGCCACAGCTTCATGCGGGTTCCCAGACGCTGCATCCACGCAAGGGCGTTGGCGCCGCCCTCGGTAAACCAGTAGCTGTCAAACTCAAAGTTGACGAACTGCGGGTCGGTTTCCTCCAGCAAAATGTCGTAGGCACGCTTTTCGGCGTTGACATGACGCAGCTCACAGTTGTGGTTGTGGTACAAAAGCTCCACGCCCTCGGCCTTCAGCGCCTCACCCGCCTTGTTCAGCCGTGCAGCAAGGTCGTGCATCGTGGCTTCATCGCCGTAATCAAAGCGATACATTCCGGTAATAACGACATACTTAGTGCCAAAGCTTTTGGCTTCGTCCGCCACCGCTTTGGCATCGCGCTCCAGACTGCCCAAATCGGTGTGCAGGCTGACGACCTGCAGCCCCGCTTCTTTGACCAAAGCGTGCCAGTCGAGATTGCCGCCCTTGCCCACGGGCATACCCGCCGCCTTGGTCAGCAGCCGCACCATAAAGCCGATGGGGTGGATCATAAACCCGCACAGCTCAATGCCGTCATAGCCTGCGGCTTTCATGGCGGCCAGCGTCTGCCGTGCCTCGTTTTCGTTGCTTAAAACGGTTCCCAGCATAAACTGCTGGACTGCCTTTATGGGCATGGTTCAGCCCTCCATTTTGATGATTTCACCCGTTGTGATGCCGTTTTCGTTGAAGCTGTCCACGCAGACATAATAGGTCTGCCCGGACATTAGCGTGGAAAGCGTGACCTCGTCAGCATCGTAGACAAGCCAGCTTTGGTAGAGCTTATCCGGTGCAATGCCGTAGCGCACATTGCAGCCCTGCGCGTTTTCAAGGTGCTGCCAGCTGATTTTGCCGTCCAGTGCGTCCAGCCGAACGGCGGTGGCCCTTGCGGCGGCGGGGCGGTCGCCCTCGCCGTTGCCGAACACGCGCAGCCCACTTACACGCAGCGTCTGGCCGTAGGGGAGGGCACCGCCTGTCACGCGAATATACCGCGCGCGGATGCCATCGGCATACTCATAGTAACCGTTGGAGCATTCGCGGGCAACGTCCTCGCGCAGCGTCCAGGTCTCGCCGTCAAGACTGGTTTCCACGGTATAGCAAGAAATCTGCAGGCGCGTCTCGATATGCCGCGTTTTGCGGTCATCGCCGTAGCTGTCGGCAGGGAAGTCCACGACGAGTTTTTCATCGGCCATGTTGACCTGAATCGCGCGGACATCATAATCGCGGCCTAAATCCACACACAGCCATTCGCCGGGCTGGTCGCTGCCCGCGCTCCACCAGCGGCGGCAGTCCTCGTCCACGGCATTGGTCGGGGCGCTGCCCTCAGCGGTGGAGGATGCCGTCACGGCCTTGCGGTAGCTTAACAGCATCCACTTGGGCTGCTGGCTGGCGGCGTCAAATTTGCCTGCCGGAATCTCATGCGGGTAGTCGGCAAAATTCTGGTTGCAGTACAGCACACCGTCCGCATCAAACCCGGCAGGAAACAGCCCCACGCGACGCTCAAAGTCGTGGTTGACCGAAATGCGCATCGTGGACGCGTGCCAGTAGTTGCCGTATTTGTCGGCAATCGTGCTGCCGTGGCCTGCGCCGGTCATAAACCCGCCCGGCTTGGAGGAAAACGGATTGGATGCCTGCAGCGTGAACGGTCCCAGCGGGGATTTGGCGGTGTACACACCATCGGCGTAGGTGTTGTACTGGGTGCCGGGGCAGGCGTATTGCAGATAATACGTACCGTTGTGCTTTGTCATAAACGCGCCCTCAATGTAGGGCTTGCCGACGGCGTTGAACATAGCGGTCAGCGCCTCAGCGTTCAGCCCCGGAATCTGCGCCATCTGGGGCGGCAGCTCCAGCTTGCCGGTCGCCTCGTTATAGAACGGCTTCATGGATTTGTAAAGCACGCTGCTCTCTTTATCCACAATGCCGTTGTTGCCGGGGCGCTCATAGCCCAATTCTTCTTCGCGCCCGAAAATCAGTTCTTTCTTTTCCCCGATGGGCGTCATGGTTTCGGGGTCAAGCTCCACACCCCAGATGGGCGAGGTGTTGGAACAGCCCCAGTAGAAATACACGCGCCCGTCATCATCGCAAAACATATCGGGGTCCCAAAAGGCGAACGGGGCGCTGACCTCGGTAAACGGCTCGGTCAGCGGGTCAGCCGTGCGCAGAATCGGGCAGTTACGCCCCTTGCGGCTGGCAGAAAAATAGAGATAATCGCCGACCTGGCGCACATCGGGCGCGTAGTCATAAATCAGCAAATCGGGGTCGGCGTGGAAATCCCAATGCAGCAGATCGTCCGAGTACCAGAACCCGGCCGACATAGAAACAAACAGGTAGTATTTGCCCTTGAAGTACACCAGCGTCGGGTCGGCGCCTTCGCGGAAGCCCGCAGCGCGCGCACCCTCCTTCATGTGCTGGTAGCGGTAGCCCAGATCCAAGGGGTTGCAGTAGGTTTTCAACGTATTACACATCCTTTTTGATGCCCTGCAAAACGCGGTTCAGCTGCTTGATGCTCTCGGCATCTGCGCCGGCCTGCTTGAGCATTCCCTCCACGGTCATGCGCTGCATGGCGCGCTCCATCATGGCAACCAGCGCCGGGTTATCCTTGACGGCGGCAGCTACATCACCGCGGGCGGCAGCCGCCTTGTCGGTGATGGCTTTCAAGACAGGCCCCACCTTGGCGTCCGCCATGGCAGCGGCCATATTGTCCTTGACGCTCCAGCAGGTTTCGTCCAGCTCGCCGTCAAACCAGTTGTTCACGACCTGACGGTTGGACATCGCGTAGGCGGGGTTCGGCTCTGTAGCCTTGTTGACCAGAATCACGCTGGAATATGCCCCCGCGCGGGCCTCAATGCTGTGCTTGCCGGTGATGGGCACATTGAAAACAAACACTTTGTCGCCTTTTTTTGTTTCGACAAGGTGCCCGTCCTTGTACAGAGAAACCTCCGGCAGGTTGGAGTATACTCTGACCTCGGTCACATCCTCTGTGCGGTCCACATAGCGGCTGCCGCAGGTATGTACAAAGGGCTGCTTGCTCCAGTAGGCCTTGTACAGGTAGAAGGCGTCCTTCTTGATTTTGCGGTCAAAGGTGACAAGTCCTTTCTGGTTCTCGCCGTTTTTGCCGCCCTCATCGCGGCCATCGGCAGCAAAGTCGAACATATTCCAGACATGGGTCGCCCACAGCCACGGGCGGTCGGCAATCATTTTTGCCATGTGCTCGTGGTAGACGCACTGGTAGGTTTCGGTATAGTCACCCTTTTCGGGGTGGGCGCTCTGGTAGGCGGGGTTTGCGTCCGCGCCGTACTCCGAAAAACCGATGCAGCGGTCGGGATATTTGGCGTGGTAGGTATCAAAAAAGTCGTCGTTCTGGTCCAGTTCACCCAGATACCAGCCAAAATACAGGTTGTAGCTGTTCACATCGGGGATTTCCAGAATCGGGCTGGTGATTTCCAGCATAAAAACGTTCGCCATCGTGGTCAGGCGGGTGGGGTCGAGCTTGTGCGCCAAATCATTGAGGGCGCGGTGGTTTTCCAGCAGCTCCTCGTTCACAGGGCTGGCGGCGGTAATTTCATTGGACAGCCCCCAAACGGCAATGCAGGGGTGGTTGTAGTTCTGCACGATGAGTTCTTCCATCTGGGTCAGCGTGTTGGCGCGCCCGTTGTGCATGTGCATCGTGATGTAGGGGATTTCCGCCCAGATGACAAGACCCTTTTCGTCGCACAGGTCATAGAATGCCTGCGCGTGCTGGTAGTGGGCAAGGCGGATGGTGTTGGCGCCCATCTCCAGAATCAGCGCCATATCCTCTTCCATCATCTCTTTGGTGATGGCTACACCCGCACCCTTGCGGTCCTGATGGCGGGAGACACCGCGCAGGGGATAGGGGTGGCCGTTCAAAATGAAGCCCTTCTGCGGGTCAATCTCAAACTTGCGGCAGCCGAAGCGGGCGGTCTCGGTCTCGCCATTGTCCAGCCGCGCAGTTACGGTGTAGAGATACGGGTCATCAAGACCGTCCCACAGGCGGGCGTGCTCCAGCGTGAACACGGCTCTGGCGGTGCCGTCCTTGACGGCGGCGCTCGTCTGCTGGCCGTCAAGCGTGAAGTTGACGCTCTGCGCGCCGACAACGAACGCCTCAACAGTCACCTCACAGCGGCGCTCGGCAAGGTCAGTCACAACAGGCGTGACCTTGACGGGCACAGCGCCGTTTTCGGCAAGGGCAAAGTGTGCAGCGGGCACAACATGCAGCGTTACATCGCGGTAAATGCCGCCGTAGAAGGTGAAGTCGGCCTTCTGGGGGTAGACGGTGTCGTTGTCGCTGTTGTCAACAGAAACAATCAACTCATTTGCACCATCGTGCAGGGCATCGGTGATGTCCACACGGAAGGTGGAGTAGCCGCCCTTGTGCTCGGCCACTTTCTCCCCGTTCAGGCTGACAACTGCAGTCATAGCAACGCCGTCAAACTGCAAAACCGCGCGGTCGCCATCGGACAGCTCCGGTTTCTCCAGGTTACGGGTGTAGCTGCAGGTGCCGCGGTAGTAGTCGTTGCCGCCGTCCTGACCGTCTACAGCGTTCCAAGTGTGGGGAAGGGTGACCGGCTCGTCATGACCTTCCTTGGTAAAAGTCCAACCGGTGTTCAACAGAATTGCTTTGCTCATAGAATAACTCCTTATGGGTGGTTTTAACTTCAAAGAACCGAAAAGGCTGCAAACCCTTTCGGCTTTGGTTAATGGGCTTACTGAAGCTGTTTTTTATAGAACTCAGACTGCGCAGCAGCCTTTTTCTCGGCAATGCGCTTTTGGACGTTGACCATTTCCTCCTTGGTCAGCGGGCATTCGCGCATGGCAACCAGCGTAATGACCCAGCCGATGAGGGGCAGGCCGAACTTTAGGCTCAGCGTCATCCAGAAAATTGCGCTTGTGCAAGGGTCGGTGGGCTGAGGCATCGTGGTGGTGTAGCCCAGCAGCGCCACAGCGCCGGTTGCGATGACGGCGGCAAAAGAGGTGATGAGCTTATCGACCAGGCTGTAGGTGCCGGAAACAACGGCGGGGATATAACGTCCGCTACGGTCCAGCTCAAAGTCAATGGCATCCGCCATATACGAGGTGTTGGAGGTAGTGATGCACATATTGGAACCGTTCTGCAAAAGGGTCAGCACCACATAGAGAATCATGGAGGGGCTGCCCATAACGCCGATTTGCGTGGGGTCGCCAAAGATAAAGAACAGAACCAGCGCGGCGGTGATGGTCATACTGACATAGGTCCAAGTGACGATGCCGTTTTTGCTGCCGTGCTTGCCGACATACTTGGCACCGAACGCCGCAAAGAAGATGGAGGGAACCATGCTGATGACGGTCAGAATGGTGGCCAGACCCATATTGCCGATCAAAATACCGTTGAACAGCGTGTTGATGATGGCTTGGCTGGCCACCTGCTGTGCCAGCTTGTCAGAAGCGTTGGAGGCAATGTAGCACTGCAAGGGTTTGTTGTGCTTGAGAACCTCGACAATGTCGGACATTTTCAGTGGTTCGGACTTTTTGGTGCCGACAAAGGTTTCCGGCTTATCGTAGGCAGAAACGCCCAGACAGACCAAAGCGGTGCCGATACCCGCGGCAAGCAGCGTCATATTGCAGGCAGCGGACAGGAAGGCCTGGTTGTAGGTGCCGCCGCATTTGGGCAGCAGCACAACATTGAAAATCATCGACATTGCCATCGGCACCAGATAGTTGAAGGCGGTTGTCCAGACGCCGATGGTCGGGCGCTGGCGCGGATCATTCGTCATGATGGCGGGAATGGTCTGCGCAGTCATGTTGGTGATGGTGTAGCCGATGATGTAGACAATGTACAGCAGGGCAAACACCGGCAGCCCCAGCCCCTTGGACGAGAAGCCGGTGAACATTCCGTACAGGGCGAGCGCCTCAATCAAATAGCCGGCAACCAGCAAAATGCGTAGCTTGCCGAACTTGGTGTTGACACGGTCATAGACAAAGGCGAGCAGGGGATCGGTGATGCCGTCCAGAATACGGGAGCAGGTCAGAATAATGCCAACGGCAGCGGTCGTGATGCCGTAGCCGATGCTGGCGGAATAACTCGCCATGCCGATGAGGGAATAGACGCTCATACCGACAAGACCGTTGCAGGCATAGCAGATGATTTGCCATAATTTGGCGCGGCGGTATTGTACGCCGTCAACTTCTGAAGCAGTGGGTTTCTTTTTGAACATTTTGTTTTCCTCCTAAAAATTCCGCAGTGATTTTTCTCACTGACACCACTATACCAGAAGCAAAACGGCAGCAGGGGATAAAAATCAGCAGATGAGAAACAAAAATTCACGCATTATTTCAAATAACGCGAAATATTGTCCTGCTTTGATAAATAATGCCCTCGTGGCTTGCGCTTGTTATGTTATGATACAGGTACAGAAGTTTCTTGATTTGCTTTAGACAGCACAGGTAAGGAGAAAATTATGCAGAAATTTGAAAAAGGTTTCTTTGTCGGCGCGGCCACTGCCGCCCATCAGGTCGAGGGTAACAATATCCATTCCGACTACTGGGCGCAGGAGCAGCTGCCCCACACCAGCTTTACCGAGCCGAGCGGCATTGCCTGCGACCATTATAATAAATATGAGGAAGACATTAAACTGCTGGCCGATGCGGGCCTGAACGCCTACCGCTTCTCCATCGAGTGGGCGCGCATCGAGCCGGAGGAGGGCAAGTTTGACCCTGCCGAGATCGAGCATTACCGCAAGGTCATTGCCTGCTGCAAAGCGCACGGTGTGGAACCCGTTATGACGCTGCTGCATTTCACCAGCCCCAAATGGCTGATTGCCAAGGGCGGCTGGGAGGCTGAAAGCACGGTCGAATATTTCAAGCGCTATGTCAGCTATGTGATGGAGCAGTTGGGCAGTGAGCTTCACATCGTCTGCACCATCAATGAGGCGAATATGGGTCTGCAGCTGGCGGCTATCTCCAAGCGGTTCCGCCTGATGGCAGAGCAGGCCGCCAAGGCTGCTGCCAATGCAGGCAAATCCGCCGAGGGCAGCGTGCAGGTGGGCATGAACTTCCAGAAGATGATGGAGAATATGAAGTACGCTGCCGCTGAAAACGCCGCCGTGTTCGGTACGCCGCAGCCGAAAATTTTCGTCAGCGAGCGCACGCCGGAGGGCGATCTGCTGGTTCTACACGCTCACGCCGCCGCGCGGGAGGCCATCAAGACAATCTGTCCTGAGGTTAAGGTCGGTCTGACCCTCTCGCTGCATGACCTGCAGGCCCAGCCGGGCGGTGAAGCCTTTGCCGCTGCTGCGTGGGAGGAAGAGTTCACCCACTATCTTCCTTATATTAAGGAGGATGACTTCCTCGGCGTGCAGAACTACACTCGCACGCTGTACGGTGCGCATGGGCAGTTGCCCGCACCGCAGGGGACCGAGCTGACCCAGATGGACTACGAGTTTTATCCGCAGGCACTGGAAAATGTAATCCGCAAGGTGGCGCAGGATTTCCACGGTGATCTGATCGTGACCGAAAACGGCATTGCCACCGCCGATGATACCCGCCGCGTGGCGTTTATCGAGGCCGCATTGGCTGGTGTGCAAAACTGCATCGCTGATGGTATTCCGGTCAAGGGATACTTCCACTGGAGCCTGATGGATAACTTTGAGTGGCAGAAGGGCTATGCTATGAACTTTGGCCTGATTGCCGTAAATCGCGAAACGATGGGGCGCACCCCGAAGCCCAGCCTTGCGGCGCTGGGCGGATACGCCAACGCATAAAAACATCAGTGGTTGTCTGTACGGCAGCCACTTTTTTTGGTATACTGGTATAAAACGAGGGTGATTCGATGCATGTTTTTCAAAATATGGAGCTGTTTTCTGAGCTGATCCAGTGCGGCGGCAACATTTATACATGGTGCTATAATGCCGATGGCAGTCTGCTGCAGAGCAACTGCCCGGAGGCGGGGTTCCTCTCCGGCGCATTTGAGATATTCGGCTGCAAGAAAAAAATGCTGGACTACGGCAGCCGGCACACAACGCCGGTCACGCTCGGCACGGCCATTGGCATGACATGGGCAGCTGCCTTTGAAAAGGACGGCAGTGTGCTGAAACGCGCCTGGGTCATCGGGCCGGTGTTTTATCAGGATGTTTCGCTGCGCGGGATTGAGCAGGGGCTGCAATACTATAACCGTCTGGAAACGAGCGTGGCATGGACCATGCAGCTGTACGAGGCGTTGAAAACCGTCCCTGTGCTGCAATGCACGGTCTTGCACCGCTACGCGCTGATGATGCACTATTGTCTGACCGGCAACCACCTTGCGATCAGCGACATCAACAGCGAGTTTTTGGCGCAGGTGCGCAATACAGTGCAGCAGCCCGCTCACGATCGCCACAAGGTCTGGATGGCAGAGCAGGGACTTCTGCAGATGGTGCGCACCGGTGACTTGAACTACAGGCAGGCCCTTTCCGCCAGTATGGGCATCAGTGCGGGCGTGCCTGTGCGCAGCGATGACGCTTTGCGCCAGAGCAAGACCAGCATCATCGTGTTTACCTCACTGGTATGCCGTGCCGCCATCGAGGGCGGGCTTTCGCCGGAGGAAGCCTACGCGCTGGGGGACAGCTACATCCAATCCGCTGAAAATGCAAAAACATTGGAAGATCTTGAACCGCTCGGCCTTATGATGTATGACGACTTTGTCCGGCGCGTGCATAAATGCCGCACCAACCCGCATCTCAGCCAGCAGGTGCAAAAGTGCGTGGACTATATTGAGATGAATCTCGATAAAAAAATACGCGCTGCAGATATTGCAGCGCTGGTGGGCTATACGGAATATTATATGACCCACAAATTCAAGGAAGAGACGGGCTTGAGCGTGACAGATTACATAAAATTTGCCAAGATTGAGCGCGCCAAGGTTTTGCTGAAAAGCACCAACCAGACCGTGCAGGACATTGCTGCTGCACTTTCTTTTAGCACACGCAACTATTTCAGCCGGATTTTTCAGGAGGTCACTGGCCAAACCCCAATGGAGTACCGTGAAAAGTAAAGGCAATACCGCATAATTCTAAGTGCCGATACGGCGAGCGAGGTGCGGCAGCTGCTAAGCCAAAAGCGCAGATAATACTGGATGCTGCAAAGGTGAGCGCCGCCAGTGGCGGAAACAGCGAACCGAAGCAGGGGCAGTGGTCGCAGAGTGCGAGGGGCTTTTGCCCCCGAAGCACGATGCGGGTACCGCAACCCGACATTATCGAGCATTTTGGCAACGCAGATGC
>CDYI01007367.1_pt1 | contig 9633 bp, 7 predicted proteins | sample 557711 | NCBI WGS metagenome assembly CDYI01 (sample SAMEA3182054, study PRJEB8094) | gut metagenome | biome: human; feature: gut; material: Stool; isolation source: human stools | place: Canada | collected 2012-11-13 | reverse complement strand
GAGCCGGTTCTCGCGTATCCCCGGTGTGACGAAGACCGCCTATGCGACGAAGACCTTGGCGCAGGTGGATGGCGCGCGCCCGGTCATGCCCCGGCAGGGCCCCCGATTGGACTCCGATCTGGCCATGCAGGTCAGCGTGCTGGGCACCACCGATTCCTCATTGTCCGAGGAATTCCAGAGCGGCCTGTACCGCCTGGAGCAGGGCCGCCATATCTCGGGCGACGGCGACAATGTGCAGGCGGTACAGGCCGCTCTGGAATTCCTCGGACAATGAGGAATCGGTGGTGCCCAGCACGCTGACCTGCATGGCCAGATCGGAGTCCAATCGGGGGCCCTGCCGGGGCATGACCGGGCGCGCGCCATCCACCTGCGCCAAGGTCTTCGTCGCATAGGCGGTCTTCGTCACACCGGGGATACGCGAGAACCGGCTCGCCTCCTCGGCGCTAATGGGATTCTCGCCGGCGCTGACGGTAAACCCTATGCCCATGCCCGCGCCGATGCCGTCGGACATGGTACGCAGGGCCGTCGAGACTCCGACCTGCGCCACCAGGCTCGTGAAGACCATCAGCATCAGCAGACCGATGATGCCGCTACGTACCGGCTTGCGTACGATCGCCAACGTGGCACGCTTCCACACATTCATGCCCATCATCGAATCTCCGACAGGTCTCGCGGCGATTTGCGCAGCATCGGCATGCACGCCACCGCGACGCACACCAGCATCACCGCCAACAATCCGAGCGCCACGTACAGCATGGCGGTCCCGTCGACCGACACCGTGAGCGAATCCAGGGTGCGCACCGACATGCTGGATTCAAGATCGCCGCCGACCTGCCCCATGCTGCTCAGCTCCTTCGCCGCGGAGGCGTTCACGGAATGGAGCGCCGTGGCGCCGAGCCATTGGGCCATTCCCTGCGCGCACAGCCAGCCGAGGGCGAGGGACGGCAGACCGATCAGCACCATCTCGGTGAGGTATTGGGCGACCAGGGAGGGCTTGCCGACGCCAAGGGACACCAGTATGCCCATCTCTTGACGGCGGTCGTTCATCCACAGCAGCAGCATGAGACTGAGCACGAGCACGGCCGAGACGGTCACGCCGATCAGGGCGCCGCGCATCATGGAGCGCACGCCGCGGGCGGCATGCAGCATGCTCGATGAATACTGGTCGTTGCGCGTGATCTGATAGTTGTTCCAATCCACCGGGAGTTTCTTCGCGGCATCCATGGTCTTCTCCACGTCAACGCCCTTGGACAGCACGAAGGTGGCGTCCTGGTATATTTCCTTGCCGTCCTTGTACTGGTACAGGTCGCGTGTGGTATCCAGATCGGTGTAGATGGTGTTGGCGGTGAGTTCCGCTCGGCTGGATACCTTTCTGGCGCTGTCGCCCTTGAATATGCCCACGATGGTGGTCTTGACGGTCGCCGTCGAATGTGATTCGTTGTCGGCGTCATAGGCGTTGGCCTTGAGCGTGAGCGTGTCTCCGACTTTGAGCCCGTTGGCTTTGGCGAGATCCTCATGGATCATCGACGTGTACTTGTCGGAGGCCTTCAGATGTCGTCCTTCGGCCATGCCGAGCGTGCGCGACGTGAACACGTTGAGTTTCGACGAATCATTCGTGCCCATGACGTTGGCGGCGTTGCCAAACTGCTGCTCCTGGGTCGCATCGTAATCATCGCCGCCGGGGACCTTCGCCACATTCGCCCCCACGAGATCGGCGGTGGCGTTCTGACGGACCATATACGAATCGACCCCGGGCAGTTGGGCGATCCTGCGCACGTCGGCGGGGCGCACCATGCCGCCTCCGCGAGGCGTGAGCATGCTGCCCTGCATGTTGCTGGACAGCACAAATCCACCGACCGCTTCCTTCTCGATTCGTCCGGCGGCCTGTTGAGCTGCCCGAGAAACCGCGATCGTGGATAGCATGCTCGCCGTTATGATGGTCAGTATTATAAGGAGCACTATGGTTCGCACTCGTTTTCTGAGCACATAGCGCACCGACCGTGCAACGAACGTCATCAATACCTCCTGTGGGCCTTGGGCTTTTCGCCCAAAATGCGAAACATGCCGCGTTTCGCCGGTTAGTTAGCCGCGACAATACATGATGCACCTCAAGATACGGGAAGAGATACGCCTTGGGCGAAAAACGGAACAGCGGCAAATGTCGTTTATTCTGGATTTTGGTCCATCTCGGGCCGCGTCGATGCGTCGGCCCGAGAGGAATCAGCGCTCGCGCCTCACCTTCGAGGCGGCGAACACGAGGAGCGGCAGAGCGGCGAACGCATAGTTCTCGCATTGGATGTACAGGTATGCGACCAGGACGAGCCAGCAGATGACGGTCTTGTGCCAGACGCCGGATTCGCCCGAACCCGCGCCGGCAACGCCATCACCACTATTGCCCCCGGCAACATCAGCAACGTCGGCAACGTCGGTGACACAAACACCGTGCGCCAGCCCGTCGGACGATGCGCCATCCGCACCGCCACGGCATACCGTCCTCCCGCGCGTCATGCAGACCATCGAGGCTCCGACCAGCATGGCCAGCCCGATCAGCCCGTATTCGGCGATGACGCTGGTATACGCGCACATCGTCCACACCGTGTCCGCGTTCACGCCGGCCGCGAATCCCGTGGCCGCGCCGCCGTTCATACCAAGACCGTCCAGCAGCCGTCCGGTTTTGGCCGCGCCGGCCCACACCGCATTGATGATGTTGCCCGCGCCATAACCGGTGAGCAGCGTCCACGGATGGGTGAGCAATCCGCATATCGGATCGAGGTTTTGGTAGATCCGCGCGAAGAACGAGCCGTCTCCCTCGGCCCCGTTCTCCGCGATGGCGGAGAGTCTGGAATCCGCCAGCACACCCAGCAGGCCCAGTGCGCATGCGCCGAGAATCTGCAGCATGCCCCGGACGCGGCGTGCGCCGTCATGCCAATCGGTGCGCGCCACAAGGGCGATCAGCAACGCCACGACGGAATCGATGACGATTCTGGTGCCGGCTTGCATGAGCACCGCGCCGACGGCATACGTGACGATGAGGTCACGCAGCCGTTTGGCGTAGATGCGGTCGCGCCCGCGCATGAGCCACATGAGCGGAAGCAGTATGCCGAACAGGTGCATGCCGATATAGCTGGGCTCGGCGAACAGGAACTGCGGACGGCCGCCGCCCCACACCGAGTTGTCGCTGATGTATTGCCGGTACATGAGGTGCGAGAAATAGTCGGTCAACGGTTTGGCGCGCAGACGGATGGACAGCCATTGCACGACGCCCACTCCGAAGGAAACCCAGTATGATGCGATGAGAATCCGCAATGGCGTACGCCACGGAATGCGTTTGATGTCGAACGCAAGGGCGATCGCACCCAAAGTGGCGAGCACGCCCAGCAATCCGGTGATGCTCATGAACGCGGCGTTGAGGTGGATGCCGAACTTCAGCCATCCCGGGATGGACAGGATTATACAGACCACCGGTAGGAGGAACATTGGCAGGTACCGGTTGGCTGCGATGCGCAGTTGCCGCCAATTGCATAGGCAGTACACGGCGAACAGCGCCGGACTGATTGGCGACCAGAACGGCGCGTACAGGCCAAGCGTGGTGCCGTCCACCGGAAGAAAAGCGACGGCCAGCAACAGCCAAATGACGTTGCGTTCCTGCGATGTCAGAAATCGCAGGAACGACCGGTATTGCGGTCGGCCATGATGGTTGCCCGCGTCGATGGTGTCGTTGCGTACGCATGCCTGGTTCATGTGATTCTCCCTCCCCGTCAACCTTACTCGTTCATCATGATGCGCGGACAGGGGCATGCTTTCCCCGCCGAACGTGCAATGGCCCGAACATTGACAAGGCCGCACCGAATGCCCCCATCATTGGCACATTGTGCAATCTCGTCGCGACTGGCTGACGAAATAATGTTGGCCGACCGGTTACATTGGTTCGGTACAGTGGCGGCATTATTGGCCACTGAATCAAGCGATTTGCGGCAGAACGACGAAAGCGACACTTGGGCGAAAAGAGGCAGGCATGACCACGAATCGACCGCTCATTGCGGTGACTCCGCTGATGGATTACGGGCGCGATAGTCTGTGGATGCTGCCCGGATATATGGAGGCGATAATGCGGGCCGGCGGTACGCCCGTCATGTTGCCGCTGACCGATGACACCGACATTCTTGCGCAATGTGCCGAACGGTTTGACGCGTTTCTGTTTACGGGCGGGCCGGATGTGGGACCGATGGTTGGTGCAGCGGCCTCCGCCACCGGCCGTAGCGAGGTGCTCTCTCCTGAGCGCGACCGAATGGAATCGATTCTGCTGCCAGCTGTAATGGCTTGGGACAAGCCGATTCTGGGCATCTGCCGTGGCATTCAGTTCATCAATGCAGCGCTGCGCGGCACGTTGTGGCAGGATCTGCCAAGCCAGCATCCGAGCGATATCGAACACCATATGAATCCGCCGTACGATGCGTTCGGACATAACGTTTCCTTGGTGCCCGGCACTCCCTTGGCTTCATTGTTCTCGGGGCAGACTGAGATTGCGGTGAATAGCTATCACCATCAGGCGGTTCGTGAGCCTGCTGCTGGACTCGAGGTCATGGCCGTCGCGCCCGACGGCGTGATCGAGGCCCTGTACCGGCCGGCAAGCCACTTCCTGTGGGCCGTGCAGTGGCATCCCGAGTTTCTCTACAAGGTAGATCCACGCTCGCAGGCGATTTTTGATGCGTTTGTGGGGAGTTGCCGATAACAGCAAAAGGGGCTGCTCCGGTTTCCCGGAACAGCCCTTTTTCAGCGGTAGCAGTCAGCAGACTGATTTAGTCATCGGTGCTGGCTTGCCAGCGCTGATTGGCGCGTGCGGAGACCGCCGTCCGAAGGCGAAGGCGTACGAAGGTACGTCGAACCTGAGGAAAGGCGGTATACGCTCCGCCAATCAGTGCTGGTTGTTGAGACGGTGGTACATCTCGGACAGCTCCAGTTCCTTCTCGAACTGGCGAGCGGTGGTGTTCTCGTCGATGACGGCGAGCTCAACACCGGCGATGCGGGCGAAGTCTTCCCAAGCCTCACGACCAACGGAGGTGGTCATGCAGGTGTGGTGAGAACCACCGGCGGTGATCCAGCACTCAACAGCGGTCTTCAGGCTCGGCTTCGGCTCCCAGACGGCGCGGGCGCACGGAAGCTCCTTGAGGGAGCCCTGCGGCTCAACGACGTCGACGACGTCCATGAGCAGGCGGAAGCGTTCGCGAACGTCGGACATGGAGACCACGACGGCGTCCTTGGCGGGCTTGCCGGAGAAGACCAGGCGGACCGGGTCGGCCTTGCCGCCGATGCCCAGCGGGTGGATCTCCAGCTTCGGCTTGGCGATGGTGCCGATGGACGGGGAAACCTCGAGCATGTGGGAGCCCATGTCGAGCTCGTCACCCTCGGTGAAGTTGTAGGAGTAGTCCTCCATGAGGGAGGCGCCACCCTCAAGGCCGTAGCCCATGACGGCACCGATGCGCACGAGGACGGCGGTCTTCCAGTCGCCTTCAGCGGAGAAGCCCCAGCCGTACTCGGACGGGAAGCGCTGCGGGCCAACGCCCGGCAGCTGCGGCAGAGCGCCGAGGTCCTCGAAGTTGTCGACGCCGGCGGTGCAGCCGTTGGCGCGCATCATGTTGACCATCGCGGCCTCTTCCTTGGCGGCGATGAACAGGGAGTCGTACTTGGCGTCCAGCAGAGCCGGGTCGACGTCGTACTTGGCCTTGTAGTCCTCGATGATCTCCTTGACCTGGTCGTCCTTGACGGCGTCGTACGCAGCGACGAGCTCGTTGACGGCCCAAGTGTTGATGGAGGCGCCGAACACGCGCTCAGCCTCGGTCTTGTCGCCCTCGGTGACGGCGACGTTACGCATGTTGTCGCCCCAGCGCATGACCTTCATGTTGTTGGAGGCATCCCAGCCGGCGCAGGCGCGGGCCCAGGTGCCGAGCTTCTCGGCGACCTCGGGATCGGTGTAGTGGCCGACGACAACCTTGCGCTTGATGCCGAGGCGGGAGACGATGTAACCGAACTCACGGTCGCCGTGGGCGGCCTGGTTCAGGTTCATGAAGTCCATGTCGATGGTCTCCCACGGGATTTCCTTGTGGTGCTGGGTGGCCAGCTGCAGCAGCGGCTTGGTCAGCACTTCGAGGCCGCGAATCCACATCTTGGCCGGGGAGAAGGTGTGGCACCAGGTGATGACGCCGATGACGTTCGGGTTGGCGGAAGCCTCGACCATGAACTCCTTGACACCGTCGGAGGACTTCAGGGTGGGCTTGAGGACGATCTTGGCCGGAATCTTGCCGGTGTTGTTCAGGTAGTCGACCATTTCAGCGGAGTGAATGGCGACCTGGCGCAGGGCTTCTTCGCCGTACAGGTCCTGCGAACCAACGCCGAACCAGATTTCCTTGCCCTCGAAGGGATTTTCCATAACCATAGGGTTACTTCCTTTACTTCTTTGTTTATGGGGGTTTGTTTAAGTTTCATTCGCCGACCGAGGCTCCCCTCAGTCAGCTATCGCTGACAGCTCCCCTCAGAGAGGGGAGCCAAGACACCACCGTGCTGGCGGAGTCAGCGCTGATTTGATGTGTGTGTCCGCAAGGCGCGGAAGGCGAAGGCGTACGAAGGTACGTCGGGCCTTCCGTAACGCGGCGGACACTCCATCAAATCAGTGCTGACCGTAGACGTTCTGGTAGCGGTCGTTGAGCTTATCGATGTCGGCCTGGTCGATCTCGATGATGTCACCGAGCTGACGGGCGGCCCACATGGTGTGAGCGACTTCCTCGGTCATGGCAGCGGCCTTGACGGCGCCTTCAGCATCCTTGCCGATGGTGAAGGGGCCATGGTTCTGCATGAGGACGGCCGGGGACTTCGGGTACTTCTTGAGGGTCTCGACGACACCCTTGCCGATCGCCTCGGAGCCGATCAGACGGAACGGGCCGACCGGCACCGGGCCGCCGAACTCGTCACCCATCATCGTCAGGCCGCACGGGATGTTCTGACCAGTGGCAGCCCAAGCGGTGGCGTAGGTGGAGTGGGTGTGCACGACACCGTAGACGTCGGGCATGTTGCGGTAGATGTAGGCGTGGGAAGCGGTGTCCGAGGACGGGGCTTCGGTGCCGTCGACCACGTTGCCGTCAAGGTCGCACACGACCATGGAGGACGGGGTCAGGTACTCGTAGCGCAGGCCGGAGGGCTTGATGACGAACAGGTCGGCGGTGTGCAGACGCTGGGAAACGTTGCCCGCGGTCCACACGACCAGGTTCCACTTGATCAGCTGCTGGTGCAGGTTGGAGACGACCTCACGAACCTGCTTGACCTCGGCGCGAACCTCGGGGCCGTAATCAGCCAAAGTTGCCATTATTGGTTTTCCTTTCCACTGTGATGGATGGACGTTTTTTCAAAATCTCAAGGACCTCCCTCAATAGAGGGAGGTCAGAAAGGCTTACTTATCTTCGAGGTTGATGGTTTCGATGGCGGCGTGCTCGATGGGCAGGCCCTTGGTGAAGCGGGCGAAGAAGTCCTCGAAACCAACCACATCGGAAGCCACCGGCTTCTCAGTGGTGGACTGGGCGTCCTTGAACACGCAACCGTCAAGGAAGTCAGCGAGGTTGCTGTGATCCTCGTTGGTGTTCCACAGGTAGTTGGCGAGCACGGCCATGCCCCAGGCGCCACCTTCGGCGGCGGTGGACATGACCTTGATCGGGGTGTTGAAGGCAGCAGCGAGAATCTTCTGAGCCACCTTCGGAGTGGCGAAGATGCCGCCGTGGCCCACGAGAGAGTCGACCTGCACGCGCTCCTGCTTGGTCATCACGTCCATGCCGATCTTGACCGGGGAGAACGCGGAGAACAGCTGGGCGCGCATGAAGTTGCCGAGGGTCATGTTGGCTTCGGGGCTGCGGGCGAACAGCGGGCGACCTTCAGGCAGACCGGCCAGGAATTCGCCGGAACGGAACGGGTAGTTCAGCAGGCCGCCGCAGTTGGCGTCCACGTCGTCGGCGATGGCCGCGCGGAACAGGGTGCCGTACAGCATACCTGCGTCAACCGGCTGGCCGATAGCCTTGGCGAACTGGCCGAACAGGCCGACCCAAGCGTTGAGGTCGGAGGTGAAGTTGTTGGCGTGGCTCATACCGGCCAGATCGCCGGCCGGGGTGGTGACCAAGTCAACCTCAGGGTGGAGGGCCTTGAGCTTGTGCTCCAGAACCACCATGGCGAAGATGGAGGTGCCGGCGGAGACGTTACCAGTGCGTACGCGCACGGAGTTGGTGGCCACCATGCCAGTACCGGCGTCGCCCTCAGGCGGGGCGAGCACGATGCCGGGCTTCAGGGCGCCGGACGGATCGAGCAGCTTGGCGCCTTCCTCGGTCAGCTCGCCAGCCGGAGTGCCGGCCACAAGCGGCTCAGGAAGCAGGTTCTCCAGCTTCCACGGCTGGGCTGCGACCTCAGGTAGAGCGTCGAACTTCTCAATGAATGCGGTTTCGTAAGTGTGAGTGGTCGGGTCAATCGGGAACATGCCGGAGGCATCGCCCACGCCGAGGACCTTCTTACCGGTGAGCTTCCAGTGCACGTAACCGGCGAGTGTGGTGAAGTAAGCCACCTTGGAGACGTGCTCTTCCTTGTTGAGCACGGCCTGGTACAGGTGAGCGATGGACCAACGCTCGGGGATGTTGTACTGGAACAGCTCGGAGAGCTTCTTGTGAGCTTCGGAGGTGTTGGTGTTCTGCCAGGTGCGGAACGGCACCAGCAGTTCGCCGGCCTCGTCGAATGCGAGGTAACCGTGCATCATGGCGGAGAAGCCGATGTGGCCGACGTGCGTGAGCTTCTCGCCATAGGCGGTCTCGACGTCGTTGGCCATGGAGGCGTAAGCGGACTGCAAACCGCCCCAGATCTCCTCGGTGGTGTAGCTCCACAGACCATCCTCCAAGTGAGAGGCCCAGCTGTAGTCGCCGGAGGCGATGGTCTGGAAGTTGTCGTCGATGAGGACGGCCTTGATGCGGGTGGAGCCGAATTCGATGCCCAGCGTGGTCTTGCCAGCGCGAATCTTCTCGGCGATGTGGGCGACCTGCTCGGCCGCGTTGTCGGTTGCTGCCATATCTTTCCTTTGCCTTGGAGCGCCGGCGTTGTTATCCCCTTCCTTGGGGAGGGTGTTAGCGCTCACAATTTCCCAAAAAACATTGTACCGATAACCTGCATTCGACACAACTTATACCGTGTCACGCATCATAACGGTTTGATAACAGGGCCAATTTACCGCCGAGGAGCCGGCCCCAAGGACCGCCGAGCACGCACCTCGGCGGGAATCAGCCCCATGCCGTGCTGGGTGGTCAGGAAGGTCGGCTCGCCGCCCTCCCCCAGCAAGCGCAGCGTCTCTCGCATGGCGGCCACGCCGAGCCCCTCGAAATCGGGATGCACGGTGGTCAGCGGTGGGTACATGTTATCCACGCCAGACATGTCGTCGAATCCGACCACGCTGATGTCTTGCGGAATCCGAAGCCCATGCTCATGCAACGCGCGCATGATGCCGACGGCCTGATTGTCGTTCGCGGCGACGACCGCGGTGGGCAACGCCGCGCCTCGACGCCCATACTCATCAATGAGATGATTCATGTGCGCATATGCCTCAGAGGCATCCCACGT
>CDYI01045813.1_pt1 | contig 9696 bp, 9 predicted proteins | sample 557711 | NCBI WGS metagenome assembly CDYI01 (sample SAMEA3182054, study PRJEB8094) | gut metagenome | biome: human; feature: gut; material: Stool; isolation source: human stools | place: Canada | collected 2012-11-13 | reverse complement strand
CAGCTGCGGCTGAACAAGGCACTGGCTCTTGATTTCAACCTCGGCTTGGGCTACCTGAATGCCGATTTCGAAAAATATGAAGTCATCGACGGTGTACGTGTACGCCGCGGCAACGAGACAAAAGATTGGTGGGGCCCCATCAATGCCGGTGTGACATTGGTATGGAAGTTATTCTAACACGGAGGAATAGAATATGAAAGCAAGACAATATATAAATATGATGGGAATGGCAGCCGCCGTGCTGCTCTCTTCCTGCGTGAAGGACACGCTCTATGACACGCCGCACCCCGACTACGGGAAGATTGCGGTGACAGCCGACTGGTCGGCCTGCGGTGAGGGTATCAACATACCTGCCACGTGGACGGTCACCATGGGCGACTATACGGGTACGGAGACTTCCGCCACCCATGCCCCCGACCATCTGTTTGCTCCGGGCAGCTACACCTTTGCGGTGTGGAATCCTGCCGAGGGAATCACGGTGAACGGCACCACAGCCACCATTGCCGCAGCCACGGGAAACCGGGCAGGAACGGATGCCTTTGTGAACAATGCCCCGGGATGGTTCTTCACCTATACGAAACAGATGAGCATCGAGAAAGACAAGGACTATCCGCTGACAGCCGCAATGAAGCAGCAGGTACGCGAACTGACGCTTGTCGTCAAACCGACGGGTGATGCCGCCGGACGCATCACGGAGATTGTTGCCCATCTGACGGGTGCAGCCAGAACACTCGATTTCGCTACCGATACCTACGGAGCCGTTTCAAACGTCGTGCTGCCCTTCACCAAGATAACCGAAGGTGACGATGCCGGCAAGTGGAAAGCCACGGTGCGGCTGCTGGGTGTGACTGGCACGGAACAACTGCTGATGGGTGAAATCCGCTATGCCGACGGCAACCCGACCCCCACCACGCTGAAAAGCGACCTCACAGAAGCCCTCAAGGAGTTCAATACCAGAAAGGGCGCATCGCTGACCCTCGGCGGAACGCTGGTTGAGACTCCCGAAGGCATGGAAGTGGACGGAGCCGAAATCAACGGCTGGGAAGAAGTGAAAGGTGATGATGTAAATGCCGATTTGTAAATAATAAAATTATAGATATAATGAAGACAAGATTTTTTGCACTTGCGACGCTGGCCCTCGCACTGGCAGCCTGCAACAACGACAACGAGAACCTGAACGGTGACCCCGTGGCCGCCCAGTTTACCGCCAACATCGCCCCCGCCACCCGCGCCAGCGGAACCACCTGGACTGGCGGCGACCGTATCGGCATCACCGACATAGGCAACGACACCCAGTACGGCAACGTGCCTTTCATCCTGAAGAACGGGAAATTTGAGGCAGAAGGAAAGGTCATCTATATCGAAGATACAAAGCCCCATACTTTCCGCGCCTACTATCCGTACAACGCGGCGGGAGGCATCCTCACAGCCACGACCGATGCCACGGCGCAGCAGAACCAGCCTGCCATCGACTTCCTCTTTGCTTCAGGAGCCACGGGAGACAAAAACAACCCGGTAGTAAGCTTTACCGACAAAACCGCCAAAGGCGGTGAAGACAACTCCTTCCACCACCGCATGAGCCAGATAACCCTTACCTTCGAGGCGGGCGACGGCGTGAATTTCAGCGTGGTCAAGCCTGAACGTTACACGCTGGACGGATTGTTACTCACCGGTACGTTCAACACGGCCGACGGTATTGCCACCGCAGACAACGGGGCACAGACCGGAGAACTGGCCATGAATCTGGCAGACGGCAATCTCACGTCATCGATCATCCTCTTCCCGCAGACAGTTGCATCCCTGCCGTTGGTTGTGAATTACAAAGGTCAGGAATATCATGCCACACTCACCATGCCCGATGGCGCACTGCTGGCGGGCAACAACTATACCTATACCGTCAAGGTACGCAACAAAGTCCTTGAAGTCAGCGAAGCCACCATTGCAAAGTGGAACGATATAGACGGTGGAGATGTGGGTGCTGACCTGTAGGATGTTAATAATTAATCGATTAGAATGAAGGATTATGAGACATAGATTATTTATCCCCGCAGCCACCGCACTGCTGTTCGCCCTCGCCGCCTGCACGCAGGACGAACTTGCCGACGATAACCGTCTGCCCGAAGGAGAATACCCCGTAGTCATCCGTGCCACCGGACTGTCCGTAGAGGCAACGCCGCAGGCAGCCCCATCAACCCGTGCCACCGTGGACGGCGACTGGCAGGGCGTCACTTCCGTGGCACTCAAGACGGGCGATGCGGTAAAGGAATACACCGTAACGGCTTCTACCGATTTCAAGAGTGCCACACTCTCACGCGAGAACGACCCGCACTACTGGACCAGCCGCGACCCGATTACCGTATCGGCATGGTGGCCCTTCGATAATGCCGACATCACACAGATGCCTGCCGTGAAGGTGGCCGAAGACCAGAGCAAATTGGCTGACTTTCAGAACAGCGACTTCATCTCTGCCGAAAACCAGACGGTGAAATTTGACGACCCGACACTTGAATTTACCCACCGCACGGCACGCGTGGCAATCGATCTGAAGCCCGGCACGGGATTCACGAGCGTCGCCGGTGCCACGGTGAGCCTCGTAAGCCTGTCTGCCGATAACGGCAACCCGACCGCCATCAAGACCTACAACGCAAGCGGCAACACCTACGAGGCACTGACCGCCCCGCAGACCGTTGTGGCAGGCAAACCGTTCGTCAAGGTGGAACTCGGCGGCGGCACCTTCTACTTCCGCCCGCAGAACAACGTCGTATTAGAAGCGGGCAGCCGCTATAAATATACCGTTAAGGTGAACGCCTCTGGCTTGACATTAGAGGGTTGCACCATCGGCAGCTGGGTTGACGGCGGCGGCGAGAGCGGCGAGGCTGAGGATTTGGGCTACATCTACGACAGCAACACCAAGACCTACACGGTCTATAACGCCAACGGCCTACTGGCATGGAACAAAGCCATACAAAAAGATGAATCGATAAATTGCACCCTCACCGCCGACATCGACCTGACGGGTAGGGAATGGACACGTTTAGACACATGGCCAGGCTACTCCGGCGTCTTTAATGGGCAGGGACACAGCATTACGGGATTAAACTTTTCAGCAGCGAGGTTTGGACTTTTTCTTTTTTTAAATCAAAGTGGAGTGATAAAGAACCTACAACTCATAGATGTGAATCTGGATGGCAGTAGTGGAGGAGCTGCTGGAATGGTGGACCGAAATCATGGCCAAATCATTGCCTGCTCTGTGACGGGAAAACTTACTGTACATAGTGGTGGTATAGCCAATGCAAATTATGGCGATATCATCGCTTGCTGGTTCAACGGCACATTGAAAGATGAGGCTGGCTGTGGAACTATAGTGCGTTTCAACTACAAGAATATAACTTCCTGTTATTGGGGAGGCAATGCCGAGCAAGGAGTACTCCGTAATGAAGGAGGAACGGTAGTTGCCACGAAGGTAGACGGCGCGACCGTGAAATGGCAGACAGCCGTCGACGGCATGAACACCGCCCTCACCGGCAACGACTACCAGTGGACACTCGGCACCGGCGGTCTGCCCGTACTGAAAAGAAACAATAAAAACCCCTAAACAACACGCATCATGAAACGAACAAACATCCATATATTCGCAGCCCTCGCCCTGCTGTTCGCCCTCGCCGCCTGCACGCAGGACGAAGCAGGCTTCCTGTCTGAAGGGGCGGAAGGCACACCCATCGTCTTCACCGCCACGGGGCTGAACCCCGCCGCGACAGCCACCGCCGGCACCCGTGCCCCGGTGGACGGCAATTGGGAGGGTGTGCAGAGCGTGGCAGTCCTGATGGACGGCACGGTGAAGGCATACGACGTGACGCCCACCAACGCCACGCTGACCTCCACCGACCCGCACTACTGGACCAACCACAAAGACATCACCGTCACGGCGTGGTGGCCCTACACCGCTGGTGAGACATCCCCGCCTGCGGTGAAGGTAAAAGCCAACCAAAGTGCCCGGAAAGACTTTGAGGGCAGCGACCTCATCGTAGCCGACGGGCAGACGGTGACCTACGGCAGCCCCACGCTCCGCTTCACCCACCGCACGGCGCGGGTGACCATCGTTCTGACGGACTACACCGAGGGGCTGGCATCCGTGCAGCTGACGGGTCTCTCCACCGAAGGCGGCAACCCAGCCGAAATCATCCCGTATGACAAGGGCAGCAACACCTACACCGCCCTCGTAGCCCCGCAAAGTGTAGCAGCTGGCACGGCCTTCATTACCTGCACCTTCACTAACGGCAAGACCTTCGTTTATAAGATGAAGAATGCTACCGACTGGCAGGCGGGCGGTGAATATACCTACACAGTCTCCCTCGCTGCGGCAAAAGACCCAGGATATACCATAGAGGGCAACGGCAGCTACACCGTGACCTCCGCTGATGGTCTGATGAATGTAGCCGAATTAGTGAACGGAGGTAAGACCGACATTAACATTACCCTCGACAAAAACATTGACCTGACGGGCAAAGACTGGACGCCGATAGGCACAAGCTTCGACAACTCATACACCGGCACCTTCGACGGCGGCGGCCATACCATCACGGGGCTGACCATTACGACAAAAGACCAATTTGTGGGTCTGTTCGGCTATCTCAATAGAGCTGGTACGGTGAAGAACGTGGTGATGGAGGGCATACAGATAACAAGCAATCACATGTTTGGCAATACTGGCGGCGTGGCAGGATTTAGCTGGGGCACCATTGAAAACTGCTCGGTGTCGGGCAGCGTCAGCGGCACGAAGTGCGTCGGCGGTGTGGTGGGTGCTCAAAAGGCCGGTTCCATCACCGGATGCAGCTCCTCGGCAACAGTGAAGGGAACGGTCGATGTCGGCGGCGTGGCAGGAGAAAAATGGGGCTCCATGACCGCTTGCTATGCCACAGGCAACGTAACCTTAGAAATAGACTCCCCAAAGAATCTCTCTGGCGGCGGTCTGGTGGGATTCAACGGAGGAAGCAGCGTCCTTGCCTGCTATGCCACGGGCAACGTAACCAGTACGGGTAGTAGCACTGGCAATGTACATATCGGCGGCTTTTTGGGAGATAACTACACCACCGTGACCGCCTGCTATTGGAAGAACAATCATGAACAAGGTATCGGCTACAATAACAAAGTCACCGAAGCCACGAAGGTGGACGGCACTGACGTTACCTGGCAGAAAGCCGTTGATGCCATGAACACCGCCTTGCAGACCGCAGGCTCAAAGTGGCGTTACGAACTTAACGGAGCATTGCCTACCTTGAGGAAGTTGTAAACCGTTGCGGGCGGAAAAGTTACGCCCGCAACGGAAAGAACCAGAGTAATAAAATAACAGATATTATGAGGATAAGATTTTTTGCACTTGCAGCGCTCGCCCTCTCACTCGCCGCCTGCACACAGGACGAAGCGGGCTTCCTACCAGAAGGGGCGGAAGGCACACCCATCGTCTTCACCGCCACGGGGCTGAACCCCGCCGCGACAGCCACCGCCGGCACCCGTGCCCCAGCGGATGGCAATTGGACGGGTGTGCAGAGCGTGGCAGTTCTGATGGACGGCACGGTGAAGACGTACAACGTGACGCCCTCCACCGTCGATCTCACCAGCGCCACGCTGACCTCCACCGACCCGTACTACTGGACCAACCACAACGACATCACCGTCACAGCGTGGTGGCCCTACACCGCTGGCGAGACAACCCCACCTGCGGTAAAGGTAAAAGCCAACCAAAGTACCCAGAAAGACTTTGATGGCAGTGACCTCATCGTAGCCGACGGACAGACGGTGACCTACGGTAGCCCCACGCTCCGCTTCACCCACCGCACGGCGCGAGTGACCGTCGTTCTGACGGACTACACCGAGGGGCTGGCATCCGTGCAGCTGACGGGTCTCTCCACCGAGAATGACAATCCAGATAAAATCACCCCGTATGACAAGGGCAGCAACACCTACATCGCCCTCGTAGCCCCGCAAAGTGTGGAAGCTGGCACGACCTTTATCACCTGCACCTTCACCAACGGCAAGGTCTTCGTTTATAAGATGAAGAATGCTACCGACTGGCAGGCGGGCGGTGAATATACCTACACCGTCTCCCTCGCTGCGGCAAAAGACCTGGGCTATACCATAGAGAGCGACGGCAGCTACACCGTGACCTCCGCCGACGGCCTGATGAATATAGCCAAATTAGTGAACGGAGGTAAGAGCGACATTAACATTACCCTCGACACAGACATTGACCTCACAGGCAAAGACTGGACACCGATAGGCACAGACTACGACAACTCATACAAAGGCACCTTCGACGGTGGCGGCCATACCATTACGGGGCTGACCTTTACGACAAATGACGAATATGCGGGTCTGTTCGGCTGGCTCAATAGAGCTGGTACGGTGAAGAACGTGGTGATGGAGGGCGTACAGATAACAAGCCATCAAATATATGGCGGCAGTATTGGCGGCGTGGTAGGATCTGGCTGGGGCACCATTGAAAACTGCTCGGTGTCGGGCAGCGTCAGCGGCACGGTGTATGTCGGCGGTGTGGTGGGTGCTCAAATAGGCGGTTCCATCACCGGATGCAGTTCCTCTGCCACAGTGAAGGGAATGGTTGATGTCGGCGGCGTGGCAGGTCAGACGAATTCGAGTGCCACCCTGACCGCTTGCTATGCCACAGGCAACGTGATCATAGAAATGGACCCCAAAAAGAATATCGCTGGCGGCAGTCTGGTGGGAATGAACGCAGGAAGCAGCCTCCTTGCCTGCTATGCCACGGGCAACGTAACCAGTACGGGTAGTAGCACTGGCTATATGCATATCGGCGGCTTTTTGGGAAATAACTACACCACCGTGACCGCCGGCTATTGGAAGAACAATCATGAACAAGGCATCGGCTACAATAGGGAAAGCACCGGAGCCACGAAGGTGGACGGCTCTGTCGTTACCTGGCAGAAAGCCGTTGATGCCATGAACACCGCCTTGCAGAACGCAGGCTCAGAGTGGCGTTACGAACTTAACGGAGCATTGCCTACCTTGAGGAAACAGTAAGCCGTTGCGGGCGGAAATGTTCCGCCCGCAACGAACATTAACCGAAGTATAACCCCAATAAAAAAAGGAGGACGTGATGGAACACACGGAGAATCCACCATATAGGTTTTGGCATCAAGGCATTGTTAATAATAATATAGACTCCAGTGTAAATATGGAAGCTGTAAGCCGGACATTGCCAAGATTGGTGCTCATTAAAGGCAACAAATCAAGTAATTAAATTAAAAACATGGGACTTTTTCACAGAGACAAGAAAAATAATGACGATGAGCCGGACAGTGTTCAAACCAATTCATTCTCTGATATTATGAATGGTTTGCAATACGCCGTAAACTGTGCACAAGATACATTGCAGAATCATCAGATACAAAATCTGACCAGACTTTTTGAAGGAACAAATGCAAATAACGCAAATACGTTCCAATCGAAAAAAATCATGGTTGGAGACAAGACTATTGATATTCCACTTATAGCTTTGATATCCCATCATTATCTTGCGATGGATAATGTGCAGATAAAGTTCAAGGCGAAGGTCGGAAGCGTGGAATCACAGATTCCGGAAAACAACTTATTGTTATCCAGCCCACAAAGAGCCAATCTCCAGATGCAGATGAGCAACATAAAACCGGATGCGGATGATGTCATGGAGGTTTGCGTCAATTTTAAGGTTCAGGAGACTCCGGAGAGCATTTCCCGAATTATTGACGATTTTGTAAAAAATATCTAACAATTTTAAAATTCAAATGTTATGGCAGAAGAAATAAAGAACCAAGGGCAACAAGAAAATGCGGAAAACTTGAATGAAAATGTAAGCGGACAGGCGAAAGAAATTATCTCCGCTGCATTGGAAGAGACTCAAAACAGAGAAACTTCTCCAGTTCTTAAAGCAGATTCAAACGTGACTGACAAATTCAAGGGGCTTCCCATGCGGGAACTTATTGCAGCTCCACTTATTGCAGCAGCCGAAGCACAACAGGAATTGGCAGCGACAGCATGGAATTTCTACCAGCAAATTGCATTTGATGGTAAAAGCGGCAATAAAGCGCGTATATTGGAATTCGATGTCGAAAGACCGATACAGCAGGATGGAAAAATGACAACAATGTCACAAAGTGTCAAGGCTCCGTTTATAGGATTGGTGCCTATTCCTTCCCTGCTCATAGATCGCGTGGATGTCGATTTCCAGATGGAGGTTACCGATACATCAAACGTAAAAAGCACTACCAACGCAGAAGTAGAGGCAAAAGCTTCTGCAAAACATTGGTTTATAAATGCGGAAATCAGCGGCAAAGTCACGACCGCCCGCGAGAACACCCGCATGACCAACCAAACGGCAAAATACCAGATACATGTGACAGCCAGTCAGCAGCCGCAGACCGAAGGTCTGTCTAAACTGATGGATATAATGGCATCATGTATCGAGCCTATAACAAACGAAAGTAACAGTAAGTAAATATATGAATTTGATTCAAGCATTAAGATTGCCAAACAGTCAAGCAGTAATGACAAATATTGCACGGTTTCATTATCAAAATATTTATAATGTAGGTTTGACCCCTCCGATTGTCACGCAAAGTAAGTTGACATTTCAAATAAAAGGATATACCCGTAACTATCGTTTTCTTAGATTAGACTATGCCTGTGTCATATATATTGCGGATGGAATAGCAGTCGTTGCTTCAAATGGCATAGATACTTTAAGTTCAGGTTTTTCGGGGTGTTATATGGCCAGTTTTAGGCACAATGGCATTAGGTATGTTGCTCATATTCCAACGCCTAACAATAGTATTAAAACATCATGGAATCGGGCGGTTAAAAATCGAATAATAGATAATGTTGTTCTTTTTAAACCTACTGAAGGATTGGCGAGAATCCCAGGAACAATTGGTATTTGGGGAATTATAACATTTAACGATAGATGTTATCGGCTTGATGTAAATGAAAACGCTCCTCCAAGTCAAGCCATACGTGGCCAAAGAATTTTTAACTCAATCCCGAGAAATCCCATACTAACAGAAATTCCACCTATCGCCGGTGGTCAGATGCCTTAATAATTATAACAATTGTAAATAAGGGAAGAATGGTTGTTTCATTGAGGAGTAGAATTCTATTCGGATATATAATTCTGGTGGCGGTCATAGGCAGCATGGCCGCCATTCTCATCCATGAACCTGCGAAGTTCCACGACCTATATGCGTATTTTAAATAACGGTATTTACACAAACAGCAAATGAGCGAACAATTCGTTACCACTACCAAGCATTTCCGCAAGCTGCTTGCCGCAGGCTATCTGTTGATAGTCCTGCTGGTGGGCGGCATCATCTGCACGTGGCTCGGAGAATGGCGCGACTTGGAGTTGCTGGAACGGGAGAACCGTGAAATCAACCGCTTCCGCAAGGAAACACACGATGCGTATGTGGGTGTGGTGGAGTTGTCTCTTTTGGGCGAGTCGGTGCTGGAATGGGACGATAAGGATGTGGCGGCATACCGGCGGCAACGGATGACGGTGGATAGTATGCTTTGCCGCTTCAAGAGCCATTACGAATCGGTGCGCATAGACAGCGTGCGCCACTTGCTGGAGGACAAGGAAAAGCGGCTGTGCGCCATCATGGAGGCTCTGGAACAACAGGCGGACATCAACCG
>CDYI01017252.1_pt1 | contig 9744 bp, 10 predicted proteins | sample 557711 | NCBI WGS metagenome assembly CDYI01 (sample SAMEA3182054, study PRJEB8094) | gut metagenome | biome: human; feature: gut; material: Stool; isolation source: human stools | place: Canada | collected 2012-11-13 | reverse complement strand
GTTATATATAGTGTAAGGGTTTTTTCCTCACGGTGAGGATAACCACAAGAAGTAATTACATACCTATCGTTACCGCCATAAGACGGTTGAGCGAGAAAAGGCAGGGAAAACCCCTGCTTTTTTGTTTGCCCCCTGCTTCGCCCTCACAACTGTTTCCAGAGGACAACGGGGGAGTTTGAGGGGGTGTTGCAAACGCCCCTCATGCCCTGCCCTGCGGTCTGCTGTAAGGTGAGTGAAGCGGTCTGCCCGTACAATGGCAAGTCCGAAACGGGAACGGGAAAACTTTGTTTTTCTGTTTCCGTCGGCGTAGCCTACGGAACGGGGCAGATTGTGACTGTCAAGGGGGAAAGGGTGGAGATTTCCGCAAGGAAATACTACCCGTACCTTGACTGGCTCAAAGCGGAACGGAACGGCTGTGGCTTCGCCCTCGTCCTCGTCCTGTATCAGCTATAAAACAAAAACAATCATCAACTATCGGGGAAAACCCCACACTCAACTGCTGTCGGTGTCGGAATCCCCCTCAATATCACCGCTCCCCCCGTCATGGAGAACAGGCAGGAAGTATTGTAACAGTCTGGTAGGGGCAGACATAAATGTGCGGTACAGCTTCGCTGTACTCTCTATAATAGGGAGACTGAAAAAATGAGACATAGCAGATTTTACGATATTGACAGCTTTTTCTTTGAAACAATCCATGCTGTCAGATACCGCTTCTACGCCCTTTTCAGCCGTTTCTACGGCTTTTTCTGTGGCTTCCTTGATATTGTTGCTTACCTTGTCCAAAATGGCTTTAACAGCCGTCAGAACGCTCTCTGTGGCAAGGGCAACAATATCTCTATGATAGGTTGCTCTGCTGATATGCAACTGCTCTTGGATTTCCTTTGCGGTTGCTCCGCTTTCACGCATAGCGAAAATAACCGCTCTGCGTTCCAGAATCACGGCTTCCTTGTTTTGCTTATTTTCGGCTTCTAAACGCTTCTCATAGGCTCTGCGGTTAGCTTCTGCCTTACGCTCTTTCTTGCTCTTGACTGCCGTAGACAGGAAAGGCAAGTCTTTCAATTCTTCCTCGGTAATTTCCAACAGCTTGATAATAGTTTCTTTCTTGTAACGGTAAGGAAGTCCGCTCTCAATCCTTTTGTCTGCACTGGCAGTCACCGTGATAACATAGGATTCATCAAAAGGGCAGGACAAATGAGCGTTAAAATCAAGGGTAAGATTCAACGCTTCCTCACTGGTATATTTCATTTCACGCAAGAAATAGCGATAAAGGAATAAAGCTAATTCACGCTTACAATCTGCCCCTGTACGGCTACAAAGCACCTTGCGGATTTCCTCACAATAGCTTTTAAGGACTTGACGGAAAGACACGAACTCCCCAATAGAATAGATATTTCCATTCTTGTAACAATAGTCCTTGTCCTCTGTGGCAGGGCATAAGTCCTTATGTAGCTTTATCCAGTTGTCCGTTTCGTGGTAGTTCGTGAAGTCTGGCATATCTCCCTCGGAGAGATTCAGACGCACGGCAATATCCCTTACATACTTACGCTGTCTTTCGGTAGCGTGATTGTAAGGGTACACCTTTCTTCCGTCCTTGCGGACTTTCTTCTTTGCCGTTTTCACGGACTTAATATCATATTCTCTTGCAATCTCATTGAGAGTGTAAGATACATCTGCAAAGTCCTTGATAGTTACGATAGATTGACTTTTAGGGTTACGGCTGTACGGTACACGCAAGATTCTTGCCCCGTCCGTACACGCTTGGTCTGCACCTAATTCCATAAGCGTATCTGTAAGATACTGCTGTACGGCTTGCCACCTTGGTAAAGCGTTTCTGTCCTCGTCCTGTAATTTCCAGATAAGGTATATTCCACGCCCAGAATCAATGATAAAGGTAGGCTGTGGGATTCTGTTATTCGCTCCAATGTCCAGATAATCTTCTTCCAGACGGAGAAGAACTTGTTCTTTGGTAAGTCCTAATTTGTAGCAGTCCAAATCCACATAAAGGGCAGTAAGACGCTTCAAATGCTTTACATCACGCCCCTCGTTATATTTTGTTTCTGCGTCACGATAGAAAGTGTTCATGGAAACATAGCAGTTATCTACACCATGATATGACGCTTTAATCAGTCCAGAAGTACGATAGTAGGTCTGGTAGTAGTGCGGATTGATTGTGGCACGGTAAGATATGCCCTTAATACCGCCAAACATATATTCCAGATAATCAGACGCACAAGAAAAGTCGGATATTGTTTGATATTCTAATTTTTCTGCACTTGTACCTAACATAAAAAACCGCCTTTCTCCTAAACAGAAAGACGGTCAATAGCTATGGTACGGGTATTTTTTCCTCACGGTGAGGAAAAGCAGGGTGTATGTACAAAGTATCATAGTAAGCAATCTTGACTTAGATTGCCCCCTGTGTTATCATAATAACCGTAGAAAGGTTCAGTCAGAGAGAGACTGAACGCAAGCATTGAGTAGGATTTAGGGAGTCGGCAAACTTAACTAAATCCAACTTGTTGTCTTTCAAAGTTTAAGTAAGTAAATCAAAGAGCGAAAATAATCCTTATCGGGAATCTCTACTCGATAAGGATTATACATTATATAGGCGTAAATGTCAATATAGTATGCAAAATATTCCGTGCAATTTTTGTACGGATTTTTTTGTGCCAAAATAGGCAAAAAAAGAAGTGTGACGGAAACCGCCACACTCTTTTTTGTAAAGAGAAAACCTTGATTGCAAGGTAATCTTTAATGTCCTTACGGACAATTTTATTATATTACATTGTGAGTAGATTGTCAAGAGTTTTCAATCATAGAAACAAACAATTTTCTCACTCTGTCATATTCCATATCAGAGGGAATCATGCTGATTTTCGGCTCACCGTCTGAATCGTCATAGCGGTACAAAGAGATTTCTTCTGCGAACTCGCCTGTTCCGCTGACTTCCTGCACGGCAATGTAGCTTCGTTTACTGTCCTTGTCCTCGAAAATCGTGTGAACCAGAAAATCCTTATTTTCGCCGTTCACATCAGTAACCGTGATAATTTCCTCGTTCTGCTTCAATTCCTCATAAACCGCCTTTTGTACGGATTCTTGGTACATATCATTGTAGGCGGTAAAGACACGGTTATATTCTTCCGCATTGTCAATGTCGGAAATGGAAATATCCGTGTCACCCTCATGCTCGGCAAGGGAACATTTCAGAAAGACAGCTTCCGCTTCGTTCCCGTCCTGCGGATATGCAACACAATAGGAATCCCCCTCAACCGTAAAGATATTCTTTACTTCGTACTGAACGGCTTCCCCGTTCTCGTTCTGCATAGTCAACATTATCTCGTTCATTCGTTTTCAGTCCTTTCAAGTCATTGCTTTTATCAATAAGAGTATCGTCAAGTGTACTGGATAGAACCAGTAAAAAAACCACTTCGGAAGTTTGATAATGGAATCTCGGTTATGGCATACCGCCAGAACCGCCACACTTCCCAAAGAGAAAATCTGTCCTAAACTGCTTGCCGTTCCAGAACTCATTACATAGACTACCCAACCTATCAGCACGGCAAGCATATAATTTACCCAATTTTCTTTCTTCTGTTTTATCAGCAGATAGAACAGCAGGGGAGTGGTAACGCCCCCAATTCCATAATCGGAAATGATAATGCCTTTCCAGTACAGCACCGCCGTTATCCCATAAATACCGCAACACCAGACATCTTTTTTCCAACCTGTATCAAAATGACGGTCAAAGGCAATCAGCAGTAAAAGAGAAAAAAGCCATGTTCCGCAAATATTCAATCCCTTACCACCGATAAGAGCATACGGTATTTGAGACGCTACAAGCAACCAGAACACATTTTTAAGGTATCTGTCAAGCGTTCCGTGCATACGGCTGTAATAATACCCCCTGCCGATACAATAGGCGTATAGGGGCATTGCTGTTCGTCCTATCACCCTAAAAATCATGTACTGCGGAAAGAACAGCACCCCGATATGGTCTATAAGCATTGTCAAGGTTGCAATCAGTTTAATCAATGTTTACCCTTTCGTAGCTTCGTCCAGTTTCGGAAACATAGTAGAGCAGTACCTTATAGAACAAACCGCCCACTTTCTTATCCGTGTTGGTTTCCTTATACAGTTCATCAGTCACAAGCTGTTCATAGCTGTACCCGTTGAGAACATCTACATACTTTGCATTTTCGATACCACCACCGAACTTTGAGAAGTTAAGGTTTTTCTTTATCTGCCCCATTAAGCTGTCATATTCACTTTTCTTCCAGAACTCGCCCGTACCGTCATTAGAGAATACAAAATTGTAGAACTTTCGGCTTCCGTCCGTTGTCTTGCTTTCCACACCCATAATTCCATAGTAGGCTTTCGGATAGCATAACTCGGAATAAGCTGTTACAAGGGAATCACCGCTGTTTCCTTTGAACTGCCACACATAATACTTGTTGTCGGAACTTGCGACAGCAGAGGTATCATAATATCTGTCTCGCAAGGTAACCACGGAAGCAAAGTGGTTGAGGTAGGTTGATTTCATGCTTGTCATGCCTTGTCTATCGGTAATTTCCTTATGGGGCGAATTTTCGTCCAATCCCTCATAGATATAGAGCATGATTCGGGTATCAGTATCAAGCACATAATCTACTTCCTCGTCCTCTTGCCAGACATAGTAGATTGTGCTGTTCGGGGTAGTATCGTTCTTGCCCTGCTTGTATTCCTTTGTGCCGTACACATATCCCTTTGGAAGTTTTATCTCAAAATCGCTCAATTTGATAACACTTCCGTCAATTCCCTGTTCTTTGTCCGTTACAACTGCGGTAATGGCATTGGCAGGTTTTTTTGTTTTCTTGGGTTCTTCACTTGTCTTGTTGCTACTGTCCATATCCAACTGAAAGGAACAGCCAGTAAGCAGACACGAACAGCAAAGCAAGCAAATCAATAGTTTTTTCATTTCTATTTTTCCTTTCTTCCTCACGGTGAGGAAATAGGGTAGGGGAGTGGCAGATTCAATCTGCCACAACCCCTTAACCTTTATGCTGTTTTTGCAAAAAACTCTCCTGCCCAATGTTCCATATCCAGACGGGTTTCAAGGGTGAAGTCCTGTGCAAGTTCCGTAACCCCGTTGATAATTCCCCACTTGGTAGGTTCATAAGTGCCAGAGATAAGGTCTTGCAATTTCTCCATGCTCTTTTCAGAGAGTTTCATTTCACGCTTCGCCTTTTCCAGATACATCTTCATTTCGTAGTCTTTCAAGGTTTCCTTTCGGCAAGTGCTGATATTGCCGACAATCTGACTTCCGATTGTGTCAATGTCCGCAAGCATTTTGTTGAACACATTGAGTTTGCTTTCGCTCATTGCTTCTCCGATATGGTGCTGTTTGTAAAGCGTACCGCCCATAGAGGAAATGAGTAAACCGTTTGTGCAAACGCTACGGTAAATCATCATTTTAGCGTTAAGGCTTCCTCGTCCAACATCAGAACTGCTTACCGTGAATCCCAGATAAAGGGGAGAGCCGTCATTGACGGGGATAGGGGTAAAATCCACGAAACGGACAACCAATCTATCCTCGGAAAGATAAACCTGTGTCGGTTGCCAACGCTTAAAATCCACCGTATATTTCAATGCTCTTAACACTTGGTAGCTGTCGAACGGTGTGTAGCTGTCGGACAGGACAGCACGAACAACGCCGTCATTCTCACGGACAAGCAGATTGTTTTCCGTGTCATTCGCCCACGCTCGGAAGTTCTGAATTGCCAAATCTTCCTTGCCGTTCGCAAAGCATTTTTTAATGTAGTTTGCAGGAACGCCCATACGGGAACACAACTGCGAAAAAGCGAACTCGGAAATATCGGCTTCCTTTTTCTTCCCGTAATCGGTCATGTAGTGGAATTTCAAATCCTTGTCCAGATTGAAATTCGTGCCGTTCTCGTTGATAACAATGCTGTTCTGCCACTGTTCCTTAATCTGACGGCTTCTTTCCAGAAGTTCCCCAAAGTCGCATTTTTCCGTTCCTTTATTCGTAATGAGAGTTTCAAAACCCTGTGCAATAATCGCCATAATCATACCTCTTTTCTCACTGGTTTAGTCTCCTGTTCTATGATTCTATTATACTACTTTGTACATACTTTGTCAAGTACATAAATTAAAAAAAACAGGAAAATAATTTCCTGCTTTCTTTAATCATTACTCACGGTGAGTAAATCGTAACACTTTTCTTTTATTGCTTGAAACAATTCTGCCTTTTTATCTGCGGTTAGCTTCTGCCCCAGAATCTTAATCATCTTCGTTGTGGAATGTCTCACACTCAACAGGAGAAAATCTTCTACGGTCTGGATTTCCTTTTTCTCAAAGATAGCATAAACTTCCTCGGACAGCATATCACCAAAAGCAACACGGATAGGGGTTTGTCGCACTTCTGCCACAAACCCCCAGAACGCTGTCCATTCGTCATAGAACGCCACGCTCTTTTTATATTGCCTTAAATGCTCAACGATATTCGGCTGACTGCAACCCATGATTTCCGCAATCTGCCTTGTGGAATATCCCTCTTTCACATAGCCGTTTATCGTCTGCTGTTTTTCCGTTCCAGAAATAAGGTTCTCTGGAAAGTCTGGCTTCTTCACCGTGAGAATTGTAAAAGTTCCCTTTTTCCCCTCTGCAAAATCAAGGCATTTATCAATGATTTCCCGATTCATAAATCAGTCTCCTTTCATAAGCAGAGGGAAAGGGGAACGCTTATTCTTCGATATATTGAGCGTTCAATGCTCGTTTTCCCTCAATTTCGCCCTCTGCATAGGCTTCGTAATTGTTGCCGTTCAGCTTCGCATTGAGCGTTCCAAAATCCTTTGAAAACGCTTCCCACGATTCTTGTACTTTCGGCTGTACCACAATGGCAAGTGCGGTACACTGTTTGTCCAGTTCCTTTTTTACTCCTGCCACAAATCCACGGCAAAAGCTATTGTAAATACCGTCTGCAACACCGTGTTTGTTGCGGTATTCCTTTGCGTACTGGTTCGCCAACCTGTCACCAACACGGAACAGATAAACAAATACTCGTCTTGCGGAAACAATGTCCGCTTTGTAGCCATAGAACACAATCTGTTCTCTGCCAACAAAGAAGTGCTTGCAAGCAAAGTTGTTCGCTACCGCTTCCGCAAGTATAAACTTCCACTTCTTACCGATACCCACATCAGCAATGCTCTGTTCAACTTCTTCTTCCTGTCTTTCTCCTGTCACATCAGCAAGGGAAAGATTGTATTTCGCAAGAAGTTTCTGGACTTTCAGACTTGCAGAAATGGCTTCCTGCTCGGAATTGTTTTTATCGGTATCGGACAGGGCAAGCAGTTTGTTGATTTTCTTGATAATGGTTTCTATCTTTTCGTCATTGCTTCCCTCAACTCTACCAACCGCAATGATTTCCAACTCTTTTGCAGTAAAAGAGAAAGATAAGCAGTTTTCTTCCAGTCGGGCATTGAAGTAGTTAAGGAAACGCTCTTTCGCAATTTTAAGCTGTTTCTCCCAACGCCCATGATAAGAGATTTTCACGCATACGGTATTTACTTCTTCGTCCTTGCCAAAAGGTAAGGTATAGTAGTTGATTGCTCCGTCTGGAACAAAAATCCACTTACTTTCCTTGAAGTCAATTCGTCTCAACTTCACGCCCTGTTCCTCGGCGTACTGGATAACGGTTTTAATGGCTGTTTTTATCAATTCGTCTCTTGTCATTATATGCACCTTGCTTTCAAATTACTGTTAGGGGTTTCCTCTTTACATATATGATTATACCACAATGTGCATACATTGTCAAGTTATTCTTTTTCTTCTACGGTAAGATTTCTTTCCTCACCGTGAGGAAGTACCCACCTAATATCAGCGTTTTTTGCAATATCATCTGGCATAGGAAACTTCTTGTATGCTTCGTCAACCGCCTTGTTATAGTATCGCTTACTGATATTCTTATCAAGGCTCTGCAACGCCCATTTGCGGACATAATCAGCAAATTCACGCCCCAATGCCAAACTACGCAAATACTTCAATTCTCCATTGGAAGTATCAATAAGCATAATGTGAAGTGCGTAAGACTGCCCCTTTGGAATTTCCTCAAACTTCGGAGAATTATCGTAAATGTTCGGAGAAAAGGCACAATCACACCATTCGCAATTTCCGAACTTAAAAGCAAAGAAACCCACGCCCTCAATATCCTTAAAAGCCACTTCAAAATAGCTTCTGGTATTTACAGACATGATTTCCTCTTTCCTCGGACTGTTCCAGTATATCATCAAGGTAAAACCGCACATATCTGTCCAGTCAATAACCTGTCCGTCTGGCAAGCCTACCCACTCTGCCCTGCACTTGCCAACCTCAAAACATTCCCATTTATGATTAAGCATACTCATTGTATCTATCACTCCTTATCTTCCTCTTTACTTTTATTTCGCATATATTCTCTTAATGCCTCATCTAAAAGCAACACTCCATACTCCTTATCCTTTATAAACTCCTGCCACTTTTCAAGCGTATCTTCAAACATACGCAAACTTACATCATTAAGGGTTCTTCCCATTATCTTTTCATTTCCACATTCATAGGGAAACGAAACAAGCCACGACTGAAAATCTTCTTTACTGATATTCCCCTTGCGGTATTTCATCAGCTTATTGTACCATGCCCCTAACGCATAATTCATTTCCCTACTATTTGCTTTCAAAACATAACCAGAATTATTAGGAAGTATTGTGGGTTCAAAATCATATTTTTCCGCAATCTCAAACAAGGTGTGAATAGCGTCCAGATTAGTAGAAAGCTGTCGATTAACAAGCGTTTCAACTGGAACATCTAAACTCTCCGCAATCTTACATAATGAATCTCTGTCTGGATTTCGATAAGCACTCTCATAGTTTCTTATACACGAACGCCCCAATCCTGCCTTTTCCGCAATTTCATCTATGCTTACCCTTTTCAAATGACGGATTTTCTTGATTTTAACGCCCGTCTCGCTCTTTTCTTCCTTATTGCTTGTAACAAAAACTTGTCTCAAATCCATAACCGCAACTCCTTAAAGCAATTTCCCCACAACTTAAAGCTGTGGGGAAGCAGATATTTATTTATCGTACATGGCTTTCTGAACTGCCAACCGCAAAGCACTTTGGTAATAATCGTTCAAATACCCCTCAATACGCTTAATATCTTTCTCGGTAACATCTGTTACCTCAAAATCCCAGATTTCTTCCTCATAGGGATTGCAAGGCTTACACCGTGCAAAAACCACCGTACCAACAATGTACTGAACAGGGTAAATAGGATTCTGCATGGACATAAGAAAGTTAAGGGGAAGCTGTTTCGCAAGTCCGTCCTCGTCAACTCCCATAATAAACTCCATGCCGTCAAGATAAACACGCTCTACCGTAATATCTTTTCCCAGATAGCTTCTTGCAAAATCGCCAAAATACTTTTCTTTGGTATCAACAACCGCTAATGGCTTGCCGACTTCCTTAACCATGACTTTCATATTTTACGCTCCTTTTTTAGAAAAGAATAATTCCTGCTATGATTATATTGTACTACTTTGTGCATACAATGTCAAGTGTTTTTTATAAAAAAGATTGTCGAAAATGGTCGAAAAAAGTTCCTCACCGTGAGGACACGCCCACGCCCTCACAACTGTTTCCAGAGGACAACGGGGGAGTTTGAGGGGGTGTTGCAAACGCCCCTCATGCCCTGCCCTGCGGTCTGCTGTAAGGT
>CDYI01059898.1_pt1 | contig 9895 bp, 10 predicted proteins | sample 557711 | NCBI WGS metagenome assembly CDYI01 (sample SAMEA3182054, study PRJEB8094) | gut metagenome | biome: human; feature: gut; material: Stool; isolation source: human stools | place: Canada | collected 2012-11-13 | reverse complement strand
CTTCCAGACAGTCGTGCAGCAGCGCGGCTGTGATCGCGTCGGTGTCCAGACCGATCTCTGCCACGATCTCCGCCACGGCCAGCGGGTGGATGATATAGGGCTCGCCGGATTTGCGCAGCTGGTTTTTGTGCTTTTCGTCGGCGTATTCGTAGGCCCGCTGGATGACCTCCAGATCGGCGGAGGGCGCGTAGCGGGTGATCGCCTGCATCATGGAGGCGTAATGTTCTTCTCTGGTTTCCATTCAGGTTCCTGCCTTCTGCTTTTTGAGGTGGATGAGGATCGGGCTCTTTTCCAGATCGACCTTGCGCCCGTCGGCGCACAGGCGGATCAAGAGCGTTTTCGGCCGCTGCTCGAGCTGCACGAGCCCCTGCTCTGCCAGAACGTCCAGGCAGATGCGCGTTTTTCCGGCGCTCAGCGGGAGCTTTGCGCAGCGTGAGATCTTGCGGCTCAGGCAGCCGAGCTCCTCACAGAGCGTCCCGTCCTGCGAGAATGCGGCCAGATACCGCCAGACCGCGACGAAGTCCTGCCGCGCCGGCAGCAGGGAGTCTGCCTCGTCGCAGCTGAGCTCGCCGCCGGAAAGATGCTTGCGGTAGACCGCGCGGTCATGCCCCTGCGCCTCGCGGAAGGCCTTGTCCGGCCGGATATCGACCAGATTGAGCTGCACCGAGCGCATGGAGCGGTATTCGTTGATCTGCGGGGTAAAGGCGATATCGACCACGTCGCCCTGGGCCACGGCGGCCCGCTGCGCGTTGGTGGAAAAGAAGATCGCGCCCCAGGTGAACGGGCCCTTGCTCAGCCGCAGCCGCAGATGCTTGCCGCCGCCGACCTCGGTCAGCTCCGTGACCTGCAGCCCGCGCATGCACAGGATCGGCCGCGGGCAGCCCGCGCCGCAGGGCTCGAGCTCGTCGAGCGCCTGGATATTTTCGATGGTCAGCAGCTCCGGCGGGATCTCGCAGTCGATCGCGAGCGCCGTGCTGCAGGCGTCCGACTGCCGGAAGCTGCTGCAAAGCTGCAGCATTTTCTCGCGGAAGGGCTCAATGCACGCGCGCCGGATGGTGAACCCGGCGGCAAGCTCATGCCCGCCGTAGCTCTCGAGCAGCCCGGACAGCTGCTCGAGCGAGCGGAAGAGGTTGAATCCGCCGTACGAGCGCGAGGAGGCCTTGCCCTTGTCGCCGTCGAGGCAGATGAGGAAGGTCGGGCAGCTGTATTCCTCCGCCATGCGCGACGCGACGATCCCGACCACGCCCTGGTGCCAGCTCTCGTCGGCCAGCACGATGGCCTGCGGCGGCCCGCCGGGCGGCAGCATGGCGACGGCGCTCTGGTAGATGCTGCCCTCGATCTCCTGCCGCTTGCGGTTGAGGCGGCAGAGCGTCCCGGCCAGCTCCACGGCGCGGGCGGCGTCGTGGGTCAGAAACAGCTCGGTCGCCACGTGCACCTCGCCCATGCGCCCGGCGGCGTTGATGCGCGGCGCGAGCGTATAGCCGATCGTCCCCGCGGTGACGGGGCCCTTCTGCACGGCGCATTCGGCCATCAGCGCGGCGATGCCGACGCGCTTCGGGTTGGCCAGCGCCCGCAGGCCGCGGGCGACCATCGTGCGGTTCTCGCCCGTCAGCGGCATGACGTCCGCGACGGTGCCGAGGCACAGAAAATCACAGTATTGGTCCAGCAGCTTCTCCTGGTCGCCCTCGATGGCGGAGGCCAGCTTGAACGCGACGCCGACGCCCGCCATCTCCGTGACGGGCTGGGGCTGGTCCTTGCGGTGCGGGTCGACGAGCGCCGCGGCCTGCGGCAGCTCGGATTTGCACTCGTGGTGGTCAGTGATGACAAGATCGATGCCGAGCTCTTTGCACAGCTGCGCCTCCTGATTGGCCGTGATGCCGCAGTCGACCGTCACGATCAGCTCCACGCCCTGCTTTTTGAGCGTGTCGATGGCGAGCGGGTTGAGCCCGTAGCCCTCCTCGAGCCGCGCGGGGATATAGCTGGTCACGTGGCCGCCCCTGCTGCGCAGATATTCCGTCAGCAGGCAGGTAGCCGTGATGCCGTCGACGTCGTAATCGCCGAAGACGGCGATATGCTCGCGGCGCTGCAGGGCAAGCCGTACGCGCGCGGCGGCCTTGTCCATGTCGAGCAGGTCGAACGGGGAGGAGAGGGGGTAGCTGCAGGATAAAAATTCGCGGGCCGCGTCAGCGTCCCGGTAGCCGCGGCTGCACAGCAGCGCCGCGGTGATCGGCGAGAAGCCCGCCGCGCACAGGGCCCTTGCGTCGGCAGGCTCATAGGACGATACCGTCCAGGTTCCGTACTTCAATTCCAATGCACATCCATTATTATTTTCTTTTTCGCATATTATAGCATCATGGATGGAATATCACAATACAAAATGTGGGATACAGCCCCGCCGGAGGCGGTTTTTTCGCCCATGACGGCGCAAAAATGCCCCGCCGGCGCCACAGTTCTGCTTTTCTTTGCGGGACGGGTATGATAGACTATGGAAAAAGGAGGCGCAGGCATGGGGAAAAACGGGCGAAAAAGCTGCCGCCGCTGGCTGCTGCCGGCGGCGCTGGTGCTGGCCGGCGCGGCGTGGTTTGAAAATTTCACACTGTCTTCGAGCACGGTCGAGGTCCGCAGCGCGGCGCTGCCCGCGGCGTTTTCCGGGCTGCGCGTGGTACAGATCTCCGACCTGCACGGCAGACGCTTTGACGCGGGCAGCCGGTATCTGCTCGCGCTCGTGCGGCTGCAGAATCCAGACATCATTGCCCTGACCGGCGATCTGGCCGATGAATTCACCGACGTTTCCATGCTCCCGCCCCTGCTCGAGGGCTTAACGGCGCTCGCGCCGACATTTTACGTGACGGGCAACCACGAGTGGGTGCTCTCCCGCGAAAAGCGGCAGGCGCTGTTTGACCTGCTGGACGCGGCGGGCGTTATCCGCCTGCCGAATGAATGCCGGCTGCTGGAGAAGGGCGGCGCGTCCATCGTCCTCGCGGGCGTGGACGACCCGAACGGCCCGTATGACCAGAAGCGCCCGGCGCAGCTCGTGCGCGAGATCCGGCAGCAGTACGGCAAGGACGCGTATATCCTCATGCTCTCGCACCGCAACGACGAGCTGCCGCTCTGGGCGCACATGGGCGTGCAGACGGTCCTGTGCGGCCACGGCCACGGCGGCATTGTGCGCCTGCCCGGCATCGGCGCGGTCTTCGGCACACATATGGATCTGTTCCCGGACTATACCGCGGGCCTGTACGAGAAGGACGGGACGGCCATGGTCGTCAGCCGCGGGCTCGGCGGCAGCCGCAAGCTGCCCCTGCGCATCGGCAACCGCCCGGAGGTCGTGACCGTCGTTTTGCAGACAGAGAACTGATCGCATCAAAAAGAGAAAGAGAGAACGATATGAAAACCTGGAAAGCGACTGGATGTGTGCTGCTGGCGGGGATCTTCTGGGGCAGCATGGGCCTGTTCGTCCGGCAGCTGAACGCCGCCGGGCTCTATGCCATCGATGTGATGCAGCTGCGGGTGCTGCCGAGCGCGATCTTCGTCGGGCTGTATCTGCTGCTGTTCGACCGGCAGAAGCTGCGGCTCCGCCCGCGCGATATCTGGTGCTTCGCGGGCAGTGGGATCTGCAGCCTGATGCTGTTTTCCTGGTGCTATTTTACGGGGATGCAGGCTGCGAGCCTCGCGGTCATGGCTGTGCTTCTCTATACCGCGCCGGTGTTCGTCATGCTGATGAGCATCGTGTTCTTCCGGGAAAAGCTGACGGGGGCGAAGCTGACGGCGCTGGTTTTGTGCCTGGCGGGCTGCGTGCTGGTGTCGGGCGTGGGCTCGTCGGAGCGGCTCGGGCTGCGGGGGCTGCTGCTCGGCCTCGGCGCGGGCTTCGGGTACGCGCTGTATTCGATCTTCGGCCGCTGTGCGATCGACCGCGGCTACAGCTCGTGGACGATCACGTTCTACACCTTCGTCTTCTGCTCGCTCGGCTGCGCGCCGCTGACCGGCTGGCGCCTGATCGCCGGGACGCTCGCCGCGCAGCCGCGGCTGATCGCGTGGGCGCTGGCCATGGCGCTGCTGACAGGCTTTCTGGCCTATATCCTCTACACGAAGGGCCTCGAGGGCATGCCGTCGAGCCGGGCTTCTATCCTCGCCTCGGTCGAGCCGGTCACGTCGGCCGTCATCGGCACGATCGTCTTCCATGAGCCGCTCAGCCTGGCGGCGGTCTGCGGGATCGTTCTGGTTTTGGGCGGGATCGCGGTACTGAGCGTGCGTCTGCCGGGGAAAAAGCGGGAAAAGACTGGCCAGATTTAAACTTTTTATAAACAATCGCCCCGCCCGCTTGTATTTTGTCCGCAGGTTTCTATAATGGGGTTTATTGAATGAAACCATATGGACGGAGTGACGGAAATGTTTCGGAAAATCGGAGATGGGCTTCGCAGATTTATGGCCGGGCGCTATGGCTCGGACCGGCTGAACCAGTGTCTGCTCGGTGCGGCGCTCGTGCTGATCCTCATCAGCGCCATCGGCGGCCGGTGGGTGCAGTGGATGTCGGTATTGAGCCTGCTGGCGTACATCCCGCTCATCTGGTCGATCTACCGGATGTATTCGCGCAATATTGAGGCCCGCCGCCGCGAAAACACCGCCTTCCTGCGGTTTTTCAGCCGCCTGACGGATAAGCAGTACCGCTATTTCCGCTGCCCCGGCTGCCGCCAGGTCGTCCGTGTGCCGCGCGGTAAGGGCAAGATCAACATCCGCTGCCCGAAGTGCAGCCGCCAGTTTATCAAACGCACGTAAATCGGCGGAAAATTTCCTTGATTTTGCTGCCTGTGCCTGCTATAATACTCAGGCTGCAGCAAACATACGGAGCGGTATCGAAGTGGTTATAACGGCCCTGACTCGAAATCAGGTGTACCGGCAACGGTACCGTGGGTTCGAATCCCACCCGCTCCGCCAAAATCCCGCATACGCAAGTATGCGGGATTTTACTTATTCCTTTTTCACTCTTCACTTCTCCCAAAACCCGATGTGCGGGATTTTGAAAAGTAAGAAGTAAGCGGGAAGAGTGAAAAGTAACGTGCCGCTGTCGCGGCGATTTTATAACACGAAAAAAGCCCATCCGGATGGATGGGCTTTTTTGGTGCTGCGGCGCGGGTGGGGGAAGATGGAGCGGAGATTCGGCGGCGGAGCGTTTACACCGATGCGGCTTTCTGGTCGAGGAAGTCGTGGATGACGTCGAACAGGTGGACGGGGTCGAGCTGCTGGGCGGTGCAGAGCTTCGCCAAACGCTCGACGGCGGCGCGGTCGTCGGAAAAGGGAGAGATGACCGCGAGGGTCGTCCAGCAGCCGCTTTGCCGCTGCTGGCCAAGAAGCCCGTAGGAGCAGCGCATGCGCGCAGGCTCCCAGGTCTCCTGCAGAAAATATCGGTAAGTGCCCTCCGGAGCTTCCTGCTCGGAGGCGTGCGCATCGATGCACATCAGCTCCTGCGAGACGCGGAAGGCGGTCTGCAAAAGCGCGATCGCGTCCTTCGCCAGCCGCTGCGCCTGCGGGTGCAGCGCCGGGATCTGCGGCAGGAGCGTCTCGAGCCGGAGGGACTCCGCAGCGGCGTCCTCCGGGCCGGAGATGAGCTGTGCCGGGGTGATATTGAGGCCTTTGGCGATCTCTTCAATGGAATCCGACCGCAGGCAGTTTTCTCCTTTCAGATAGCCCTGAAATGTCGAGCGCGGAATGCCGAGCTCTTTGGAAAATTCCAGCTTGCTTTTCTTCTCCGCTTCCATCCTGTGCCGCAGTGTGGCTGCAATGTTTTTCTCTATCTGCACAAAGCCACCTCCCTCAATAAAAAGATAAGAACGTGGGTGCAGCTGGTAAATGCCAGCTTACCGGCAAACAGACCAGCTTTTCGTCACGTGCGTCGCGGGCAGGAAAAATTATGTATCTACCATTATAAGCGGCGGGGAAATCGGAGTCAATCGGAAAAGGAAACAGGGAGATCTCCGTGGACGGAGATCTCCCTGTTTTAGTCTGGATCTAAAGTTATTCGGCAGCGATGCGTCAGCCTTCAGCCTGCTCGCGGATGGCGGTGAAGCGCCGGTACAGGCCGTCCTGCTGCACGAGCTCGGCGTGCGTGCCGTGCTCGGCGATCCGGCCGTCTGCCACGACGAGGATCTGGTCGGCGTTCTGGATGGTCGCGAGGCGATGGGCGATGGTGATGATCGTCTTGCCGCGCGTCAGCTCGGAGATGGCCTGCTGGATGAGGTGCTCGTTCTCCGGGTCGATGCTCGCGGTGGCCTCGTCGAGGATGACGATGGGCGCGTTTTTGAGAATGGTGCGGGCGATGGAGATGCGCTGCTTCTCGCCGCCGGAGAGCGTGCCGCCGCCCTCGCCGACGACGGTGTCATAGCCGTCCGGCAATGCCATAATGAAGTCATGGCAGCGGGCCTTCTTCGCCGCTTTGATCATCTCCTCCTCCGTGGCGTCCGGCTTGTCGAAGAGGATGTTCGCGCGGATGGTATCGTGGAACAGATACACGTTCGGGAACACCGTGGAGATGTTGGAAAGCAGACTGTCGCAGGTGAACTCGCGCAGATCGTGCCCGCCGACGCGGATCACGCCGCGCTGCGGGTCTCGAGCCGGGGCTATATGCTCGGCTACCACGACCTCAAGGATCCGTCGGTCTCCGGCTTTTTCCGCTTTCTCGCGCGCGTGGGCGACAACCAGATGCGCATGCAGATCGTCCGGCTGGAATTCGGCGAACAATAAAAAGAAAAACGGTGCAGCCCGCCCGGGCTGCACCGTTTTTTCTTTATTCGTCCAGAAGATCGAGGATATCGTCGAGCGCGTCCTCCAGCGCCTCGTGGCGCGCGGCCCAGCGCTCGTACTGCGCGCTCATCATGTCCGCGGGCTCGCGCGCGTCGAGGTCCGCGATTCTCTCCCGCAGCTCCTGCGCCTGCGCCAGCAGCGTTTCGCGGGAGAGCGCCTGCGGGTCTTCTTCCTCCGGCATGGCCGGGAAGGGGATCGGGTCTGTCATCGCATCTTCATCCTTTCTGTGCTTCGATCACGGCCTCGGCCGTCAGAATGCCGTCCAGCGCGGCGGAGGTGATGCCCCCCGCATAGCCCGCGCCCTCGCCGCAGGGGTAGAGCCCCCGCAGCTGCGACTGCCGGGTCTCGTCGCGGAGAATGCGCACGGGCGAGGAGCTGCGCGTCTCCGGTGCGGTCAGGACGGCGTCGGGCGCGGCAAAGCCGTGCAGCTTCCGGTCCAGCTCCGGCAGTGCCTGCTCCAGAACGGAGGTGATCCGCTCCGGCAGGACGGTATGCAGCTCGCAGAGCGTCACGCCGGGGCGGTACGTCGGCTGCACGGCGCCGAGCGTCTGCGACGGCCGCTTCGCCAGAAAATCGCCGACGAGCTGCGCCGGGGCGCGGTAATTGCTCCCGCCCGCGCGGAAGGCCGTCTGCTCCAGCTGCCGCTGCCAGTACATGCCGCCAAGCGGCGATCGGTCCGGGAAATCCGCCGGGTTCAGCGTCACGAGCAAAGCCGCGTTCGCGTTCTCGCCGTCACGCGCGTGGTCGGACATGCCGTTCGTCACTACGCCGCCTTCCTCCGAGGCCGCCGCGACAACGTACCCGCCCGGGCACATGCAGAACGTATAGGCCGAGGATCCATCCGGCAGCCGCACGTTCAGCTTGTAATCCGCCGCGCCGAGCCCCGGCGCGTCTGCGAACGGGCCGTATTGGCTCTCGTTCACCAGCCGCTGCGGATGCTCGATGCGCACGCCCATGGAAAACGGCTTCGGCTCCATCGGCACGCCCTGCGCGTGCAGCGCCTCAAAGGTGTCGCGGGCGCTGTGCCCGATGGCGAGCAGCGCGCAGGAGGCGGGGATGACGGCCTCTTCGCCGCCCTGCGCCGCGCGCACGCCGGTCACGCGGCCGTCCTCGGTCACGAGCCCCGTGACCTTCACGCCGAAGCGGACCTCGCCGCCGTAGTGGATGATCGTCTCGCGCAGATTCTGCACGACCGTCACCAGCTCGTCCGTGCCGATGTGCGGCTTGGCATCGTAGAGGATATCGGCGCTCGCGCCCGCCCCGGCAAATTGCTCGAGGATCCAGCCGATGCGCTCGTTTTTGACGCCGGTGTTCAGCTTCCCGTCGGAGAACGTCCCCGCGCCGCCCTCGCCGAACTGCACGTTGCACTCCGGGTCGAGCGTCCCGGTCTTCCAGAATTCCAGCACGGCCGCGTGCCGCGCCTTGGCGTCCTGCCCGCGCTCGAGCACGAGCGGGCGCAGCCCCGCCATGCTGAGCACCAGCGCGGCGAACATCCCCGCCGGGCCGAACCCGACGATCACGGGCCTCTGCGCCGGGATGGACCGCGGCTGCGGAACGTGATAGACCGGGTCCTGCGCGAGAGAAGCCCTGGCGCAGTGGGCCATCTTGAGGATCTTGTCCTCCCGGCCCTTGACCGCCACATCGACGGTATAGATGATGCGCACGTCGTTTTTCTTGCGCGCATCGACGGACCGCCGCTTCAGATCCAGCTGCTTGATCTCATTCGGGGAGATGCGCAGCTGCCGCGCCGCGGCCTGGACGAGCCGGGCCATATCGCCGTCCGGCGGCAGAGAGATATCACGGATGCGGATCATCTGGGTTCCTCCTGTTTTCCAAGCATACCGGCCACATAGCCGGACGACCACGCCCACTGCAGGTTATACCCGCCGCAGTCGCCGTCGATATCCAGTACCTCGCCGCATGCGAACACGCCCGGCGCGAGCCGGCTTTCCAGCGTGTCGGCGCGGAACTCCGCGGTCCGGACGCCGCCCGCCGTCACCTGTGCGCTCTCAAATCCGGAGACGCCGGTGACCGGCAGGGCAAAATTCTTGATCTTCTTCGCCAGCGCGGCCAGCGCCTCGTCCGGGACCCCGGCCAGCGGCTGCTGCCCGAGCCCGCAGGCGCGGCAGAGCGTCTTTCCCAGCCGCGGATGGAGCATCCCGGCCAGCGCGTCCTCGGCCGGCAGCTGCGGGAGGGCGGCTTTCCTCGCGGCGAGCAGCGCCAGGACCTGCGGCTCGGGATAGGCCCGCAGCAGATCGAGCAGCAGCTCCGCCTCCTGCGCCTGTCCCGCCTGCCGCGAGAGGGTGAACGCGGCCGGACCGGAGACGCCCGTCTCCGTAAACTGCGCCTCGCCCGCGTCCTCCTGCACGGTCCTGCCGCCCGCGCGCAGGCGGATATGGCAGTCGGCCCGCACGCCCTTGAGCCCGCGGATGGGGGCCGGGTCCGTGCGGATCTGCGTGAGGCTGGGGTGCAGCGGCGTGCGGCTGTGGCCGAGCTGGCCGAGCAGGTCATAGCCTGCCATCGTCCCGCCCAGCGCCTTGCCTGCGCAGCCGCCGCAGGCGATGATGAGCCTGTCGGCAAAGAATCCTGTGCCGTCCGCGGCGGTCAGCTGATAGCCGCGGGCCTTTTTCCGGACGCTCTGCGCGTCAAAGCCGCAGACCGTCTGCACGCCCGCCTGCTCCGCAGCGAAGCGCAGCACGTCGAGCACGCTGTTGGCCTGGTCGGACAGGGGATAGACCCGGCCGGAGTCCTCTGCCACGGTCAGAAGCCCGAGCCCGCGGAAAAATTCCAGCGTGTCCTGCACGCCGAAGCGCGTCAGGGCGGCCTGGGCGAAGGCGGGGTCCTGCCCGTGGTAGCGGGCGGGGGAGAGCTGCAGGTTGGCCAGGTTGCACCGGCCGTTGCCGGTGGCGAGCAGCTTGCGGCCGACGCGGGACTGCCGCTCAAGAATGGTGACGGTATTCCGCGCGTCCCGCGCGGCCGAAAGCGCCGCCATCAGCCCGCTGGCCCCACCGCCAAGAATGATCACTTTCATATATGGTCCTCTTTCCAAGAAGTCTTCTATCCAAAAGGCTCCCCTCCCAGGGGAGCTGTCACCGAA
>CDYI01010697.1_pt1 | contig 10009 bp, 8 predicted proteins | sample 557711 | NCBI WGS metagenome assembly CDYI01 (sample SAMEA3182054, study PRJEB8094) | gut metagenome | biome: human; feature: gut; material: Stool; isolation source: human stools | place: Canada | collected 2012-11-13 | reverse complement strand
GTATTATGCAGCTTTTAGATATAAAAAGAATGGCTCATAACATTCTTGAAAATCAAAACATAGAAAGCAGTTTTATCGAATATAAAAAGTCGTCAAATTTTAAAGATAAAATTCTAAAAACTGCTTGTGCCTTTGCCAATAACTATATGAACAATGAGATAGGCTTGTTGTTTGTTGGTATTGAAGAAGTCGATGATAAAGAAACGGGAGAAAAAGCAATTCCTAAAAGACCGATTGAAGGGATAAAGGAAGCAAAATTAGAGGGAATAGAAAATGAACTTAAATCGCTCCTTGCCAATATTCATCCTAAAATCAACTATCACATTATTACGGATCAAATTGATGATGAATACTATATCGTAGTTGCGGTAGAAAGTGGTAGTAACGGTCCGTTTCAAACAAGTGAAAGGGCAGAAAAAGATAAAGATATTCGATTAAAGGCAGGAAGATATATTAGAGTCGGTAGAGATTCAAGGCTTCCTAATCCAACCGAAGAATTTGAACTTTTGAAGAAGTTTGCAAACTTTTCTTTTAGCTCAAACTTGAACGATACAGCTACCATAGATGATTTAAGCTATGAATATATGAAAGAATATTTGCTTCAAACAGGAGCAAAAAAAGATATTAGAGAAATGTCTAAGCTGGATATGGCAAAGAGTATGGGGCTTGTCAGTGAAAGTGAGTATGGCGGTTATAGAGCTAAAAATTTTGCTGTGCTGATGTTTGCAGATACACCAAATAAATTTATTCCAAATGCCCATGTTGAGATCATAAGAGAAATTGATGGAACTGATAAAATGGAATCAAAGAAATTTGATGGTCCGGTTTGGATACAGGCAAAGCAAGTCAGCAAATATTTTGAAGATAATATTATGGCTTCATATACCATAAGGGAAGCGGATAAAATCGAGCATAAGATTGTCTATAACTATCCTCTTACAGCATTTGAGGAACTTGCTACAAATGCCATTTTGCATAAGGAATACGATACGCCTGAATATGTTGGGATATACATTTACAAGGACAGAATTTCTTTTGTGAATCATAATAGACCGCTCCCTCCTGTAACCATTGAGGCTCTTAACAGGGATAGAACTTTTGATAGAAGGCAGTATCTTAACAAAGAACTTAAAGATATGTTCTTTTCACTTAATTTGATAGAGTCTTACGGTTCGGGTATAAGGCGTGCAAAGGATGCACTATTAGAAAATGGTTCTCCTGAGCTTAAGTTTTATCCGGATAATGAAGAAGATAACTATACCAATGCAGTGATGGGAGTGAATGAAGAATTTTTGAAAGAGTTTAATGGTAGCACTACCAAAGAAACTACCAAAGAAACTACCAAAGAAAAAAACAGCATCCAAGAACAGATAGTGCTTCTTATGAAAGACAATCCAAGTATTACTGCGGAACAGATAGCAAATGAGATTAAAGAAATAACAGCAGATGGAGTGCGATACCATATAAGAAATCTTAAAGCTCATGGAGTTATTAAAAGAGAAGGCTCTACCAAATCAGGTAAATGGATAGTGCTGAAATAGAATAAATAAGATCATAGAACCAAAAGGTGATTAGAGTAAAATCTAACCGCCTTTTTTTGTTTGGAAAAACGAAGGAGGTAAAAATGCGAATAAATGATTTTCATAACATTTTGGAGCTTATAAAACAAGATGTGCTTCATAGTGAAGCAGAGTATCTAAAGCTCTTAAAGGTTGTCGGAAACAATCAAAGATATGACTTTAGAAGTCAATTAAGTATCTATGATAAAAATCCTGAAGCAATAGCTTGTGCCAAGTTTGACTACTGGAGGGAACGTTTTAATCGAACAGTAATGCGAGGACAGAAAGGGATCCCCATTTTAGAGGACTATGGCACATTCAAAAAAGTGGACTATATTTTTGATATAGGTCAGACAGTTTCAAGAAACAGAGATGTCAACGAAGTAAATCTTTGGAAGTTTGACAAAGAAAATCATCAAGATGTGTTAAAGGAAATGATTAAAAGCGAGGGCTATGAGGAAAGTAAAAGCACACTTGAAAACATCTTTTCTTTAAGCAGACTCTATGGTGATGAAAAAATAGATACCTTAATGAATGAACTTAGAGTAGCGGATGAGGATAGAATATCCTTTACAAAGTTTGTAAGGGACTCGGTAAGCTATGCGGTAGCGTCAAGATTTAAGTTAGATTATTCGATAGATTATGAGCTTTTAAGAGAGAATTTTCAAAGACTTGACAGCATATCTCTAATGAGTCTTGGTGAAAGCGTATCGGATATTAGCGGAAAGATTATTGATGCGACCATTCAAAAAAGCAAAGAACTTGAGCTTCAAAAAGAAGTTTTAAGAGGAAAAGAAGCGGGATATAATAAGATTAAAGAAGAATTAGAGGAGGTAGAAGAATATGTACTTCGACGAGATGATCAGGGAAGAAATGAAAACGAGCGAGTTCTCCGAAATGGAGAGTACAGACGAGATAATAGAGAAAATCAGGGAGAATACGCTAAACAGCTTGGAGGAAGAGACGGACTTCATAAGGAAGTATCCAAATCCGACCTACGCAGTGATGAGGCTGGAGTTTCTTTCACAGAGCGAGGAGCAGAGCCACTTCGAGATGTTAGTAGATCTATACAAGGAGAAGGAGTTGACAGGACACCTGATGGACATTCAGAAACAGGCGATAGAATTTATGAGAACAGAGAAACCGAAACTGATGGCAGCTTGGAAGATAGAGGACGAGAACAATCCGCAGTATGGGGCGATGATTTCAGCTCTCAAAGAAATGACCATCAAGGAAGTAGTGGAGATTTAAAAGACAATACTGAGGTAGAGGAAAGAGAAGCTGAAAAGGCTTCTTTTTCTTTACCAGAAAATTCCTATGGACAGATACGCCTTACGATTCCGCTAACTGAGAAGGATATAGATACCGTCCTTATTAACGGAGGAAATCACGATGGCGGCAGACTTCCTGTTATTGCTGAGTTTTCCAAAGAAAAAACAGTAGAAGAATTGGGAGAATACCTCAAAGATACCTTTAAAGGCGGAAACGGGTTTTACATTGATGAAAGAGAAGTATCTTCCTGGTATTCGGATAAAGGCATTCATTTAGCTTACGGAACATCGGCAAGAGAAGATGATACGCAGGTCTTAAACTGGAATAATGCTGCAAAGAGGATAAATGAACTTCTTAATAGTGGGGAATTTGCTACAAATGTAGAGCTTTTGAAGCTCTTGATTATGAAAGAGATCGGATTTCAGAATCTCTATGGTATCTATCTAATGATTTAAGTGAAGAAGGAAAAGAGCAAGGATATTTTGAACTTTTTGAAAGAGGCGGGGGCTTTTCGGAAGAAACAAAAAGATTATCTGAAGCATTAAAAAATCCTGAGTATCTGAAAGAAACAATCAGAGAATATGACAGATTTTTAGAAGGATACAAAGAAAATAGGAATGTACTAAGGTTTCACTATCACAAGGTAGATAGCCTTTATCAGAAATTACAGGAGCTTGAGCTGCCACGAAAGGAATATAGCACCAATTTGGCAGAACTTCCGAAGGTAAAGTCCTTTATTACAGAAGATGAAGCCCTTGAAAGCCTTTCAAGAGGAAGTGGCGTTGATAGAGGAAAAGAACGAATCACCAAGTTTTTTAAAGAAAATCATACGCTTCAGGAAAAAGCGAATTTCTTAAAAGACGAATATGGAATTGGAGGACATTCCCATGCTGTTTCCGGAGCAATGGGAAGTGATGAATGGCACGATGCTAAGGGACTTAAATTACAGAAAAATGATTGTAATGATGTGTTTCTTACTTGGACAAGTGTTGCAAAGCATATCGACGAGTTGTTTTCTAAAAATCTTTATCTTGAAGAAAAGGAAACAGAAAACAAGTCAGAGATTAAAGAACCACAATATTATTCCAAAGATGATCCTGAAAACTTAATGACAGATGAAATGCTTGAAAGAGTGCCGGAGCTTTACGCACAGGAGGATGTAGCTTTAGCGGATAAAGAGGTTCATGCTGCATATATCATTCCTTTCCGTTCAAATTGGACTTGGTATATGACGGAATATGACAGGGAAAGCGGTGATGCCTTTGGACTTGTTCTTGGGATTGAGCCTGAAAGGGAAAAATACTCTGCTTCCGGGTCGCAGATAATTATGTCGTCGTCGGTAATGAGGAAAGCGTTTGTCATTTCCCGTTTGGCGGCAAAGGATTTCCCGCTTCCCGGCGTACCCAAGATTAAGCCGTTGGGGTTCTTTAGCTGCTTGCGGTCGCAGAGTATCATGTTGTTAGACAGGGCGTTTAAGCCGTAATACAAAGCCGCGCCCGTCTGAAAAAGCTCCTGCGTGATAAAGGGGATAAAGATAGCGGTGCTTGACGTGGTAAGCCCTCTTTGAATGGGGATAAGGTTCTCCCCAAGCGGTACAGAGGACATAAGCCCCGCTTCCTGTTGGTAGTCAAGGCGGGTTAAGGCGCAGTTGTTCTTCTGTGCAATGCCCGCCGCCGCGAATACGTCATTTTCCAGTTTCCTTTTTGTGTCTGCCATGTTCACCACAAGGAACGTCAAGAGGAACATTCTTTCATTCCGGCTCTGCAAGTCCTGTAAGAGGTTCTTCGCTTCGCTGCCGAAAGTGGCAAGGTCGGACGGGATTATATCCATGTCGTAGCCGCTGCGTACCGCTTTTTTCTGTTCTTCGATTTTCATTTTGTCAAGGTCGGTGATTTTCCGCTTGATTGTCTTTATGGCTTCGGTCTGGTCGATACTGTGGATATGCAGATTGACGATAACGCCCGTTTCCAAGTCCAGAATGTCAGATAAGATACGGTCGTTTAATTCCGGCGCAAGGATTTCAAGGAATGAAACCGCGCCGATTTTGCGCCCCATGCGGAAATACCGCCCCTCGCCAAAACGGAAAGAGGACGGGGCGATAAAGTCCTTTGTGGAAAGCCCGGACGGGGCAAGCCATGAAAAATCAAAGGCAAACTGCCCGCCCTCCGGGTGGAAAATGCCATGCAGCATTTTAAGGCGTTCATAGCCTGTCATGGGGCGGGCAGACACGCCCAAGAGCTTAAAGTTGTTGAGTACGTCCGTTTCGATACGGGCAAGGCGGGATTTCGCCGCGCCCAGACTGTCGGCTTCAATGGCAAAGGTGATATATTTTGCTTTGACAAGCCCGTTGTTGCCCTTTGCAAGCTGGTTTTTCAGCATATCCCGGTATTCTGTGCGGATAGAATTGAAAGCGTCCTCCTGTGCCGGGATATTGACCGCCTTTTCCGCTTCGCCGCGCTGCGTCCCCTGATTGATGAAAGAGAGCTGCACCGAAACGGAAGCGTCAAAGTAGTTGAGGAAGTCGCACCAGTTCTCAAAAATGGCGGTCTTGTCGTCTGCCTGTGCAAGCTGATAGTTAATATCTTCAAAGGCGACGGTCTTTGAGTATTTCCGTCCCGTAACCTTGCAGATACCGTCCGGGTACATCTGGATATAAGGGATTGTCTGCTGCGCGGTGTGCGCTTTCCCGTCGCCCTTTGCCTGTCTGATGATTTCCGCAATCTGCTTTTTCTCGGCGCGGGTGAGCTTGCGGGGCGGGTTAGGCTTTGCGCTTCCCGCCGCGCTGTTTCTTCGTGTTTCCTTTTGCAATCGCTGATACCTCCTTTTCAAGTTTTCTCTGCCGTTCTAAGACGGAATAAAAGTTGTCTGTCCTGTATGGTCGTTCTTTGGGGGCTATGAATTTCGTCTGAATGATGTTCTTCACCACCACTTCAAGGGGCTGTCCATGCTTCTCATACATGGCAAAGAGGAAACAGGGCAGCATGACGGCAATCATAGCCATAGACGCAAGGCTTGTGCCTGTGCTGTCTTTGAGCAGAAAGAAAAGCGGCAAGCCGAACAGGAGAGCCGCCGCAAAACATACAATCTGCCGTTTGGTAAGGTTGAACGCTACTTTTGTCTTGACTTTGGATAAGTCTTTGGGTACGGGTACATACGCCAAGTGAAAACCTCCTTTCTCTGGGTTTGGTGTTGCTGTAACTTCCCATAAGGGTAATCAAGGCAAAGGTCAATCTATGCCCTTTGCCCGCCCGTATTATATGGGGGTTATCCGCGTCAAGGTCGGGTCGTATTTTCGCCGCTTCGCTCTGAAAATCTCCACCCTGCCCTTGACACGCCGCTAATGCGCGGAGAATATCGACTTCGCCAGTGCGCCGGATTTGAACAGGGAGAAACAGAGGATAACGGTATAGGCTGCAAGGGAGAATATCGCGCTGTGCAGATTGTCCGCTATTATCATGTTGTTTACCAGAACCGCGTAAATGCCGACGCATATCATAATGAGGAAGCCTTGAAAACCGATAGCGAACAGGGATTTGAGGTAGTTGTTTCCTATCTGCCCCCATTCCCGGTTCGTCATTGTTGCAAACGGGATAGGCGATACCGAACAGTAAAGGTAAATCTCTATCATGCGCCCGTAGAGGATAACGGTTATCAGTACGGACATGATTTTCATGCACAAGCTCACAAGGCTTGTTTCCATGACAAGTAAGAGCAGTTCGGGGATTTCCATAGCGTCAAGCCCGTCCTGCATGGAAGCAAGGGCGGCGGCAACATCAATCTCTGTGCTGCCGCCGATTACCCCCGCCGCGCCGGAAACAACGTGCTGCGCCATATCGAACACCGCCATAGTGATGTCAAAGGTGTGCGTCACAAGGTAGACTGCCACAAACGCCTTGAACACCCACTTGAAGAACATGGAAGTGTCAACGTCGTGCATATTGTTCTTTTCCGTTACCATGCTGATAAGCTCATAGCATAGGACGTAGGTAATGACAAGCCCCGCAATGGGTACGATTACATTCTCACTAAGGGTCTGTATCATGGAGAATATATTTGCGTTCCACCCTTGCGGGGTCTGCCCTACCTCTGCGGCGATAGTGCCGACTTTCTCGTTTACGTCCCCGAACATAGTTGACAGATTACCGTTTATGGCTCCTATGAGGATTTCCTTTATCCATTCGTTAATCGCGTCAAGTATGCTCTGCATAAGCCTTTACCCGCGCTTCTTAACCGAACAAGCCGGAAAGCAGCGGTACAAGGGTCATGCCGATAAGGGCAACGCCGCCGCCCGCCATAAGCTGCTTCATGCCCTGGCTCTTCGCGCCCGGATTGTCGTTGCCGTAGCCCTCCATGAGATTGATAACGCCCCAGATACCAAGCCCGGCTCCAAGTGCTACAACAAGGGTCTGCAAAACGTCTACTGCGCTATTGAAAAATGCCATAAATAAATCCTTTCTGCCGCGTCTGCGGCTGTCCGGCAAGCGGACAAAAGGCGGTCAGCGTATGCCGCCGCATAAAAAAACCGCCCTCTGGTAAAGGCGGCTGTCCCCGCGCTGCGTAAGTTCTGCGGCGCGGCGGTATTCAGTTGTAGGGGGGTGCGGCTCCTGCCGCTGTGTGCTGCGCCGGAAAGTAGGGGCGCGTATCATGTAGCCGATATTGATATATGTGATTGCTTCGATTCCTCCTTTCGGTGTCCCGCTGTGCTGCCGGACGGGTATTATTCAGACTTGCGGGAAGTGAATAGCTTGCATAGCAAGGTGTTCGCTTCCCGCAAGTTCACAAAGGGGTAGCTGCCGCAAGGCAGCGTAGGGGAAGTGTAGCTTCCCCTGTCCCCCCCTCCCCGGCGGTCTGCCATGCTGTCACTGTTGAGGGATAAGCCCCCGGCGCGTGACATACTCCGTTGCAAAACGGCGGTGTTCCGCTTCCTTTTCCCGCCAATACTCCCATAATGCAGCGTCGGCGGCTTCCGCAACATTCATTAAAAACCGTTCAAGCTGCTTTTGTTTTTCCTCTGCGCTACGTTTCCTCATGGTCTGCGTCTTCCTGTAAGTCTGCTGCGTCAATCTCGTAATAGTCAAAAACCTCGTCGGGCTTGACAATGGCGGGGCGGCGTTTAAGGTGCTTTTCCATGTCAAAGGCGTTCTTCGGGTCTGCGTCGGATAGGTACTTGTATTTCGGGTGTTTCGTTATGTCGAATTTGTCCGAAAAGAACGGGCGCACCCCGCGTAGCTGCAAGATACATTTCCCTCCGTCCATGACTGCGATTTCATCTTCCGTCATAAGCTGCTTTCCCAATTTCTGATAGTTCAGCCCATGCGAAAGCTCCCGCCCCCTTGTTTCGGAAGTGTTGAAGCTGTCTATCGTTTCCTTGCCTAAAATCTCCGATATTTCTTTGAGCGTGGTTTTTTCCTTGCCGCCCAAGAAAAGCGTGGTGTCGCAGTTGCCGACTATGGTATCGGCGTTGTCCTTGTAGATTGCCTTTAGCTGTGACTGGCTCTGCAAGATGATTGACGCGGAGATTTCCCGGCTCCGTATGGTTGCGATTAGTTTCTCAAATTTGGGGATTTGCCCGATATTCGCAAATTCATCAAGTAAGCACCGTACATGGACGGGAAGCCGCCCGCCGTATTCATCATCTGCTTTGTCGCACAAGAGGTTGAATAGCTGTGTGTAGAGAATACTCACGACAAAGTTAAAGGTGTCGTCGGTGTCGCTGATAATCACGAAAAGGGCGGTCTTTCTGTCACCTATGGTGTCAAGCTCCATTTCGTCGGTTTCCATAAGCTCCCGCAGCTCCTTAATGTCGAATGGGGCTAACCTCGCGCCGCATGAGATAAGTATGCTTTTTGCGGTCTTGCCCGCCGCCAGTTTGTATTTTTTGTACTGCTTGACTGCAAAATGTTCCGGGTCTTTTTCTTCCAGACGTTCAAACATGAGGTCAACCGGGTTCTGGAAATCCTCGTCGTCCTCGCGGGCTTCCGACGCATTTATCATTTCAAGCAGCGTCGTGAAGTTCTTCTCGTCCTCTGGGGCTTCATACCAGATATAGCCGATTAGTGCGGTGTAGTAGAGCTTTTCCGCTTTCACCCAGAAATCCTCGCCGGATTTTTCCCCGTCGCCTTTGGTGTTGGCGATAATGGTATTGACTAATTTCAAAATGTCCTTTTCGCTCCGCAGATAGGCAAAGGGATTGTATTTCATGGATTTTTTGAAGTTAATCGTATTTAGCACTTTGATACGGTATTTGTACCGCTGCAACATTTTCCCGGTTTCCAAAATCAGTGTTCCTTTCGGGTCAGTGACGATATACGACGTTGGAAAATCCTTTGACGTACATTGCATGAGCGACGGTTTCACAAAGAACCGGGTCTTGCCGCTGCCGGAACCGCCGATTACAAGAATATTTTTGTTTCTTGCGTATTTCGGCTGCTTCGGGCGGCTGTTCATGGTGAGCCGTTCCGTCTGCGTTAAGGGGATATTGTTCTCAAATACCGGGTCTGTGTACGGCTTTATGTCGTCAGCCCCGCCCCAACGCGCCGAACCGTATTCTGTCCCGCGGCGGTATTTCTTCGCGTTTTTGCCTTTGGTGTAGATAATCAGCCGGACAATGACCGCCCCGGCAATGCCGATAAGTAAATCTGCCGGGTGGAAGCTCGGCGCGATACTGGAAAAGGCGGCGGTAAAACCGTCCCCAAGATGTAGCAGCTTTGCGCTTGCGTCCGCGCCGGGGGAGAGCCGGACAGCCGCGCCCACTTTATCAAAGAGCCAGACAAAGAGCAGATACGGGAGATTTAGGATAAGCAGCTTCTTGATTTCCGGCTTCATAGCGATACCTCCCTGTCCTTGTTCTTGACCTTTGCCCGTTCCGCGTTTCTGCCCTGTGCAGCTTCTTTGAGGGTAGAGAGCAGCTTTCGGATTGAGGGCTTTTTCTCCTGTGTCAGCTTTTTTGCGGAAAATTCCTTAAAGGCTGCGGTCAGTACGTCCGCGTCCCGCCCCTTGAAGAAAACCAGATAGCGGGGCGGGCTTTCCGTCGCGTCCTTTTTCAGCGCAAAGTCGATACCGTACTTTTTCGCCGTACTCTCAAAGGCTTTGATATTGCCCTCGGTAATCTCAATGTTGGAAACGCCCGCGTTCTGCTTCATAAGCTGCTTTAAGCTCTGCTTGCCCTGTGGCGGTTT
>CDYI01017731.1_pt1 | contig 10125 bp, 14 predicted proteins | sample 557711 | NCBI WGS metagenome assembly CDYI01 (sample SAMEA3182054, study PRJEB8094) | gut metagenome | biome: human; feature: gut; material: Stool; isolation source: human stools | place: Canada | collected 2012-11-13 | reverse complement strand
AGTTCCATCAAAAGAGAATCATTTTCAGCTTTCAGGTCTTTACTTCCACCTTTAAAGCCATCACACGAAGCCAACAAGGCTACGCATACAAATAAAACAGCTAACTTTTTCATACGTTTACGTTTTACGTTTTTTAATGAAGTTATTTAATCATCTATTCCTGCTAATACTATCACAATCTCGCCCCGGGGTTCGGTAGCGGTAAAGTGTTCTATCAATTCAGCCAAACTGCCCCGAACTGTTTCTTCGTGGAGCTTGGATATTTCACGCGACACGGTTGCCTGACGTTCAGCACCGAAATATTCGGCAAACTGTGTTAACGTCTTCAACAGACGGTGGGGTGATTCATAAAACACCATCGTGCGGTGTTCTTCCGCCAATGTCTTCAGTCGTGTCTGCCGTCCTTTCTTCTGGGGGAGAAACCCCTCGAAGCAGAACTTCTCGTTCGGCAATCCCGATGCTACGAGTGCCGGAACAAAAGCGGTTGCTCCCGGCAAGCACTGCACTTCAATACCGTTGCGCACACATTCACGAACAACCAGAAATCCGGGATCGGAAATTCCAGGCGTTCCGGCATCCGAAATAAGTGCCACCGTTTCACCTGCCTTTATTCTATTAACAACACTTTCCACCGTTTTATGTTCATTAAATTTGTGGTGGGATTGCATTGCATTCTTTATTTCAAAGTGTTTCAACAAGATACCGGAAGTACGTGTATCCTCCGCCAAAATCAGATCGACCTCTTTCAGGACTTTGATAGCCCGAAAAGTCATGTCCTCCAGATTCCCTACCGGCGTAGGCACCACATATAGCTTTCCCATCTTGTTTTTGTTTTATGCTGATTGATTAAAAAATTTCTTTAGTAGTTCCAGAAAGTCGTTCACCGCCTCCTTTTCTTCATTCAATTCGACTTTCGAGGACAGAAATGCGACTGCAGTCTTGTAGGAACTCATTACTGATATCTGTTCGATAACCCGATTCATCAAATCAGTGTTGCCTCCGAACAGTTCACGAGAAAAACGGAAAGAATCATTCAAACTGATAGCATGTCGCAAGCCGGCAGACAGTTTGAGACTTTCTCCCAACACAGCCGATTTAGGTTCTTCCTCTTTCACAACAGTTTCAACGACAGGTTCCTCAACAATTGCCGATTCCTCTTTTTTCCCTTCTTCTTCTTCTTCTTCTTCTTCTTCTTCTTCTTCTTCTTCTGCTGCTGCTGCTGCTGCTGCTTCTGCTGTCTCTGCAGCTGCCGCTATTACGACAGGTTTCTCTTCCGCAACAATGGCTTCTCCTTCCTCATCTTCTTTCACAACAACCGATTCGAGAGATTGTATAATCACGGGGGAATCCTCTTCAGACCCGGCAACTTCATCCTCCTCTTCCGCTGTCTCTTCCACAGCTGACGGAGAAATTACCTGAACAGCATCCACCTCCTGCTGCAGTTCTTCCAAACGCCCCTGCATCCGTGTAATGCTCCGCTTCAACAGTTCAGACAAAGTCGGAGTCGGCTCCTTGGTAAATGAATCCATGAGATACTTCAACTCATGAACATCCAACTCAATATCTGTTAATAGCTTCTGTTTCATGTCAGTCCATTGTTTATACGGTGCGAATGTAGGAATAATTTATGCAATAACTTAAAATAATGGATAATTTAACAGTTCTTGCACATTGAATTGCTTACCTTTGTCCACATATTTATTTAATCAAGAAAACACAAAATCTCATGGTATTATTTTCAGAAGACCACATACAGGAGACTAGAAGAAGAGGCCGGATCGAAGTAATCTGCGGTTCTATGTTCTCCGGAAAGACAGAGGAATTGATTCGCAGAATGAAGAGAGCGAAATTCGCGAAACAACGTGTCGAGATATTCAAACCTGCTATCGACACCCGTTATTCAGAAGAAGACGTAGTCTCTCACGACAGCCATTCTATCGCCTCCACTCCCATCGATTCGTCAGCCAGCATTTTACTGTTTACTTCTGAGATAGATGTAGTAGGTATTGATGAAGCACAGTTCTTCGACAGTGGTTTGATTGATGTATGCAACCAGCTTGCCAACAATGGAATCCGTGTTATCATTGCAGGATTGGATATGGACTTCAAAGGAAATCCATTTGGACCTATGCCACAATTGTGCGCCATTGCCGATGAAGTCTCCAAAGTTCATGCGATCTGTGTGAAATGTGGTCAGCTGGCCTCTTTCTCACATCGTACAGTCAAGAATGAGAAACAGGTTCTTTTAGGCGAAACAGCCGAATATGAGCCTCTGTGCAGGGAATGTTATCTCCGTGCACGAGGGGAAGATGAGCAGAAAGTATAAACTCTATAAAAGAAACAGATTATGGAAAGGAAAAAGATAACATTCGACAGTTTTATACGCGGTTCCATCGGATGTGTGTTAGTTGTAGGAATATTAATGCTCGTGGAACGTCTTAGCGGAGTGTTATTACCTTTCTTTATTGCGTGGCTGATAGCTTATATGGTCTATCCGTTAGTCAAATTCTTCCAGTATAAGCTACGATTAAAAAGCCGCATTATTTCCATCTTCTGTTCCTTATTCCTCATTACGGTTATCGGAGTCACTTTATTCTACCTATTAGTGCCGCCGATGATTTCGGAAATAGGCAGAATGAACGATTTGTTGGTGACTTACCTCACCAATGGAGCCGGTAACAATGTACCTAAGAACCTTTCTGAATTTATCCACGAGAACATTGATCTTCAGGCGTTGAACCGTGTATTAAGTGAAGAGAATATCCTGGCGACAATCAAGGATACCGTCCCCAGAGTGTGGACTTTGCTTGCAGAATCTCTCAACATTCTATTCAGCATCCTTGCCTCTTTCATTATATTATTATATGTAATCTTTATATTATTGGATTACGAAGCGATAGCTGAAGGATGGTTGCATCTGCTACCCAATAAATACCGTACGTTTGCCTCCAACCTGGTTCACGACGTACAGGATGGTATGAACAGATATTTCCGTGGACAGGCTTTGGTTGCTTTCTGCGTAGGTATTCTTTTCAGCATCGGTTTCCTGATTATCGATTTCCCCATGGCTATCGCTCTGGGACTTTTCATCGGAGCATTGAATATGGTTCCCTACTTGCAAATCATTGGTTTCCTTCCCACCATTTTATTGGCAATCCTCAAAGCTGCCGACACCGGACAGAACTTCTGGATTATCATTGCATGTGCATTAGCCGTCTTTGCAATCGTACAAATCATACAGGATACCTTCCTTGTCCCCAAAATCATGGGAAAGATTACCGGACTGAATCCTGCCATCATCCTTTTATCTCTTTCTATCTGGGGTTCATTAATGGGAATGCTCGGCATGATTATCGCCTTGCCACTAACAACTTTGATGCTCTCCTACTACCAACGCTTTATTATCAACAAAGAAAAAATAAAATATGATGAAGTAGAAACTACTGATAATCAAGAAACAAGCCACAACGAGGAAAAATAATTGAAACTTTTTTCTACGTAATGCTTGCAAATTAAATAAAAGTAACTACCTTTGCACCCGCAATCAGGAAATAACTGATTCGCAAATAAGGATTGATTCGCTAGCTCAGCAGGTAGAGCACAACACTTTTAATGTTGGGGTCCTGGGTTCGAGCCCCAGGCGGATCACTTAGGAGAAATGAAAATACTCCGACAATCTAAGACAAAGCTCTTTAAACCAATGGTTTAAGGAGCTTTTTTCCTTACCTGCCTACGACAGAAAAAGGACCTCAAAAAGCCACCCTGTGAAGATGAATCGTTACTAATTCGTTACGGTTTTCCGTTACGATAAAAACCGTAACGAATTTATAGGTAAGTCGCTCATTTGTCGAATATTGGCAGTCGAAAGTCATAGCCGTTACGAAATGAACAAATTAACTTTGCAACAAGAAAGGAGTTACGGTATGAAATCGACATTCAAGACACTCTTCTATTTAAAGAAGAACGAACCGAAGAAAAACGGTCATGTAGTAATAATGGTACGTATCACGGTGGACGGTGATCAGGTGCAATTCAGCAGCAAGTTGGATATACACCCCGATAACTGGGACACGAAAACGGGAAGAGCCGTCATCAACAAACAGAGTGCGGACAAGAAAGAAAACCTCAGGGTATCCTCACTTAACAAGACACTGGACGAGATACGTTCGGCCATCACCATGCACTACACACGCATGATGAACGTGGACGGTTACGCACTGCCGGAAAAAATCAGGAACGCATTCCTGGGATTGGAGGAAAAGGAGAAAACACTCATCAGCTACTTCACCCAGCACAATGAACAGTATGCAAAGAAGGTCGGCAAGACCGCCACGCAAAAGACCTACTCTCGCTACGAACTTACCAAACAGCGGATGATAGAGTTCTTGCAAAAGGAATACAAGTTGTCGGACATTCCCGTGAAGGAAATCACCGTCACCCACATCGAGAACTTCTACCTTTATTTGCGTCAGGAATGTGAGGTAAGCAACAATACCGCCATGAAATTTGTACAACGTTTCCATACGATACTGTTGTTTGCCCAGAAAAGCGGATTGAGCTTCATTGATCCCTTCGGGAATTTCAGGTTCAATTTTGACAAGACCGACAGAGGGTATCTCACGCAGGAGGAAATTGACACGATCTATTATAAGGAGTTCAAATCAAAGCGGTTGGAACACGTGCGTGACGCTTTCATCTTTAGCTGTTATACCGGTTTGCCCTACTGTGACATCTATACGCTTTCAAGCGAGGACATAAAGATCGGGGTGGACGGCAAGAAGTGGATTATGAAAGACAGGGGTAAAACCGGCGTGGAATCATTCATTCCCCTACTGCAAATACCGTTGGATATTCTCGCCAAATACGAGGGCAAGTTGAAAGATGGAAGATTGCTTCCGGTAATCAGTAACCAGAAGATGAATGAATATTTGGCGGAGATAGCCGCAATTTGCCAAATCAACAAACGGATCACCTACCATCTCGCCCGGCATTCGTTCGCCACGGAAATCTGCCTTACCAAAGGCGTTCCCATTGAAAGCGTATCCAAGATGCTCGGACACACCAACATTCAGACCACACAGATTTATGCCCGTGTGGTGGACAGAAAGTTGAGCCATGACATGAATATGCTGGATCGAAAACTAAAAAATATGCAAAAAGGTACGACGCAAAACGCTGTATGAATAAACAAATCATTATATTGTCACACCATTTAAAAAACAACGCCTTATGGAAAATAGAGGATACATCACCATCACCGGTTTGGAAAACAAGGATGAACAACCCATCGTCAGTGTAAAGATAGAGAACGGCAACGTATGGATGACCAAGCACGAACTTGCCCGTCTGTTCGGAGTGTTCGTTCAGACAATAGACGCCAATGTGCGCTCCATCCTCAAATCCCGCCTGCTTTACGACGGCGACGTGACCATAACCGAGAAACAGGACAAAAGCATTGTTACCTATTATAATCTGGAAGCGATCATATTTCTCAGCTTCCGCATCAACACCTATTGCACGAAGCTGTTTCGTGAGTGGGTACTCAACTCCCTGTGCGAGTACAAACGCCTGCAAGAGAAAAAGCCCGAAGTCCTTGTTGTTTTCCATCCCGACAGCAACCGGACTACTATTTCTTATAACTAACGTGCATAGAAACCTGTAAATAGCGAGCCTTACCCGAAAATCCAACGGGCAAGGCCTCTTTTTCTCCCGAAATTTCTATCTTTACGCCAAATAACAATGTCATGATAGAAAACCTCACCATATCCGTATCCTTCAGCGAGGTGGAGGAAGCCCATGTCAGCAACTATTTTCGCCTTTCCGAAATGTCCGGCGAGTTTCTGATTATCCAGAGGTCTGACAATACCTTCTACTTCCTTTGCACCAATAACTGTGACATCGTGAGCATCTGCCAATCTTTTGATTGGTATATTGTATCAAAAGACACTTTCAATGACCACCTGATAATCGGCATTGGTTTATCGGATAAAGAAAGTATCAACGGAGAACTCTATCGGGTACAGGATGAAACCACGCTCACCCTTTGGCGTGATATACTCCACTTTACTTTCGAGAGCGATTTCGTGCGCCAGTTCTTCCCATACAATACCCATTTCAAAGGCAAGATGCGTATCGACGGAGCCTTGTGTTTCTATATCCACGATTATTACCCGACCAGATGCAAGGACATATCGGTATCTGACAGAAAGACGAGCAATCTGGTATTTAGATTTAAAGAAGGACGACAAGCAGCCCTTGTCGCCAAGATCTTCTCGCTTTGTATCGCCCGGATGCCGTTCTTTAAGGAGAAAGCCGCCAACGCCGTGCTGATCCCCATACCAGCGGCAACCCGTGAACGGAACATCACCCGCTTCGCCCGTTTTTGCAGCCTTCTCTCACATCGGCTTAAAGTCGTGGACGGATTTCGTGCCACATGGATAAAAGAAGACCGTGAGCAGATGAAAGGAACTCACGGACAAGACAAGTTATCCAACTTGATCTTTCACCCCGATTATTTTAAAGGCCGGGACGTATTTTTAATAGATGACATTATCTCTTCCGGCGAGAACTTCACGCAAATGAAACGAAAACTGATACAACTCGGTGCAAAATCCGTTACCGGTTTGTTTTTAGGTAAAACAATAAAGTCTGAAAATCAAAAGTAATATGACAATCAAGAAATCCCAAATCGAAAAATGGATAGCCGCCCAAAAGAGACACCGGCTATCGGACACCCATGTACAAATGGCCCGTGAACTTGGACTCAATCCCGATAAACTCGGCAAGATAGACAACCACCGGCAAGAACCGTGGAAAGCCCCCTTACCGGAATTTATAGAAGAGATCTTCTATAAACGTTTCAAAAAGGAACGTCCTGATGTAGTAAAGCCCCTAAAGCAAATCCTTAAAGAACAGGAAATAAAGACTAAAACCAAAAAGAAGGAAAAAGAAATACGGCGTAAAGAGCGTGAACAGGAACAGATTAATAACGGAACAGATGAAGTTCTTACATTTCAATCCCCAACCCCAATAACGGAATAAAAGCCACATTATTATCAGTAGAAAGAACGTTCCCATTCTTCCGGAACCGGAACAATCTTTCATCCATACAAAACCGCAGAAAAGTGTTGTACAAACAAGCGCGATGAATCACACATTGGACAGTACAACACCTTTCTTTTTTCCGGTTTTGAAATAGGAAGGCTTTTATTATATCGCTCTGTTTTTTTACTCTCTGATCTCCTCAAAGGCAGTATCTATCACATCATAGTGATCACCGTCATTAACACTCAATGCAGCCACAAGGCTGTTCAATGTCCGAACTGCGTCCAAACGCTTTTCCACATCACTTTCATCCGGATTGCTCAAGACATCTATCGCACAGGTCAAATGCCCTTTCATCTCTTGCAATGTAGATAGACTCTGAATGGGAAACAGATAGAAAAGCCCATCTTCTGAAGACCGGACTACTCCTTTCAGGGGAGTCGATTGTAAATCCATAACAATAACGTTATTATATTAAATTGACGTAACGCTGCCAGTCACAAGTCCAAAGCATCGCCAAACGCTCAATACAGAGTGAACCGACAGGTTACGTCAAAGTATATAACCTACCCGGTTCATTTACCTCTGTATTTTTGAAATTGGCGATTTCTGGACTACGGTAAACGAACACATTACACGATGCTATTTGCAGCGCTAACACAAAGGTTGAATTTTTTTCGTATTAATCATCGCTTTATGTATAAGGGATTTATAACACAACGATTTTAAGCAAAGTTTAAGGCTAACTTCCTTCGGGGTATTTCTCTCACTGTTTTCAGTAGCCATCACTCCACATTTAAAGCAAAGGAACGAATTAAACTAACTTATTCAAGTGCAAAGGTACTTCGGGTTCTTAACGGAAAAACAAGGTCAAGCCGTTCCGGTTTTGAAAAAAATCTTCCCTGCGCCATAAATGGCACGAGGTATTTTTACCCAAAACCTTGTTTTTCCTGAACCCTACCTTTTGACGCACATGAAATAAGTCAGCTCAACTCGTCAATGCATAAAAAAATGTCGTGATTATGAAAACAGCAAGAGAAATACATAAAGGAAATAAGAACAGACTCAATCTGCCTCTGCATAAATTGTTTGGCTGGTTAGTTCGGCTCCTTCTTTCAGGCTTCTGTTGGAGTCTGTACGGTGGCAGTCTTTTAGCGTGGTTTATCGGTTTATGGCTCGCAAAAGAACTGATAACGGACGTGATCCGCTCCGCATGGGGGTGTCTGGTTTCCATTCTCTCCTTTGCAGTCGTAGTCGGGATTATCATTTGGTTATTAATTCTTTAACACATACAGTTATGACAATGGATATTACAAAATCAGTAGCGTTCACCGGACACCGTTCAGAGCGTATCCTCCAAGTCGGTATGCTGCATCTTTATCTGGATATAGTTTCGCAAGTAAGAAGGTTGTATAGGCTGGGTTATCGCTACTTTCTAAGCGGAATGGCGGAAGGCTTCGATTTGCTTGCAGCCCAAGCGGTAACTGCCCTTAAAGCGGAATACACGGACATTCGACTCATTGCCGTTGTGCCGTTCAGCCGGCAGTCAAACAGATACCGGCCGGAGAACAAGTCCTTATACGACCGGATAATGAAAACTGCCGATGAAACGGTCATTCTCCGAGAAGATTACCGCAAAGGCTGCTTCCACCACAGGAATGACTACCTGATTGACAACTCCGAGATTGTTTTAGCCTATTGGGACAAGCAGCCCTATGGCGGTACTTATTATACCGTAGGAAAAGCACGGATGATGAACAGAATCATTATAAATCTTTATAAATAAAGCCTTATGAAACGATACAGCAGGACTGTCGCACAGCAGTGCAGATATTACGAAGTAAGCAACATTTTCGAGTACATGGTGGAAACCTACCTGAACGGCAACATCACCACCTTTGGAGAGCTTTACCAGGAATTGTGCAAAGAAGCGAGAAAAGATTTTATCGATTTCCTTCTCAGTGAGGTGGAGCCGATATACTGGAGAGAGATTTTGAAAATGACTGTCTAATGAATAAATCAGAAAAATATGAACGTAACGTTTGAAACCACAATTTGTGCATGGGATGAAAAAATCCCTGCACTCCTTATCCGACTGGTAAACACCCTTCTCTTTTGCCGGACAGAAGAGGAACTCCGTCAATCCATTAACAAACTTCGGGAAACGGCCGAACTGGACGAATTTTTCACCTACGGCTACGGCTCACACCATTTCTGGTGCAACCAGCGCATTTCCAAAGGAAGTATGCAGTTCATCCAAAGCCGGTTATTCATTGCAACATTTTAACCCTCTAATACATAAATGATATGAAACCAATATCCCAAATGACACGAGAAGAGAAATTGCAGGAGATTGTAGAGTACAACCCTTGCAGGGTAGAGCGTAGTGCAGTCCTCCGTTACTTGTTGGCAGTACGCCGTAATGACACGGAACAAATCGCTTATTTCGAGAGTTTTGGCAAGAGTGTACGACATATCATACTCAATGTACGCACGTATGAAAGAGGGATGATTTTCGGTTATGTCGGCAAGCAGTTCAACGAACACGGTTGGATAAATGGCATGTTGCCGATAATAGAGGAAATCAAGTTAGACACCTTCAACACGATCCATATCGGGCAATCCGTTGACGGGACGTATGCGGTAGCCATCGACTGGTGTACCGGCACAGCCGGAGGCGGTAGCCACCCGTCCGTTTGGGATGAACCTGTCAGAGATTATAAGGAAGCTGTCCGACAAGGAATCCTTCTGTTGGAGCGACAATACAACAAAGCGGAACGTTGGTCTGTTTCCGACAGAAGCAATTACAACCCAAAGGTTATCCGCAGTCTGAAAGGAAAACTGTTGGAAATCAAGCGGAAATACACACAGCCCCGACAGTTAAGTCTGTTTTAATATTCACGAACTATAAAATCATAAGTTATGGCAACAAAAATGAACGAGAACGGAGTTTCAACGTAAGTATTCGATAAACTCCCTCGTATAATGGGTAACGTATGTTCATAATATCGTTTATTCATTTTATCGTTCTATGATTTATTGTTACATCAATTCAACCAAAAGATGTGCAGGGTTCTATAG
>CDYI01037795.1_pt1 | contig 10158 bp, 8 predicted proteins | sample 557711 | NCBI WGS metagenome assembly CDYI01 (sample SAMEA3182054, study PRJEB8094) | gut metagenome | biome: human; feature: gut; material: Stool; isolation source: human stools | place: Canada | collected 2012-11-13 | reverse complement strand
ACACGATGCTGCTTCGATCCATTTTGTTTCACCTTCCTTTGTGCGTTCAAAAAATCCTTGCAAAGCAATATAACCTGGTCACACCGATACTCCGAGAAGTTGGCAATATGTGCGTCCGCTTCCGGGATGCCGAGCCGGACGCACAGCCATGCGTAAGCATCCTGTTTGCGCATGAAGCCTTTTTCCCAAAGCTGATTGAAGGTCCGATGTGCCTGCATCCGTTTTTGGCGAAGCGATTTGTCTGCAAGCGTTCCCATCGGCAGACCAGTCGCCTTGTGCGCCTGTACATAAGCGTCGCAGGCGGGATACCGGGAGCAGACGTACAGTTTCGCTGCACGGTCTTTTGTGTGGATGCCATAAATGCTGCTGGCCGGGCGAAGCTGTGCCGGCGCGTGGCAGTATGGACAGGTAATGTGGGCTTTTTTCAAATGGAAATCCTCCTATGTATTACTCAGAAGGAAGAAGAGAGAGCATCTGTAAACAGCAGCTTTCATCGTCTGACAAGCACCAGTTGAGATATAACGCATAAATATCCTCAAAGGCGCTGCGGGAGAGGTTGCCGCGGCATTCGCTTGGGTCGATCCGCTGCGCAGTGAGACGTTCATATTCGGCAGCGGGAATCAAAACAGGCTTGCCGTCGGCATCTGCGCTCATCAAATAACCAGAACAGGGCGAATGACATTTGCCCTCGTTGCAGGAGATGAAGCAGGCATTTCGCCAGTTCCCGCGGCAGGCGGTCAGAAATTCTGCAAGCTGTTGGATGGTTGTCCTCATAGGTTTGTCCTCCAAATCCTTCTATAACAATACGCACCGCAAAACGACAAAAAGACCACTTGAACCTGTGAATTTTCTGTAAATTATGAAAATGCACCCGGTCAGCAGTGCTGATCGGGTGCAGATTTTAGCCGATGATCCAGAACGGCCCGCCGGAACCGGCGGCTTTGCTGGCTTCATTCAAAATGATGGATAGATCCCAGCTCTGTTCGCTCCGCGTCCGGCTGGCTGGATCGGCAACGAGGATCTTTTCATCTTGGACGCCGCGCAGCACAATAAAATGTCCGGACGAGGTAAAATGTCCAGCGGACATGATGGCGACGACCAGCTTGCTGCTGGAAAGCGCGTCCGTGATCCGCTGCGGCTCCGATGCGGTGCAGCCGGAGACTGGCAGGCCCCACGCTTCGGCGGCTGCCGAGATGAGCGCGTGATACGAACCGCTTCCGCTGCACCAGTAGCCGTGCTCATATGACCACTTTGCCATCTCCACGGGATCGACCAGATCGTCCGTGAGAGAAGACACTACCATTGCCATGCAAGTCGGGCCGCAGCCGTAGCCGCCGATATCGTCGGTGCCGTATGGCTTGTTCGCGTAGCGCTCATCGAGCTGATTGTAGTAGACGACCTCTGTGCTGCCATCTGTGTAGCGGATGTCGCCAAGCGCAGGGATCGTGAAGCCGCTCTCAGACGAGGAAAGATTCTGAAACAGGCCGTCGCCCAGAAACAGGCTGAGATTCTCGGCAAAGTTCTGCGCAAGCGTCTTTTGCTTGTCGGTCAGATGAAAAATGGAGTCGGCAAAATACGCTTCGCCGCGATAGGTCAGTGTGTAAACCCGCACCGTCACCTCACGAAGCTCTGTGACCTCCTCGCCATCTTCATTGAGAGCGGTTTCTTCTACCTCGCGCATTTCGTCCTCATAAGTATAGTCGTACAGTTCACCAATACCAGAGCGCAGAAGCTGCTTCATATCCTCCAGAGAAATGGCGGCAACGTCCGTATCGCGGTAGGCACAGTATTGCGAGATGAACAGATTGACGTTGTTGATGCGCTCGTTCTCATACGGGTTGACGATCTCATACTGGTCGGCGATGGACGCGGCAAAATCGTCCGCGATCCGCTGCTCGGCGTCGGCAATGCCGCTGCCGAGCAGGTCGCTGACTGCAAATGCGATCTCGTTCATGTTTTCGGTGATTGCCGTCTGATCGTTCAGAATGGTGGTGTCGCTGGAGTTCTGCGCCGTGCCGCCAAAAATCAGCGTCGGGAGCATCATGAGGAACAGCAGGGGGATCGCAAGGATGGCGAGCAGCGCAAGAAGAATCTTCTTCCCGTGCTTGGCTGCCACGATTGCGACACTGGCAGCCGCGCCGTAGGGACCGCCGAGGGCGGCCCCATTTGCAGCTGCGGCCGTGATCTTACCTGCTTTTGCGGTGCCTTCCACGACCTTTGCGGCGGTGCTGCCGACCTGAACGGCTTCGTCCAGTCCGGACTGCCGATTTTCATTTACGCCCATTCGAGTACAAAGACGACCGACATGATCTCCTGCCCGGTCACAGGCTGAGAGACGGCGGACACGACGGCATCATAGTTGATGGAGAGCGCGTCTGCTTCTTTGACCGTCCACGGCGCAGCCAGCGTGAAGACCTCGGAAGCGCCGGTTTTGCTGGTCTCGGAAGAATTGATCTTGAAGCCGACCTGCTTGGCATCCACTTTGGCCTTTGCCATGTTGGTCGAATACGGAACAAACTCCCAACCGTTTTTGCTGGTAACGCTGACGGAAGAAACCATTACATCACCGGTAGAATTGTTGACGATGGAAGCGGAAGCAACATAGACCTTACCGGCTTCGTCCACGACGAGCGGCAGGGTCGCCGGAACTGTCACCGAAAACAACTCCGTAATTTCCCAGTGCGCATAATACGTTGTCGCAGCAGTTTCCTTGAAAACGGTGTTTGCCGTAACTTCTGTACCGCCGTCTTTCTCCGTAAACCAGCCTAAAAATTCGGCGTTTTTACGTTCCGGATCGGTGGGGAGAACGAGTTTTTCACCGTAAGTCTGCTCGGTCGCTTCCGAACGTCCGTCGCCAAGGTTCCATGTCACAGTATAGGTGTTTGCAGTGAATTGCGCATAGAACGTCTGGCTGGTCGTAATCGACGTGACGCTGGTATAGAGCTTGCCGCCCGTTTTTTCGGTATACCAGTTCTTGAATGTGTATCCGGTTTTCACAGGAGAAGCGCTGGGCGCGGTCGGCTTGCTGTTCGGCTTCATGGTTTCGGAAAAGCTAGCCTTGCCGTCGATCGTGCCGCCGTTGCTGCCTGCATCCCATGTAACCGTCAGCGAAACAGCAGCTCCGCAGGTGTCACATTTCCCGTCACCATCGGTATCCACATGGTCAGCATACTCATAACTGGAATCGCCGCAGGCCGAACAGCTTTTTGTTCTGCGATGCTGCGTATCGTCGTATCTTGACCAGCTTCCGTAGGAATAACTGTGCGAGCCAGTCTCGGTTGTACTGTAACCGCAAACGCCGCACGACACGCTGCGGCTGTGCTGCGTCGAGGATGATCTGCTCCATGAGCCATAGGACAGGCTGTGCGCGCCGTACTCGTAATCCGAGCTGCCACAATTCATGCAATACTTCAATCTCTGGTGCTGCGCGGACGAATACTGCATCCAATTCCCGTAACTGTAATTATGGCCGCTCGCATAGATCATTTCGGATTTCACCTGGCCGCAGGCACAGGAATAATAGGCATAGCCGTTGGCTGTGCAGCTTGCTGGCTGCTGGCTTTGCAGCACCCAAGTGTGGCTGCCGCAGGACGGGCAGGTCCAGCTGTCCTCTGTACCAGCTCCATGGTTTTTGTAGACGTAAGTCCCAAGATACTGTGTGTAAGCGCACCGATAACATTTATTGTATTCGGCATGACCGCGCGCTTCATGCGTTCTCCCAACGTAGACGCCTTGCAGTGAATTTTGCTTGCAGCTCGGACAAGTGCCAACGACGGATGCGTCCAAACTGACGCCATAGACATCCTCGTAGTGGAGTGCGCTGCGGTTGGACGCGGCCCAATCGTACTCCCGGAAGGCGTCGGCCGCCTCGGGGTAGTCGTAGCGGATGCCAATGTAGAGCGTGCCCCCGGTATCCGAATCGCGCCAAAAAGCGTCCGTTCCAACAGACTTTAGCGCCTGCTCTCCGTAATAGGTCATGATCGTGTTCAGCTTCGAGCAGCCGTAAAAGGCACGCGTACCAATGACCGGGGCCAGCGGCAATTCGGCGGTGGTCAACGCCGTGCATCCCTCAAACCAGTACGCAAGGTCTGGAATCGTCAACGCTTCCATATCGTCATACCAGACTTCCGTGATTTGTTCCCGATATTCCCCCCACGGCTGGTCATCTGCGCTTTGGAATACGGGCGCAGTACCTGTGCCGGAGATAGTCAGCCAGCCCCTTGTGTCCAGCGACCAACGAATACCGCTGTTTTGGATCGTGCCGCCGGCAACAGGTGCATCCGCCGCAAATGCCGAAATGCTCAGGGAGAGCATCATGCAGAGGGTGAGCAAAAGTGCTGTGATTTTTCTGAATTTCATAGCTTAACCCTCCATGACGGCGGCGATCGTGAAGATCACAGTTGCCGCGTTGACGTTGGTAACGGCTTCGCTTGCAGATACCTTTGCGCGGTAGCGGATAGCAAGCGACTTTTCCGCAGGAATTGCGGGAAATGCGTTTTCTGCCAGCGTCAAAGCGCCTGCGCCTTTTGTGCTGCAACCGTTGATGGACAGCGCGATGCTGTTTTTGCCGGCACTGAACGCATCATAGCTGCCGATCTCAAATACACCGGGCTGTACGTCCATCTTCGTCACCTTAATGCTTCCAGACTTGGCGGTGTTGGTGATGGCGGCGTTGTTGGCGCAGACCACATAGCCGTCCACCAGCGAGACCGGCAAACAGGCGGGCACGGTGCAGGAGATCGGCGACACCGCATTGACGACGGTGAGCGTCACAGGCACGCGCGCTTCCGTCGTTTCGGCGGCAGACGCACTCGCGGCAAGTGACACGATCATTGTCAGTGCCAGAAGGAACGTGATAAGTTTCCTGTTCATCACAGCACCTCCTTGGGCCAGAGATATGCCGCATGGAGCGTCAGCTCCGTCTGCATCGAGCCGATCTGCTTGCCGTCGCGGTAGGCTGTGATCGTCACGGTGCAATCTGTGTTGCCGAACTCCGGCGCTTCCAGCAGCGTCAGCGTCGAGATGCTCTTGCCTGCGGCGAGCTCAAAGGCGTCGGCAATCAAGGAATTGTCCTTATTTCTGCGAATTTCGATTTTGTAGGTATCGCTCTCGCTGCTGTTCGTGAACTCCGCTTTCACTGTCTGCGCTCCGACAACAGCGTACAGATGAGCCGGAGCAGCAACAGAAAGCTGGTTGTCCGCGATGATCGCATTGAGCTGCTTTTGGGCTTCACGCAATCCGCTGACATCGTAAAAGATGATCTCGGTTTCCTTGTTCTGCTTTGCGCGTTCGGTGATTCTGGTCTTGATGGTGTCGATGACAGCCAGCGTACTGTCGCGGTCATAAATGACCTTGACTGCATCATCCACTCTGGCAACGACCACTTCGGGCATATTCGTGCCGTTGTTGCAATAGACGGCTTTCGTGCCGCCGCCCCAGACAAGCAATCTGCCCTTGACGGTTACATTATCCAGCGTGATCTTTCCGTCTGCCGCACCGCAGCCGATGATGAGGTCGCCGTCAACGGTCATGTTCTGGAACGTCACTTCGTCGGTACGAATCAAAACACTGCCTTTGATGTCCTTGTCATAGCTGCCCTTTGCAGTGATGTATGTGCCGATGATGTTGTAGAAAATCTGTGCAAACTCGGCACGGGTGATGTTGTCCAACGGGGCAAGGACTTTGCCGCGACCATGAATATAGTCTGCATCTACCATTGCACGGACGTAGGGCAGTGCCCATGTAGAGATTTTGTCACGGTCAGAAAACGCGGACAGATCCGTTTTTGAGTATGCGTCATAGTCCAACTCCAGCGCTCTGGCTACAACGGTCATGGCTTCTTGCCTGCTGATCGGTGCGTCCGGGGCCATTGCCGTGTTCGATCTGCCGTTGTATGTTCCCATTTGCACCGCCATGGCCACATCTTCAAAATACCATTTGTCTTTGGAAACGTCCTTGTACTTGGAAATGTCGGCTTTCACGTAGCAGCCGAACGAGCGGTTGATGATCGCCGCCATCTCCGCACGAGTCATATCGCCGTTTGGGTCGATGATGGTCGCGCTCTTGCCATACAGCAAGCCGTTGTCCACGGCGGCGCTGACCGCTTCTGCGTACCATGCGGATTTATCGAAATCGCGGAAATCTGTGGCTTTGCGGTTGACCGTGTTTGCCGCCGACGCGCTGACGGCCAGCGACAGGCACGACGTAACGGCAAGCAACATTGCGAGGATTCGTTTTTTCTTCACGTTGAATACCTCCTGTTAGAATTTAAGGGGAACGCTTTTGACGTTCCCCTTGAATGAATTGCAATCAGACCGCATCCCAAGCGATGATGAACAGGACGCTTGCGATTGCGGTGTTCGTGATCGCCTCGGAAACCGGCGTCACGATGGCGTCATAGCTAATCCCGATGGAGTTTGCGGAGGTGTCGCCCACGCCGGACATGAAGCAGCCCTCCACGGCGTTGTCCAGAAGCGTCTGCTTGCTGGCGTTCTTGTTATCAGTCGCCGCAGCAGCACCGCCGCCGATGGCGAGCTGGAAACCGAACTTGTTGCTGTTAACTTTCTCATGGGCGAGGGTGTCCTTGCTGCCGAACGCGGCCAGCGACCAACCCTGCGCGGCTTCGATGGAAATATTCGCAACTTTTACTGCACCAAACGAATTGTTGATGATCTTCGCGTCGGAAGCGGTCGCAACGGAACCGTCCGTACCAACGGCGATGGGCAACACAGTCGGCACGACTACGGACATCTTAGTCGCTGCGGGATCGCCGCCGATGCTGCCGTCCGCGGTGCTGGACAGGGTAACAGACGAAGTGCCAGTGCCGCCAGAAGCGTCCACGGTGTTGGCAGCGGAAGCGGAAATGGCGAGGGATGCGAGCATACAAATTGCGAGAACGAGGGAAATAATCTTCTTGGTGTTTTTCATAGTTAAAATCTCCTTGTTTTTGATAATCAGTTTTTGATGGTAATGTTGATGATTGCCCCGGCCGTGCCGATGATTTCACCGGTTTCGGGGTCCAAGTTGTGAAAATACGCGGTACATTCGTATGTACCAGTGGGGAGAACAACATCCAGCTTCGCGCGTTCAATTTTGCTGCCGACGGCGATAGCGCCGGATTCGTAAATCTGTTCGCCCGTGTCATTGCGGACAATCTGGACCTTTTGTGGATAATTATTGATGCTCTCGTTGACCAGCATCAAGTTTCCCTCTGCCGTGCCGTTTTCAAAGTACGGCGCAGTATTCATTGAAATATTGATCATGCCTTCCTCGACCTTCTGATTCAGGCGTTCCGCAATTTCTTCCGGGCTGAGATTATCCCATCCGCCCTCAACGGCGCTGGAATCGTAGACGATGCCGGATTTGCTGCTTGCAAGCGCCGCATCTGCGGGCTTATGCAGCAGCCTGACTGCGAGGAAAATGCCCGCGCCGACCAGCAGGACGAGGAAAATGACCGCATAGACGGTAATGTCCTTCGAGCGTGTTTCACAAGGGGCGTCAACGTATTCTTCTTTGGCTTTCATAGAGAAAACTCCTTTTGTAGTTTAGTACCGTCAGGGAGGCACCCTCAGACGGCGCAGCAGCGGTTCCAGTGTGGACGCTGCAAGAAATATGAAATCGGTCATAGGCAGAACGCTGCCAGATTACAGGTTCTGCTTGATGATCCGCGTGATAATGCCGACGGCAATTCCGTGTTCTTCATCCAGCCGCGTGACCGCAAAGCTGACGTCGTCCTTCTTGCCGGGCATCCTGGAATCGTAGCAGGTGTGCGCGATGGCGTTGACGCCGTTGTTCAGACGGATATACACCACGCCGCCGCGAAGATCGGTGACCTTTCCGGCGTACTTGCTCTGCACCTGACACTTTTTGAGATTGTCCACGCTGGTTTCAGAGAACGTGCTGCGGATATCTGCCCGGATGGAAAGATGCTCCGCATCCTCGCCGCTGATCTCCTGCACACGAACCAGAACACGGTCACCGACGCTGTAAAGGTCGCGGACATCGGATACCCACTGCCAGGACAGGTCACGGGCAAAGATGGCGCATTCAATGCCAAAGGCTTCGACGCGCAGCACCTTCTCCGCAACGGCGATCACGCGCGCTTCGACCAGACGGCCGGGATAGATGTAGGGATTCCCGGATGCGTCCTTGCCAAGATAGAACGTCTGTCGTTTCCGGAGCATGGCTTCCCGGCGGCTGGCAACGGCGCTGTGCGTGGTCGAGTCAATGCCCTTGACAATGAAATCGATCTCCGCACCGAGCATCGTGCCAAGAATGCGGTTCAGCCGGTTCATATAGTCGGCATACGCTCTACCAGACGGCATCCGTTCCTCCAGCACAAGCATTTCGCGGATTGGAATAGCGATACGGAAGCCGTGGAAGCTGACCGTCGCCAGCGTTTTGCCGCCTGCTGTCTGCTCAATGCCATCTAACGTGCCGGTCAGGATCCGCCGCGTCCGGTAGGCGTTGCGGATCTCATGCCAGAGCTCGTCGGTGGTTTCGGCTTCACTTTTAATCCGCGTTCTGGCGGTGATCGTCAGAACCGCGCCATTGTGCGGCATCGGCGGAGAATCGGCGCGCGGAGGTTCAGGTGGCAGTTCCTCTGAGGGGATGGTCAGCACCGGTTCTTCCTCGGAGGGCATTGGTTCTGCTTCGTCAGACGGAGCAGACTGCGGTTCTTCCTGCGCGGTAGCTTCGTTCAATGCCTGAAGAAATTCCGTGTATTCCTCCGACGGCGCATCATCCTCCGGCGCGCCCTCATCGGGTGGGCTTTCTGTGGGGATGGGCTCCTCCTGCGGCTCGGTGAGCGGCGCATCGGGAGACTCCTGCGGTTCAGTAGAAAGCAGGTCGTCCTGTTCGCCGCTGTCCGGAACAGGCAATTCCTTTTTTCTGGGCATGGGTCATTCCTCCTTTTTTGCTGTTTTGGGTTTGGATAAAATGGATTCCTTGCTGGTGGTTATGATCTTCTGCTTTTTTGCAGGAGTATCCTTTTTGGGCGATGGGGCTGTGCGGGGAGCAGGGGCGGCCGGAGTCGGCGGCGCTTCGCTTTTCCAGCGCGGAATATGTGCCGCCGCTTTGTCCGGGCGCAGCTTCTTTGCTTCATAGTGCTTGGAGTAGTCAAATTTATCGACCTCCAGAATATTGCGCCCGCGGATAATGACGAGCGCCTTATCCACGTCCAGCCGTAAAACCTCATCCATCGTGAGAAGCCGCCTGCGGCCGACACCGCTCGTTTCGCGGTATTCCGGGGTATAGTTGGAAATACGCCATGTACCGAGCTGCTTGGCCTGACTGGTCACGGCGACGCTTGCTTCGCCTGAGCGTGAGGAAATGAACTCCGCCGTCAGTGCGTCCGTACAGCCAAGGAACAGCTGCACGTCGCAGTTTCCGAGAATTTCCTGCCATTGGTTGTTGGGATAGCGGTTTTGCAGACCGGCGAGATTCTGGAACACGCAGGACATACTGATGTTCCGGGAACGGATCACGGAGATTTTTCGGCTGAGATCGGGGATAATGCCGCAGGCGCAAAGCTCCTCGCCGAGCACATGAACAGGAACCGGCAGACAGCCGCCCGGACAGTTCTGGTCGGCGTAGCGAACCAACTTGATAAAGATGAATGATAAAAACAGCGAGGACAGGAAATCGAAGGTACTGTCCTGATCGCTCGTGATGCAGTAATAAGCGCACGGCTGCTTGCCCGGTAGTTCCAGATCGATCTCATCATGGCTGGTGATGGCGCGAATGTCCGCATTTTGAAACACCTGCAGCCGGGAGCCGAGACCGATAATGACGCCGCCGCGCACGCTCTCCGACGATTGGCGGAAGATGCTGTACGGCGCTCTGGCCGGATGCCCCAGCGGGAGCGCGTCAAACAGCTCGTTCAGCTCCTTTTCCGAGCAGCTTACAAGCAGCTGATACGCCTCGCCAATGTTTCGTCGTTCCGGTGGATAGCTGCGCTCGACAAACAGGACGAGCGCCTTGAGAAGATTCATCTCAGCGCTGTCCCAGAAATGGTCACCCCGGTCGCTGCCCGTATTGCGGATGATAACATCGCAGAAAAGCTGCGCCATCAGCTCCTGTCCGTCGATCTCGGACAGGCAGTTCCACGAATCCGACGACGCGGGCGTGACCAGATTGAACACCCGCACGGTGTAGCCC
>CDYI01021216.1_pt1 | contig 10189 bp, 7 predicted proteins | sample 557711 | NCBI WGS metagenome assembly CDYI01 (sample SAMEA3182054, study PRJEB8094) | gut metagenome | biome: human; feature: gut; material: Stool; isolation source: human stools | place: Canada | collected 2012-11-13 | reverse complement strand
ATTTTATATGACATATTAAAAATATGATGAAAAAGGCGATGACGGAGACAGTAAGATCTGATCGAATGTTACAGCGAGTCGGGGATGGTGTAAGTCCGATACCGGTAGACAGATTCTGAATATCACTTCCGAGCCGCGGCATCTGAAATAAATACAGAGAAGTAAGAGCCGACGTAAGTCCGACGTTACAGGACACCATATGCGGATCCGAATCGTATGCATAAGCTACAGAAAAGAAGAGATATAGAAAGAGATGTACTATACTGTAAATAGATGTTTTCTGTCGCGTACAGTCAAGGCGTGAGATCCAAGTATGTTGTAACAGGTGGTTAAAAACGGAGAATAAGCTTTCGTCCTATTACAGGACGGAAGCTTTTTGTTATTAAGGAGGAAAGGAAGAAGATCATGTACAAAAAAGTTTCTACAGACATGAATTTTGTCGATCGAGAAAAACAAATCGAAAAGTTTTGGGACGACAATCACATTTTTGAGAAAAGTATGGAAGAGCGGGAAGGATGTCCGGATTATATTTTTTATGACGGCCCTCCGACAGCAAACGGAAAGCCGCACATTGGTCATGTGCTGACTCGTGTTATTAAAGATATGATTCCGCGTTATCGAACAATGAAAGGCAGTATGGTTCCCAGAAAAGCAGGTTGGGATACACACGGACTTCCGGTAGAACTGGAAGTGGAAAAGCTGCTCGGACTTGACGGGAAAGACCAGATTGAAGAGTATGGACTAGAACCTTTCATTGATAAGTGTAAGGAAAGTGTTTGGAAATATAAAGGAATGTGGGAAGATTTTTCAGGAACAGTAGGTTTCTGGGCAGATATGGACGATCCGTATGTCACATATCATAATTCCTTTATAGAGTCGGAATGGTGGGCGTTAAAGCAGATCTGGGATAAAGGGCTTCTTTACAAAGGATTTAAGATCGTTCCTTATTGCCCGCGCTGCGGAACGCCGCTTTCTGCACAGGAAGTTGCACAGGGATACAAAGATGTAAAAGAACGTTCTGCGATCGTCAGATTCAAAGTAAAAGAAGAAGATGCGTATATCCTTGCATGGACGACAACTCCCTGGACGCTGCCGTCGAACCTTGCGCTTTGTGTAAATCCGAAAGAAGATTATGCGAAAGTAAAGGCTGCGGACGGAAATATTTATTATATGGCGTGCGCGCTTCTTGATACGGTGCTTGGAAGACTTGCAGAAGAAGGAAAAGCAGCGTATGAGGTGCTTGAGACATATAAGGGAACTGATTTGGAAGGAAAAGAATACGAGCCGCTTTATCAGTGCGCGGCAGATTGTGCGCAGAAGCAGAACAAGAAAGCGTTTTACGTTGTATGTGACGAATATGTTACGTTGACAGACGGTACAGGCGTTGTTCATATTGCTCCGGCATTCGGTGAAGACGATGCGAACGTAGGAAGAAAATATGACCTTCCGTTTGTTCAGCTTGTAGATGAAAAAGGAAATATGGCAGAGGAGACGCCGTTTGCAGGATTGTTTGTAAAGAAAGCCGATCCGGAAGTGCTCAAAGATCTTGATGCCAGAGGTCTGCTCTATGATGCACCGAAATTTGAGCATAGTTATCCTCATTGCTGGAGATGCGACACACCGCTGATCTATTATGCACGTGAATCATGGTTCATCAAGATGACTGCCGTGAAAGAGGACCTCATCGCAAATAATAATACGATCAACTGGATTCCTGAAAGTATCGGAAAAGGACGTTTCGGCGACTGGCTTGAAAACGTGCAGGACTGGGGTATCAGCCGTAACCGTTACTGGGGAACGCCGCTTAATATTTGGGAATGCGAGTGCGGACATATGCATTCTGTCGGAAGCATTGAGGAATTAAAAGAAATGTCCGATAATTGCCCGGATGACATTGAACTTCATCGTCCGTACATTGATGCGGTGACGATCAAATGTCCGAAGTGTGGAAAAGAGATGCACCGTGTTCCGGAAGTAATCGACTGCTGGTTTGACAGCGGATCAATGCCGTTTGCACAGCATCATTATCCGTTTGAAAATAAAGAGCTGTTTGAAAGACAGTTCCCGGCGGACTTTATTTCGGAGGCGGTAGACCAGACGAGAGGATGGTTCTATTCCCTGCTTGCGATCTCAACGCTTCTGTTTAACAAAGCGCCGTATAAGAATGTAATCGTACTTGGTCATGTACAGGATGAGAACGGACAGAAAATGAGCAAATCAAAAGGAAATGCAGTCGATCCGTTTGATGCTCTTGAAAAATACGGTGCAGATGCGATCCGCTGGTATTTCTATGTGAACAGCGCTCCGTGGCTTCCGAACCGTTTCCACGGAAAAGCTGTAGTAGAAGGTCAGAGAAAGTTCATGGGAACACTGTGGAACACATATGCTTTCTTTGTTCTTTATGCAAATATCGATCAGTTTGACGCCACAAAATATGAATTAGAATATAATAAACTGTCCGTTATGGATAAGTGGCTTTTGTCAAAGATGAACACGATGGTAAAAACGGTAGATACAAACCTCGGAAATTATCGTATTCCGGAAGCGGCGCGCGCTCTTCAGGAATTTGTAGATGATATGAGTAACTGGTATGTGAGAAGAAGCCGTGAACGTTTCTGGGCGAAAGGAATGGAGCAGGATAAGATCAATGCATACATGACACTATATACAGCGCTTGTTACGGTATCAAAAGCGGCAGCTCCGATGATTCCGTTTATGACAGAAGAGATTTATCAGAATCTTGTACGCAGCGTTGACCAGAATGCGCCGGAGAGTATCCATCTGTGCATGTTCCCGGAAGTGAACGAGGATCAGATCGACACAGAGCTTGAGCAGAATATGGAGCATGTGCTGAAGCTTGTCGTTATGGGACGCGCCTGCAGAAATACATCGAACATCAAGAACCGTCAGCCGATCGGTCAGATGTTCGTAAAAGCAGCATTTGATCTGCCTGAATTTTATCAGGATATCGTAGCTGATGAGCTGAATGTAAAAAATGTAAAGTTTACAGATGATGTAAGAGACTTTACTTCTTATAGTTTTAAACCACAATTAAAGACAGTAGGTCCGAAATATGGTAAAATGTTAGGGGGAATTAAAGCGGCGCTTGATCATGCAGACGGAAATTCTGCTATGGATGAGATCAATGAAACAGGAGCGCTTAAGCTTGATGTAAGCGGCCAGGAGATCACACTTTTCAAAGAGGACCTTCTGATCGATACAGCGCAGATCGAAGGATATGTTTCTGAAAACGACAATGGAATCACGGTTGTTCTTGATACGAACCTGACACCGGAACTTCTTGAAGAAGGATTTGTCAGAGAAATTATCAGTAAAGTACAGACAATGAGAAAAGAAGCTGACTTTGAAGTTATGGACCGCATCAAAGTAACGTATAACGGAAGTGAGAAAGCGGAAAAGATCTTTGCAGAACACAGTGACGAGATCGGCGGGGAAGTGCTTGCAGATAAAGTTGTAAAGGCAGAGCCGGCAGGTTATGTGAAAGAGTGGAAGATCAACGGAGAAGCAGTTACAATGGGCGTTGAGAAACAATAATTTTAAGATATGCGGCACATCCGGGCGCATTCGTTCTTGTAAGATAAAGGATGCGATGCGCCGCGGCATATCAAAAGGAAGGGAATAAAGCAATGCATAATAAAGGATTTGAGAAAGAAACATTTAAGGAAACCGTAAGAGAAAATATTAAGACGCTGTACAGAAAAACGATTGACGAGGCAACTCCTCAGCAGATTTTTCAGGCAGTATCCTATGCAGTGAAAGACGTAATCATCGATGATTGGATCGCAACACAGAAAGCGTATGACGAGGCAGATGCAAAGACTGTGTATTACATGTCTATGGAGTTTTTGATGGGGCGTGCATTGGGAAATAACCTGATCAATCTGACAGCGTATAAAGAGGTAAAAGAGGCGCTGGAAGAAATGGAGATCGATCTGAATGTAATCGAGGATCAAGAGCCGGATGCAGCGCTTGGAAACGGAGGTCTCGGACGGTTGGCAGCCTGTTTCCTTGATTCACTTGCAACATTGAATTATCCGGCTTATGGATGCGGCATTCGTTATCGTTACGGCATGTTTAAACAGAAGATTAAAGACGGGTATCAGGTGGAAGTGCCGGATAACTGGCTCAAAGAAGGTAATCCGTTCGAGATCAGAAGAGAAGAATATGCAAAAGAAGTCCGCTTCGGAGGGAATATCCGGTTTGAAAATGCCCCTGAGACGGGAAAAGCAAAATTTGTGCAGGAAAATTATGAGTCTGTTTTGGCGATTCCGTATGATATGCCTATCGTAGGATATGGAAATCATGTCGTAAACACACTGCGTGTGTGGGATGCAAAAGCGATCACAGATTTTAAGCTTGATGAATTTGACAGAGGAAATTACCATAAGGCGGTAGAGCAGGAAAATCTTGCGAAATTGATCGTTGACGTTCTTTATCCGAACGACAATCATTATTCGGGAAAAGAACTCCGTTTGAAACAGCAGTATTTCTTCATCTCCGCAAGTCTTCAGGCTCTGCTTGAGAAATATAAGAAAAAGCATTCTGATGTTCGTAAACTTCATGAGAAAGTAATCATTCAGATGAACGATACACATCCGACAGTTGCGGTTCCCGAACTGATGAGACTGCTGATCGATCAGGAAGGATTAAGCTGGGAAGAGGCGTGGGAAGTAACGAGCAAAACATGTGCTTATACGAATCATACAATTATGGCAGAAGCTCTTGAAAAATGGCCGATCGACCTGTTTTCAAGACTGCTCCCCCGTATTTATCAGATCGTGCAGGAAATTGACAGAAGATTCCTGATCAAAGTGAATGAGATGTATCCGGGAAATGAGCATAAAGTAAAGAAAATGGCAATCTTAAGAGACGGTCAGGTTCGCATGGCAAATATGGCTATTATCGCGGGATTTTCTGTAAACGGCGTTGCGAAGCTGCATACAGATATCTTGAAAACACAGCAGCTCCGTGATTTCTATGAGATGATGCCGGAAAAATTTAATAACAAGACAAACGGCATCACACAGAGAAGATTCCTCGCACACGGAAACCCGCTTCTGGCAGACTGGATTACAGATAAGATCGGAAATGGATGGATCACAGATCTGTCGCAGATTGAAAAGCTCAGACCGTTTGCGGACGACGAAAAGGCCAGACGTGAGTTTATGCAGATTAAATACGAGAACAAAGTACGTCTTGCAAAATATATTAAAGAGCATAATGGAATTGAAGTTGATCCGCGCTCGATCTTTGACGTTCAGGTAAAACGTCTCCATGAGTACAAACGTCAGCTTCTTAATATTCTGCATATTATGTATCTGTACAACCAGATCAAAGAACATCCTGAGATGTCGTTTTATCCGAGAACATTTATTTTCGGAGCGAAAGCGGCGGCGGGATATTTAAGAGCGAAAGAGACGATCAAACTGATCAATTCCGTAGCTGATGTTGTAAATAATGACAGAAGCATTAACGGAAAACTGAAAGTCGTATTTATTGAAGATTATCGTGTATCAAATGCGGAGATTATTTTTGCGGCAGCCGATGTGAGCGAGCAGATCTCCACGGCGTCAAAAGAGGCGTCGGGAACAGGTAATATGAAATTTATGCTCAACGGTGCGCCGACTCTCGGAACGATGGACGGAGCGAATGTGGAAATTGTGCAGGAAGTCGGAGCGGAGAATGCGTTTATCTTCGGCCTTAGTTCAGAAGAAGTAATTAATTATGAGAATAACGGAGGATATAATCCGACGGATATTTACTTTAACGATTGGGAATTAAAACGTGTGATCGATCAGCTTATGGACGGCACATATGCAAACGGCGATCACGAGATGTATAAAAATCTGTATAATTCTCTGTTGAATACGCAGTGTACAGACAGAGCGGATACTTACTTTATTCTGAAAGATTTCCGTTCCTATGCAGAGGCTCAGAAACGAGTGGAAGAAGCTTACAGAGATCAGCAGAGATGGTCAAGAATGGCAATGATGAATACGATATGCAGCGGGAAATTTTCCTCTGACAGAACAATCGAAGAATATGTAAGTGATATTTGGAAATTAGAAAAAGTAGATGTTGCTCCGCTTGAAGAGTAAAAACATCTGATTGATTTTTCGGAAAAGGGATAAGGAGGTAGTAAGATGAGAAATATGTATGATTACGCATATGAATACGAGTATCAGTATCATCCGGAAAGGGCAGGAGAAATGTTTGCCGTAGTGTTCGCTTCGCTTTGGCTTGCGATCATGATAGGAATGCTCGTATTTATGCTTGGAAGTTACCTTCTGCATTCTTTCGGTCTGTATACGATCGCAAAGCGGATGGGGAAAAAAGATGCATGGATGGCATTTGTACCTTTTGCGAGAACATATTACCACGGGAATATGGCAGGTCCGATCCGACTGAAAAATACGACGATCAAAAATCCGGGATTGTGGAAACTGCTTTTTCCGATCATCTACAGCGGAGCGATCGGCATCTATGTACTGGTACTCGTATTTGGCATCGGAATGACGCTCGCCGGAAGTGCGGTGAATCAAAATGTGACAGGGGCGGGGATGAGCGTACTTGCGTTTTTCTTTATGTATTTCGTAGTGATCATTGTTTCGATCTTATTCGGAGCAGTTCAGATCGCTTTGAACGTCTTGGTGAATAAACAGATTTATGAAAACTTCGCGGAAGGAAATATGCCGGTTATTCATGCAGTATTATCATCGTTAGTACCGTTATACGAGGCGATATGCCTGTTTATTATGAGAAAGAGACCGTTTGTCCGATAAAACAAAAGTTATAAAAAAAACAGCGCTTCATATGATAGAAATATGGAGGGCTGTTTTTTGATGAAAAGATATACGATAGAACAAAAATTCAAATCGGCAGCTGCATTCCTTGTTATTTTGATATTGTTTCCGTACATTGTTTCTGTGTTTGTAAACGGAGTAGATCCAGAAGAGACAACGAATGAAAATTTTTACATCAGAGTTAAAGCTTCGGAGGAAGAAGAGGCAGACGGGATTGCAGAAGTAGAGTGGAATGAGTATCTTACGGGAGTGTTGGCAAAAGACGTACCGGCAGATACAGAGACGGAGGCACTGAAGGCGCAGGCGGTTCTTGTGAGGACACAGATCAGCCGTGCGCTGCAAAGAAGCACTCAGGCAGAAGAGACGGAGAATCAAAAGTCGGACAGAACCGGAAATGTATCAGATGTTATTTTGGAGATCGATTATTTGTCGCAGAAGGAAATGCAGGATCAATGGCCTGCCGATGAATATAAAAAGCGATATGAAAAATACAGAAATGCCATAGAAGCGACAGAAAACGAGGTGTTATTTTATAATGATACATATGCATGGACACCGTTCCATCAGTCAAATACGGGAATGTCGCGCAGTGCGGAAGAAGTGCTCGGAAGTTCGGAGTTTCCGTATATTAAAGTGAAAGAATGTCCGGCAGATAAAGAATCGGAAGAACAGGTCGGCGTATTTACGTTTTCCTATGATCAAATACAGAAAAAATGTCATCATTTTCTGGCGGCAGAGACAGACGGAGAAAAAGCTGCGGCAGGATATTCTTTTAAAGATTTTGAAATTTTAGAACATGATTCGGCGGGATATGTGGGAAAGCTTCGGATAGGAGAAACAATTTGCACAGGAGATCAATTTCGGGATGCGCTGTCGCTTCCGTCGAGTTCTTTTTCGTTTGCGGAAAGCGGGAAGAAAATAAAAATTATAACGGCGGGAAACGGACATGGCATGGGGCTGAGTTGTTGGACTGCAAATAAAATGGCAAAAGACGGAAAAACATATAAAGAAATTTTGGAGTTTTTTTATGAAGGGACAAAGACAGAGAAGGATTTGAACTTTATTGCAAAAAATAAATAAAGTAATTATAATCAACAATAGAGTCAGAGAAAAACTTTTTTGAAAGGACAGAATAAAGTTATCATTTTCCGGCAAAAATATAACCAGAGGTGATGATAATGAATAAAAATGAAAAAATGTCCTTTTTAAAAGGCAAAGGAGCAGCCATCGGTATTGTAGTCTGCTTTATGGCAGTTCTGGCGGTCGTTGGAACATATACGGTCGGAAACTACAAAAAAGATATGAAAGAGCAGATGGCGAAAGCTGAAAAAGAGGCGGAACAGTTTACAGAAGATAACACGAAAGAAACAACTACAGATGAAATCCTCCTGCCGGAAGTGGAAGAAACGGATGAAAATGAACAAGAAAGCAGGGAAGATGTGTCTGATACAACAGGGACGGAAGAAGGAGTTCAGCAGACGGGAAGCGCCGCGTCAAATCTTTGGTTTTCAGAAGAAAGCGTTCTTACATGGCCTGCAAGCGGAGCAGTGATCAATGGATATAGTATGGATGAGACTGTATTTTTCCAGACATTAGAACAGTATCAATATAATCCTGCGATGATTATAGCCGGGGAAGCAGGAGAAACGATCAATGCATCTGCGGCAGGAACTGTGACTGCGATCGAGGAGTCGGCGCAGACGGGACTTACGGTGACGCTTGATATGGGAAACGGATATTCAGCAGTGTACGGACAGTTAAAAGATGTACAAGTTAAAACAGGAGATTATGTGGCAGCAGGCAGCGCAATCGGCAGTTTGAATGAGCCGACGAAATATTACAGCGTAGAAGGAACGAATCTGTATTTTCAAGTGCTTAAAGACGGAGAGCCGGTCGATCCGATGAATTTTATGGAATAGAAAAAGAAGTAATAATAAAAGAAGCAATGACCAAAGATATAACAAGAAAAGAAAAACGAAAGAAAAGAAATAATAAAAGACATGAATTATACCTATATTGTAAAGTGCAGTGACGGTTCGCTTTATACGGGCTGGACAAACAATCTTGAAAAACGGATCAAAGATCACAATGCGGGGCGGGGCGCGAAATACACAAAAGCGCGCCGTCCGGTTGTGCTTGTTTATAAGGAAGAATTTCCGACAAAGCAGGAAGCGATGAAGCGGGAGTGGGAAATTAAGCGACTGAGCAGAAAGGAAAAACTGAGCATGATCGAAAACTCAAAGAGTTAGGTCATGCTCAGTTTTTCTTTTTAAGAACTTAAAAAAGAGTTCTTTTATGTAGCAAACTGCTTATATTGAAAGGAAGGAAACAGTTTTACTTTAAATGTGTCATCGGAAGCATCGCAGCGCCGATGATACCCGGCTCATCAAGGAGAGCTTCTTTGAATACAACCGGCTGCATACCTACATGAATCATAGAGCGGTAATAAGATTCCATTTTTTCAAAGAATACATCTTTTCCCTTCATAACTCCGCCGCCTACAACGAATACATGAGGATCGATAATATGTCCGATAGCGCAGAACATCATTGCAAGATCATATGCCATGTCATCTACAATTTTGAGAGCCTGCTCGTCTCCTGAGCGGGCAAGATCAAATACATCGCCCGCGTGATTGATCTTATCTCCGAATACAGCTTTACCTTTTCTTGTGACAGCAGTTCCGCTCGCTTCGTTTTCAACAGCGCCTACATTCAAAATATTGTATTTTTCACGGTTTCTGTCAATACAGATATTTCCGATCTCGCCTGCGTGTCCGTTCTGACCGCCGATTACCTTTTGATCGATTACAAGTGCTCCGCCGACTCCGGTTGAAATTGTTACATAGTAAACGATAGGATAATCTTTTCCGGCTCCCTGAACAGCTTCTCCGAGAGCGGCAACTTTAACGTCGTTGTCCATGTAAGTCGGTTTATGAAAATGATTTTCGATATATTCCGCTATCGGAAAACCGATCAGTTTTGGAAGATTTGTAGAAACGATGATCTTGCCGTTGATCGTGTCGATCGGTCCGGGAATACCCATTCCGATTCCTTCACATTCTTCATATCCGTCAAGACTTTCAATCAGGGAAATCATAGTTTCCATAACAGCTTCTGCACCGCGTTCCGGGTGGCTTTCTGATTTTTTCATACATTTAATCGTTCCGTCTTCGGAAACGATAGCAGCGCGGATGTTTGTTCCGCCTAAGTCAACACCAATAAAATTTCTCATGATAGCACCTCGTTTTTTGTCCTTTTCTTTCTATTATACTAGATAGAAAAAAAGATACAAGGTAAGAATGCATATAAAATAAAAAAGAAAGAAAAGAAAAACAAAAAAACAGACAAAAATAAAAAAATGTA
>CDYI01040631.1_pt1 | contig 10195 bp, 7 predicted proteins | sample 557711 | NCBI WGS metagenome assembly CDYI01 (sample SAMEA3182054, study PRJEB8094) | gut metagenome | biome: human; feature: gut; material: Stool; isolation source: human stools | place: Canada | collected 2012-11-13 | reverse complement strand
GGTGTAGAAGTAGAGGTAATCCCCGCCGTTTTTCTGCTGGCGGACGCGGCGCACGACGTTGGGGTTGGCGCGGGTCAGGTAGGTCTGCATCATGTCGATGCTGGCGGCGTGGTAAGTCTGCTCCAGGGTCTGGAGGGTGGGCAGGGCGATGAGATACTTGTGCCAGACCTCCTGCTGCGCCGGCCGGCCGATCGCGGCGTAGACCGCGCGCAGACCTCTAGCGATCTTGTCTTCAAAATCGACGGAATTGTCGATCACGTGGACGTTGGGATGCGCGCTCCAGGCGCGGAGCGTCAGCTCGTCCTTCTCCCGCGCGACCTCCAGAGGCTCATAGCGGGCCTCGTTGCCGAAATTGTAGGCAAATTCCGCGCCCTTGGCGCAGGAAACGAGGTGGAGCACGGTATCGTAGTGCGTCAGCGCCTGCTGCTCCGTCAGGCCGAAGTGGGAAAGCACCTGCCGGAACTCGTCGTCGGAGACATAGGCCTTGTTGTCGAACAGCGCGCGGTCATACAGCACGATCACGCGCTCCTCAGGCACCATCTGGGCAGCCTTGAGCGCCAGCTGCTCCTTGTGCAGCTGGTCGGCGACGACAAAATCCTGAAAATCCAGCATGGACACGCAGCCGCCGAAGGGCTTGATGCCAAAGCCGGAGATGAGCTCCGTCGACGTTTCGGGGATGGTGATGACCTTCCAGCCCTCGTCCTGCTTGAATTCCTTGAGTACCCGGCTGATGAGCGTCGTCTTGCCGGCGGCCGGCCCGCCGGTCAGTACGATCCGCGTAATCTGTTTTGCCAAAGGGACCGCTCCTTTGCTTTTTTATAGTATCATATTAACATCATCCGGCAGCAAATGCAAGAAAAAGGCGCAGCCGCTTCCGTGGGGTTTTCGATACGCCCCAGGGAAGCGGCTGCGTGTGTTATCCTTCGAACTGACTGTGGTACAGCTTGGCGTAGAAGCCGTTTCTCGCGAGCAGCTCATCGTGTTTGCCCTGCTCGACGATGTGGCCGTCCCGCATGACGAGGATGACGTCCGCTTCGCGGATGGTCGAGAGGCGGTGGGCCACGACGAAGCTCGTCCGGCCCTGCATCATTTCGTCGAAGGCCTGCTGGATCTTGACCTCGGTCCGGGTATCGATGGAGCTCGTGGCCTCGTCGAGGATCAGCATCGGCGGCAGGCAGAGCATCACGCGCGCGATGCACAGCAGCTGCCGCTGCCCCGCGGACAGCGCCCCGCCCGTGTCGGAGAGCATCGTATCGTAGCCGTTCGGCAGGCGGCGGATGAACGAATCGGCGTGCGCCTTTTTCGCGGCCGTCTCGACCTCTTCGTCGGCCGCATCGGGCTTGGCCAGGCGGATATTTTCCCGCACGGTGCCGGATTTGAGCCAGGTGTCCTGCAGGACCATGCCGTACTGATGGCGCAGGCTCTGCCGCGTCACGGTGCGGATGTCGCTGCCGTCCACGGCGATGGAGCCGTCCTTCACGTCGTAGAAGCGCATGAGGAGGTTGATGAGCGTCGTCTTGCCGCAGCCCGTCGGGCCGACGATGGCTACGCGCTCGCCGGGCCGGACCGTGAGGTCCAGATCCTCGATGAGCCGCTGCTCCGGCGTGTAGGAGAAGGCGACGTTCGTCAGCTGCACGCTGCCGGAGGCGTCGGTCAGCACCCTGGCATCGGGCGCGTCGGGGATCTCCGCCGGCTCGTCGATGAGCTCGAAGACCCGCGCGGCGCAGGCCAGCGCGTTCTGCAGCTCGGTGACGACGCCGGTGATCTCATTGAAGGGCTTGGCGTACTGGTTGGCATAGCTGAGGAAGCACGACAGCCCGCCGACCGTGATGGCCCCCGCCACCGCGCTCAGCGCCCCGGTAAAGCCCACGCAGGCGTAGATGATATTGTAGATGATGCGGGTCGAGGGGTTCGTCATCGACGAGAAGAAGGTCGCGCGCATGGTCGCGGCGGTCAGGCGGTCATTGATCTCGTCAAACTGCGCAAGGCTCTCGGCCTCATGCGAGAACGCCTGCACGACGCGCTGGCCGCCGAGCTGCTCATTGATGAGCGCGGTCTGCTCGCCGCGGGCCTTGGACTGCGTCTGGAACATGGAGTAGGTGTGCCCCGCGATGAACTTCGCCACCAGCAGGGATAGCGGCGTCAGGACGACGACCACCAGCGTGATCTTCACGCTGATCGAGAGCATGAAGCCGAGCGTCCCCACGATGGTCAAAACGCCCGTAAACAGCTGTGTGAAGCCCATGAGCAGACCGTCGGCAAACTGGTCGACGTCCGCGATCATGCGGCTGAGCGTATCGCCCGCCGGATGGCTGTCGAGATAGGCCAGCGGAAGACGCTGCAGGTGGGCGAACGCCTGCCGGCGCACGTCGCGCGTCACGGCGAAGCAGACCCGGTTGTGGATGGCCGCCATGACCCACTGCAGAAGCGCCGTCCCCGCGGCCAGCACGGCGATCTTCGCAGCCAGCATGCCGACCGCGGCAAAATCGACCTGCCCCGGGCCGACGACGGCGTCGATGGCGTCGCCGACCAGAATGGGGATATAGAGCGTCCCCGCCACGCTGGCCGCCGCCAGCACCAGAGACACGATCAGAAGCGGCAGATACCGCCCGAGGCTTTTGAGCACGCGCCGAAGCGCCCAGGACGAATCATGCTTCATTGCGCATCCTCCTTCTTATACTGCGAGCGGCAGATCTCCTGATAGACCGGGCAGCTCTGCAGCAGCTCGTCATGCGTGCCGGTCCCGGCCAGACGGCCGTCGTCGAGCACGAGGATCTGACCCGCGTGGCGGATGGAGGACACGCGCTGCGAGATCAGCACGACCGTGGGCTTCCACGGCAGATGCGCCAGCGCCTTGCGAAGCGCGGCGTCGGTGGCAAAGTCCAGCGCGGAGGCGCTGTCGTCGAGGATGAGGATCGCAGGCCTCCGCACCAGTGCGCGGGCGATCGTCAGCCGCTGGCGCTGGCCGCCGGAGAAATTGCGCCCGCCGGGCTCGACTTCCGCGTCCAGCCCGCCCTGCTTGCCGCGGACGACCTGATCGGCCTGCGCGTCCTGCAGCGCCTGCCAGAGGTCTTCATCGCTGGCCTGGGCATTGCCCCAGCGGAGATTGTCGCGGATGGTGCCGGAGAAGAGCAGCGCCTTCTGCGGCACGACGCCGATCGAGGGCCGCAGCGCCTGCAGCCGCAGCTGCCGCACGTCTTCGCCGCACACAAGGACCTGCCCCTGCGTCGCGTCGTAAAACCGCGGGATGAGGTTCGCCAGCGTGGATTTGCCCGCGCCGGTGCCGCCGATGACGCCGATGGTCTGCCCGGGCGCGGCGGAGAAGCTGATGCTGCTGAGCGCGTCCGCGCCCGCGCCGGGATAGCGGAACGAGACGCCGCAGAACTGCAGCGCCGGGCTGCCGCTGCCGTCCGGCAGGGCGTCCTGCCCGTCGGCCATGCTGGACTTCGTCTCCAGCACCTGCGAGATCCGGCCCGCGCAGGCGACGGATTTTGTGATGTTCAGGATCAGGTTGGCGAACTTGATGAGCTCGACCAGGATCTGCGACATGTAGTTATACAGCGCGATCAGCTGGCCCTGCGTGATGACGCCCGCGTCCACGCGGACGCTGCCGGTCTTTAAGATCGCCACGATCGCCAGATTGATGACCACATACGTCAGCGGGTTCAAAAGCGCCGACAGCTTGCCCACGAACCGCTGCGCGGCAAACAGCCCGTCCAGACGGCCGTCAAAGCTCTCCGTCTCGGTCTGCTCGCGGGTAAAGGCGCGGATGACGCGCACGCCGGACAGGTTCTCCTGCGCCGCGCCCGTCACGCCGTCGAGCTTCGCCTGCACCCGGCGGTAGAGCGGGATGCAGCTGAGCATGATGGCAAAGACGATGGCAAAGAGCACCGGGATCGTCACGACGAAGATGAGCGCCGAGCGCACGTCGATCGTAAACGCCATGATCATCGAGCCGAACACGACGATCGGCGAGCGCAGCAGCAGCCGCAGCGTGAGGTTGAGGCCGGTCTGCACCTGGTTCATGTCGCTCGTCATCCGCGTGACGAGCGTGGCCGGGCCGATGGTATCGAGCTCCGCATACGACAGCGACTGGATATGCGCAAAGAGCGCGTGGCGCAGACTGGCCGTCGCGCCGGTCGCGGCCTTGGCGGAAAAATACTGCGCGCAGGTCGCGCTGGCAAAGCCGCACAGGCCGAGGCCAACGAGCAGCAGGCATTTTTTCAGGATATAGCCCGTGTCGCCCGCCGCGATGCCGACGTCGATGATATCTGCCATGATGAGCGGCACCAGCAGCTCAAACGCCGCCTCCAGCAGCTTGAACACGGGCGCGAGGATGGCCTGCAGCCGGTAGGGCCGCAGATAGACAAGCAGTTTCTTCATTCGTTTCTCTTCTCTCTTCGGATGCTATTCGATGGATTTGAGCGCCTGGGCCATGTCGATGGCGCGGATCTTCCGGCGCAGCGCCAGATTGACCAGCAGCCCGAACGCGAGCGTCAGCGCCGCGGAGAGCAGATAGCTGCCCGGCGCCACCCGCACGTCGAAGCACATGAGGTCGATGCGGATCTGCGACATGACGTAGGCGTGCAGCGCCTTGCCCATCGGCAGACCCACAAGCGCGCCGAGCACCGTCAGGATGATGTTCTCGCGGAACACATAGCGGTTCGTCTCGCTGTCGTAGAAGCCGAGGACCTTGATGGTGGCGATCTCCCGCTCGCGCTCGGTGATGTTGATGTTTGTGAGGTTATACAGCACGATGAACGCCAGCGCCGCCGCGCAGACCACCACGACCACCACGATGTACCGCAGGCTTTCCATCATCGTCGCCACGCGCGCGCGGAAATCGCTGCTGAGGCTCACGGAGGCAACGTTCTTCGCCCCCGCCAGCGCGGCCGAGGCCGCGTGGGCATCGGCGTCAGGCGGGAAGTTGACCCAGGCCTGCTCGTATGCCGGCGCTTCGCCGAAGCACTGCGCCCAGCTTTCCGCCGTCAGGTAGACGTAGTTGTAGACATAGTTTTCAAAGACCGCCGCGACCTGCAGCTGTGCTTCGCGCGTGCCGCTCTGCAGCGTGATGGTGTCGCCCGCCGACAGCTGCAGCGCCTCGGCCAGCCCGCGGCTGATGACGCACGCGCCGTTTTCGGGATAGGCGACCGGCGTTTTGTCCTTCTCATGCAGGTCGACAAAGCCGTCTACGCTGCCGGACGCCGGGCAGACGACGTTCGTCGTCTTGACCGTGCTGCCCGCGCTGGCGTCGGCGCTCTTTTCGGCCACGAAGAGATATTCTTCGGCTTCTTCCTCGCAGAGCGCGGCGAAGGCCGTGCGCTCCGTCTCGTTCAGCGCGTGCTGGAACGTGACCGACGCGTCGTAGCGGGTGATCTCGCTGTACTGATAGTCGACGACGTTGCTGATGGAATCCTGGATGCCATAGCCGGTGATGAGCAGGGCCGTGCAGCCGCCGATGCCGATGATCATCATGATCATCCGCTTTTTATACCGCAGGATGTTGCGGATGGAGACCTTATGCAAAAACGGGATCCGGTTCCAGAGGCCCGGCAGCCGCTCCAGCAAGATCCGCTTGCCCGCCTTCGGGGCCTTGGGGCGGATGAGCTCCGCCGCGGGCCGCTGCAGCTCCGCATGCGCGACGTACCACGTCGTGCCGAGCGCGCAGAGCAGATACGCCCCTGCGGACAACAGCGCCAGCGGCCAGTCGAACGCATACAGGATGTCCGTGAAGCCGTACATGATATTATACCCCTGCCAGATCATCTTCGGCAGGAAATACGAGCCCGCCGCGATGCCAACCACGCAGCCGAGCACCGAAGCGCTCCCGGCGTAGAGGAAATAGACCAGGAAGATCGCGCCGTTGGAGTAGCCCATGGCCTTCAAAACGCCCGCCTGCGTGCGCTGCTCATCGACCATGCGCGTCATCGTCGTGATGCACACGAGCGCCGCCACGGCGAAGAAAAACAGCGGGAACACACGCGAGACGCCCCGCACGATATCCGAATCGCTCTCAAAACAGGCGTAGCCGATGTTGCTGCTGCGGTCCAGCACGAACACGTCCGGGTTTTCGAGCTTTTCGAGCGCGTCCTGCCCGTCCTGATACTCCTGCTCCGCATCGGCCAGCTTCTGTTCGCCGTCCGAGAGCTCCACTTCGGCGTCGGCGATGTCCTGCTTGCCATCCGTGAGCTGCTGCTTCGCGTCGGCAAGCTCGGCTTCCGCGTCGGCGATCTTCTGTTCGGCCTCGGCCTTGCCGCTGTAGTAATCGGCCCAGCCGTCCGCCAGCTCCTGCTTTGCGTCGTCCAGCTGCTGCTCGCCATCGGCGAGCTCCTGCTTTGCGTCGGACAGCTCCTGATTCTTTTCATCGAGCGTGGCCTTGGCCTCGTCGAGCTTTTTCTGGTTTTCGCTGATCTCAGCGTTGGCCTCCTCCAGCCCGTCGCCGAATTCCTCGCTGCCTGCGTTGAGCTCCGCCTGCGCCGCGTCGATCTGCTGCTGCGCCGCGTCAAGCTCCGGTCCGGCAGCTTCGATCTTCTGCAGCCCGGCCTCGACCTGCGCGAGCTGCGCCTGCAGCTGCGCTTTCTGGTCCTCTGACAGCTGACCGCTGCCCAGCGCCGCCTCCAGCTGCGCCTTGGTCGCTTCGAGCTCGGCCTTCTGCGCGGCGAGCTCCGCGCGCTTCTGGTCGAGCTGCGCCTGATTCTTGTCGATCTCCGCCTGCCCGGCCTGCAGCTCGCCGACAGTCTCGTTAAACTGTTTGCGAAGCTCCTCTCTGGCCTCGGCCAGCTTGGCCGCGCCGTCGTCATATTCTGCCTGCGCGTCGGCGAGCTTCTGTTCGCCGTCCGCGAGCTCCTTGCGGGCGTCTGCAAGCTTCTGCTCGTTCTCCTCGATCTCCTTCTGGCCGTCGACGAGCTTCTGGTAGGCGTCGGCCAGCTCGCGGTCGGCCTCCTCCTTCGCATCCGCCAGCTTCTGTTCGCCGTCCAGGACGTCCTGTTCGGCGTCCGCCAGCGTCTGCTTGGCGTCTTCGAGCTTCTGCTTCGCGTCCGCCAGCTCCTGCTGCTTTTCGTCGAGCGTTTCGCGGGCGTCAGCCAGCGTCTCGGCCGCGTCGTCATGCAGCCGCGTGCCGCGGTCGTCCGCGCACTGCTCCGCAAGCGCGGTGACCCAGGGCTCGGCGTCGTCGATGTGCGTCTTGTATTCGTCCGAGTAGATCTCGCCCGCCCGGTCCGTCAGGCGCAGATACAGCTCCGTATCGTAGTCAAAGTCAAATGCCTCCGGCAGCACGTACACGAAGGCGGACAGCGACCCGCTGCCGACCGACGTGCTGCCGCGCTCATAGTTGATGTACAGAACGCTCTTGGCGATGCCGACAATGGTGAATTCCCGCCGGGTGAACTGCCCCAGCGTATCGTCGTCGTTCTCCTCCGAGAGCACGATCTTCTGCCCGAGATCCTGTTCCGAGTACAGCATCCCGTCGGCCAGACACTCGTCCGCCGTCTGCGGCAGCCGTCCGGCCTTCAGGCTCGGCAGGTCGAGCGTCTCGGGCAGCGACAGAAATTTGCATGCCCGCGACGCGCCGCCCGCCGTGCTGGTCAGCGCGTCGGCGCTCTTTGTGCCCTCGCACACGGCGACGCGGCTGTCGGCGGCGATTTTGGCCGCGTCGGTCTCGTCAAAGCCAATGGTGCTCACGAGGCGGAAATCGTACATCTGCTGCGCCTCGGCGTAGGCGTCCAGCGTGCGCACCATGGCCGTCTTCGTCAGCCGCAGGCCGCAGAAAAAGCCCACGCCCAGCGCCACGATGGCCGCGATGGCCAGAAACCGGCCCAAACTTCTGCGGATCTCCCGCAGCGTCAGCTTCCCCATGCCGCTCACCACTCGATCTGCTCGACGGGCGTCGGATGTTCATTGATCCGGACGCCGGCGATCTGCCCGCTTTTCACGCGGATGACCCGGTCGGCCATGGCGGTCAGCGCCGAGTTGTGCGTGATGATGACGACGGTCATGCCGCCCGCGCGGCTCTGCGCCTGCAGCAGGGACAAGATCTGCTTGCCGGTCTGGTCGTCGAGCGCGCCGGTCGGCTCGTCGCACAGCAGCAGCTTCGGCCGCTTTGCCAGCGCGCGGGCGATAGCCACGCGCTGCTGCTCGCCGCCGGAGAGCTGCGCGGGGAAATTCTGCATCCGCTCGCCGAGGCCGACCTGCCGCAGGACCTCGTCGGCCGGCAGCGGATCCTTGCACAGCTGGCTTGCGATCTGCACGTTTTCCAGCGCCGTCATATTGGGCAGCAGATTGTAAAACTGGAACACGAACCCGACCTCGTGGCGGCGGTAGGTCGTCAGGCGCTTGCGGCTGTAGTCCGCCACGTCCTCGCCCGCGAGCAGCACATGGCCGGAGGTGAGCCGGTCCATGCCGCCGAGGATGTTCAGGAGCGTGGTCTTGCCCGCGCCGGACTGGCCGACGATGACGCAGATCTCCCCCTCGTCGATCGTAAACGACGCGTCCTTCAGCGCCTCAATGCGCACGTCTCCCATCTGATAGGTCTTACAGACATGGTCAAATACAACAAAATCCTGCATGCGTCCGCCCCTCACTTTTTTTGCTTTCTGAATAGTATATTATGCCATACCGGCACACATTTTGCTTGAATAAATCGTGAACACGCAGAGAAAAAGCCTGCCCGGAAGGGCAGACTTTTTGAGGCAACGCCGCAGGATTGGCGGAAAAGATCCGCCGAAGCGCGCAGACGCAATTGTGCGGTGTTGCCTTACCCGATGGCTGTCCACTGCTCGCCCTGCGGCAAAAGCCTGCAGGTGTGGTCGGCGGAGGCTTCGATGAGGTCCGCGTAGTACCAGGCGGTCTGGTCCTGGTTGTCGCGGTACCAGGCGGCAGCCTGCAGCTGCGCGTCCTGCCCGTCTGGGCAGCGGCCGAGCAGACTGTTGAGCGCCCGGGCCAGCTCCGCGCGGGTGAGGACAGCCTCTGCCGCGGCCTCATCCGCCTCGGCGGCGGCCAGCGTCTTTTCGCTCCAGGCCGCGGCCAGCACCGGGAAGGCCGCGCGCCCGGCCTCCGTCTGCGCGAGCTTGTCCAGCACGCCGGAAAAGTCCCGCCACGTGAGCCCCGCGTCCGGCCGGAACCAGCCGTCCGACCCGAACGGCAGCAGCCCCAGCCCCGCCAGCCGCGTAACGGCCGCGTAGGCCCAGCTCGTCCCCGGTACATCCCAGAAGCGCACGCGCGCGCCCTCCGGCAGCTCATTCTCTGCCAGCCGCAGCAGAATGCAGGCGAAGGCCGCGCGGCTCACCTCCGCCTCCGGTCGGATGGTCCCGTCCGGGTAGCCGTACAGGTACGCCCGGTGCGTCTGCTCCGCCCTGGCCTGCGCCGCCAGCGCCAGCAGCCCCACGAGCACCGCCGCCATGCACAGGATCTCCGGCAGCCGTTTTTTCATGCGCATCCCCTCTTCTCACAGGATGCTCCCAGTTTGCCACCTTTCCCCCGCAGAACCCGTCGCCTTGTGCCGCTTGGGAAAATAATCCCACAGCGAAAAAAGCTCCCCTTCCAGGGGAGCCTTTTTCACAGCTCGTAGTCGATCGCGCCGCGGGATTCGCGGATGGATTTGCAGAGGGTGGAGACGGCGACGTGGCGGGGGTCGTTTTTATAGCGGCTGAGGGCCTCCAGATCGTCAAAGTCGGCGATCAGGCAGGCGTCGTAGGGGTTGCCGGGCTTGCAGCTGCGGTGGATCTCCATATGGCGGATCTCGGGGATCACACCATCCAGCGCCTGCAGGCCGGAGAGAAATTTCTCCCGGTTTTCTTCTTCTCCTTCGCGGAATTTCCACATCACGATATGACGGATCATAGCCCTTCTCCTTTATTCTTTGATTCGGTATTCGAAGTTTTCAAAAATGAGCACCATGCCCTCGCGGATGCCGTCCGGCAGCAGGGCCAGCGCGACCTCAGTCGTGCCGCCGGATTCGTTTTCCAGCACGGCGTAGTCGCCCGCGATCTCGCGGACCGTTCGTTCCATACGCATATGCATGCCTCCTTTTTCCGCATTGTATCATATTTTTTCCGCTTTTGGAACACAATAATTGCAGAGTCTGAAAGGAGGAGATGCAAGATGAACGAAGACACGCTGCATCTGTTGTCCGAGTGCGCGGCGGGGACTGATATGGCCATCCGCTCGCTGGACGACGTGCTGAAAAACAGCCCGGACG
>CDYI01006072.1_pt1 | contig 10789 bp, 5 predicted proteins | sample 557711 | NCBI WGS metagenome assembly CDYI01 (sample SAMEA3182054, study PRJEB8094) | gut metagenome | biome: human; feature: gut; material: Stool; isolation source: human stools | place: Canada | collected 2012-11-13 | reverse complement strand
TGCTAAGCCAAAAGCGCAGATAATACTGGATGTCTTATCGAGCATTTTGGCAACGCAGATGCCGTGCCGCAGCCGCCGGAGCGGTGCTTGAGCCGTTAGGCGGGAATTGTGCGGTATTGCCTTAATTATTCGATTTTTACCCGTGTCCAGAAAACCGGGTACATATCAGTACGGGACGGCAGCTTTGCTTTTATTGGTTTGCTCTTTTTATAAAAAACTATGATTACAGCGGCATATAGTCAAAATCAATGCGGCCAAGGGCAACGTTGGCACCGGCCACCTGCACTTTGACGGGGTCGCCCAGCATCCAGCGTTTTCCGGTCAGCGGGTCCAGAATGCTGACGCCCTCCACCACAGTGGCTTCGCCCTTGCAGAGCTGTGCGGCAGGCACAAAGCCCTCTACGGTGTTTTCCAGCGCCACAAAAATACCGCGCGGTGTTACACCTGCCACGGTGCCGGTGTAGACTTCGCCCAGGTGGTTGTGCATATACTCGGCCTTGTACAGGTCCTCCACATCGCGCTCAATGCGCACGGCGGAAACTTCCTGGCGGCTGGACTGCTCGCTGGCGTGGGTGGCAAAACCGGTATAATCCTTGATGAGCTCCTGCTCCGGCTTGCCCACCAGCATATCCGTCAGGATGCGATGGATGGCAAGGTCTGGGTAACGGCGAATGGGGCTGGTAAAGTGGGCATAGTCTGCCAGCACCAGGCCGTAATGGCCTTTCGGCTCCGGAGAGTAGCGAGCTTTCTGCATGCTGCGCAGGATACCGGTGTGGACCGGGATCTGGATGGGCTGGCCGCGGGTTTCGTCCAGAATGGCAGAAAGCTCCAGCTGGGTGGGCACTTCCCCGGCAAAGTGGACGTTCAGGCCGCAGGCTTTCAGGGTGTTGCTCAGCTTTTCCATGCGCTCGGCATCGGGGGCTTCATGGATACGGTACACAAACGGCACATGATGGGTGCGGCCCGCATTGGCAGCGCACTGGTTGGCCAGCAGCATGAACTCTTCGATCATGCACTCCGACACACCGCGGGTGCGCTTGACGATATCCACGCAGCGGCCTTCCTCGTCCATGACCAACTTGGCTTCGTCGGATTCGATGTCCATCGCGCCGCGTGCTTTGCGCAGAGCCAGGCGCTTTTCGTACAGCTCGGTCATCGCAGGCAGCTGAGCCATAACGTCTTTATATTTTGTCACCAGAGCCGGGTCATTGGAGCCGTCCAACAGAGCGTTAATTTCTTTATAAACGCCCTTGACACGGCTGCGGATGACGCTCTTGACGAACTGATAGCTATGGATATTGCCGCTTTCATCCAGCTGCATCAGGCAGGAGAACGCCAGGCGCTCCTCCCCTTCATTGAGGCTGCAGATGCCGTTGGAAAGCTGGGTGGGCAGCATGGGGATGACTTTATCCGCGTAATAGATGGAAGTTGCACGCTCATAAGCTTCCTTATCCAGCGCGGTGTCCGGGCGGACATAGTGGCTGACATCCGCAATATGAACGCCCAGCTCATAGCCGCCGTTCTGGGTCTTCATCAGGCTGATGGCGTCGTCGATATCCTTGGTCTCGGCAGAGTCGATGGTAAAGATCGGCAGACCGCGCAGGTCGGCGCGGTGGGCAGCTTCGGCGGGGTCAATGAGAGCGTTATCATATGCGTGAGCTTCGGCCAATACCTCCTCCGGGAATTCCTGGCGGACATCACGGCCATACAGCACAGCCTTGGCGCACTCTGCTGCGCGGTCGGAAGTGCCGAAGCGCTCGGCAACAGCGCAGCGGTGGTCCATATGGCGCTGGCCGCGGTTGGTCAGGATAGCACCGACCTTATCCCCCAGCTGTGCGCCGTTGACGCCTTTTTTATCCAGCACAATGCGCACATCACGGCAGCCGTCCGGCTCCACGGCAAGGCGGCCGTCCTCAGTCAGCACAATGGTACCGGCAAAGGTGTTGTGCGGGGTGGTCACCTCCACCACTTCACCCTCGGCGCTGCCCTCCACACGGGGGTGGTCGAACAGTTTGATGATGATTTTATCCTGCGGCATAGCACCATGCAGGGCGCGGCCGGGAATAAAGATATCGCCGGTGCCGTCATCGCGGGACGCAAAGCCGAAGCGGGCCGCCAGCTTGACCAGTGTGCAGGGAATGCCAGCGGGAGCATCGGTATTTTCCATCACGGCAAAGCCCGGAACATAGGTACCGTTGCGGGCGGACAGCATACCGGTAGCTACCATGCCGGTTACGGTGTTGCGCAGGCGGGAATTATCCACCTGCAAAGCATTCTGCAGTTCACGCAGGGTCTGGGGGCGGTGCTTGCACGCCGCAAGAATATTTTTCTGTAATGGTGTCATGTTTTCTCCTTTGGGTTGGGCACAGGCAGCGGCCCATGCCTTTGTTTTTACTCCTCGTTTACGTCACCCTGCCACCCGGCAGGGTCCTTCCATAGCAGGCGTGGCCTTTGGTTTCGCGGCAGCACCTGCACCATTGTGACCTTTTTATTTTTCCCATAAAAAACGACCCGCGGTATTGGGCGGGTCGTTGACGGTTCCTGAATAAGGGAAAGCGGAACGCCAACAAAATTGGCCAGACCGTTCTCCTTTCATTCAATTACAAGCGGGCACTCAGCACACCAACCAGCAGCGTAGCTACAAAGAAAACAGCGCCGCAGATTTTGGTCACTTTGGCCAGCTTGGCATCCAGGCCACGCTCGCGGCCGGCAGCCATAAAGCTGCTATCACCCATAATGGCAGCAGACAGGCCCTGCCCTTTCTGGGTCTGGGACAAAGTGAACACAACGATCAGAACCGAAACAATGATCAGCACAACGCCGAACGCGATTTCATAAGCGGTCATGGATTAACAGCAACTCCTTTTCAGGCCACAGCCAAAACGGATGTTTCGGCCTGCCCTAACTCTCATACAGGTTATAATATAACATACCAAAAAGCAAAATGCAAGAACTTTACCCTGCCTTGTGCAGAAAAAGATTGCATTGCCTTTTTTTGCTCCTTACAGACTCATCTGCTCGGTCGTGTCCTCCTGGCGGAGCAGCGCGCCGGCTGCGGGCAGGGTGCGCACGCGGTAGCGGTGCGGGTCTTTCAGTTCCAGCCCCGCCGCCAGGCGCACTTTGGCGATTCGGGCGTTCTTTTTCAGCGTTACCATGTTGATACCGGCGGTATCGCGGGTAGCCTTTTCGGGAATCAGCGCACTGCCGACCAGGATCAAGCGTGGGCCACCGGTGCCGCCGCTGGTGAAGACGGCCAGCTCGGTTTCTTCCTCAATGTGCAGCATTGCGGCAAGTTCTTCCTTATCGCTATAGGCTTTCAGCAGCTTGCGGCGGTTCTGCTTGGTCATATAGCTGACCAGCGGGATCTTTGCACACTTGCCGTTCTGGTAGAAGAACAGCATGTAACCACGGTAATCGACTGTGACCGTCATGAACAGTGGCACTTCGCCCTCTTCCATTTCCAGCTTGGAAGCGACATAATCACCCAGCACGCTGGCCTTGGTATCGGCAAATTCCGATGCGCGGGATTTGTACACCTGGGCATGGTTGGTAAAGAAGAGCAGCTCGGCGCTGTTGGTGGTCTCTTTGGTATAAACCACCTCGTCGCCGTCTTTCAGCTTCTGCTCGCCAGACATGCGCAGGCTCTGCGGGGTAATTTTTTTGAAGTAGCCTTCCCGCGTAAAGAACACCGTGACCGGGTAATCCGGGATCTCGTTCTGCTCATCGGCAGCAGAATCGTCCGGCAGGTCGTACAGAATTTCCGTTTTGCGGGGGCTGCCATACTTTTTGGCAACGTCGCCCAGCTCGGTCATAATGATCTTGCGGATGCGGGCGGGGCGTTTGAGAACATCTTCCAAGTCTGCGATCGCCTTTTCCAGTTCCTCAATTTCCTCGGTGCGTTTGAGGATATACTCACGGTTGAGGTGGCGCAGCTTGATTTCCGCCACATACTCAGCCTGCACTTCGTCAATGCCAAAACCGATCATCAAGTTGGGCACAACCTCGGATTCTTCCGCAGTGTTGCGCACAATTTCAATTGCCTTATCAATATCCAGCAGGATAGCTTCCAGGCCGCGCAGCAGGTGCAGACGCTTTTGCTTGCCCTGCAGATCATAGTAGGTGCGGCGGCGCACGCATTCGGAGCGGAATGCGATCCACTCCAACAAAATCTGGCGCACGCCCAACACGCGGGGCTGGCCGCCGATCAGCACATTGAAGTTGCAGGCAAAACTATCCTCCAGCGGGGTTGCCTTGAACAGACGCGCCATCAGCTTGTCCGGGTCCTGGCCGCGCTTGAGGTCGATGGTCAGCTTCAAGCCGTTCAGGTCGGTTTCATCACGCATATCGCTGATCTCACGGATCTTGCCCAGTTTGACCAGCTCGGTGATCTTATCCATGATGGCTTCCACCGTTGTGGTCGGCGGAATGCGGGTGATGTCAATGCAGTTGTTCTCTTTATCGTAAGCCCACTGGGCGCGCACGCGGATGCTGCCGCGGCCTTTTTCCAGCACATTCTGCATCTCGGCGGCATCATACAGGATGGAACCGCCGCCGACAAAATCCGGCGCGGGCATCAGCTGGGCCAGGTCCGCCTGGTCGTCTTTCATCAGGGCGATGGTTGCATTGCAGAGCTCCACCAGGTTGAAGGAACAGATGTTGGACGCCATACCGACCGCAATGCCCAGTGTGTTGTTGGCCAGAATGGTCGGGAAGGTGACCGGCAGCATCGTCGGTTCGGTGGTGGTGCCGTCATAGTTGGGCACAAAATCCACGGTATCCTTGTCGATATCGCGGAACAGCTCTTCACACACGGGTTCCAGCTTTGCCTCGGTGTAACGAGCGGCGGCGTAAGCCATATCGCGGCTATACGCCTTGCCAAAGTTACCCTTGGAGTCCACAAAGGGCACCAGCAGGCTTTCGTTGGAACGGCCCATACGCACCATGGTGTCGTAAATGGCGGCATCGCCGTGGGGGTTCAGGTGCATGGTGCTGCCCACGATGTTGGCGCTTTTGGTGCGGGCGCCTTTCAGCAGGCCCATGCCGTACATGGTATACAGCAGTTTGCGGTGGGCGGGCTTGAAGCCGTCAATTTCCGGCAGCGCGCGGGAAACAATAACGCTCATGGCGTAAGGCATGTAGTTTGTTTCCAGCGTATCGGTAATGGGGCTTTCGATGACCTCACCGGCAGAGAGGATCTCGACGTTATCGCCCAACTGCGGGCGGGCAGGGGCGGCTTTCTTTTTGGTTGCTTTTTTTGCCATTGTGCTCTCTCCTCCCCTGATTAAGATACATCCAGATCGTCCAGATATTCAGCGCCGTGCTCCGCAATGTGCTCCTTACGGCCCTGCAGATTGTCGCCCAGGAGCAGGTCAAACACCTCCGCCGTGCGCTGAACATCGGTGGGCAGAACTTTAATTAAGCGGCGGCTTTCGGGGCTCATGGTGGTCAGCCACATCATTTCGGGGTCGTTTTCGCCCAGACCTTTGGATCGCTGGATCGTAAACTTCTGGCCATCGATCCGCTTCATGATATCGGCCTTTTCCGGCTCGGTATAGGCAAAGTAGGTCTTATTTTTGGTGTTGATCTCATACAGCGGGGATTCCGCGATATACACATACCCCTGATTGATGAGGGTGGGGGTCAGGCGGTAGAGCATCGTCAGCACCAAGGTGCGGATCTGATAACCATCCACATCAGCATCGGTACAGATGACGATCTTGTTAAAGCGCAGGTTGTCCAGATTAAAGGTAGCCAGGTCCTTATTGTGGCTGCCGCCCAGCTCCACGCCGCAGCCCATCACGCGGATCAAGTCTGTGATAATGTCAGACTTGAAAATGCGGGCGTAATCGGCCTTCAGGCAGTTCAGGATCTTGCCGCGAATGGGCATGATAGCCTGGAACTCCGAATCGCGGCTCTGTTTGACCGCGCCCATAGCGGAATCGCCCTCCACGATGTACAGTTCGCGGCGGGTGGCATCCTTGGTGCGGCAGTCCACAAATTTCTGCACGCGGTTGGCCAGGTCCATCTGCTGGGTCATTGTTTTTTTGATGGACACACGCGCTTTTTCGGCGTGCTCGCGGCTTTGCTTATTGATTAGCACCTGCTTGCAGGCTTTTTCGGCTTCGTCCGGGTGCTCCACAAAGTAGACTTCCAGCTGGTGCTTGAGGAACTCCGTCATGGCCTGGGCCACAAACTTGTTGGTGATGGCCTTTTTGGTCTGGTTCTCGTAGCTGGTGCGGGTGGAGAAGCTGGAGGAAACCAGAATCAGGCAGTCCTGCACATCGTTGAAGGTGATGGAGCTTTCGTTTTTCTTGTACAGACCCTTATTTTTCAGCCAGTTGTTGATCTGGTTGACAAAGGCCAGGCGGACAGCGCGGTCCGGGCTGCCGCCGTGCTCCAGCCACGAAGAGTTGTGATAGTATTCCAGCGTTTGCACCGCGTTGGAAAAGCAGAACGCCACGTTCATTTTGACCTGATATTCCGGCTGATCATCACGGTCGCGGCCGATTGCGGAACCGGAGCAGAAATACACCGGGGTCAGGGTTCCCTCACCGGCGATCTCATTGGCATAGTCCTGAATGCCATGCTCATAGAAATATTCGATTTTTTCGGCACGTTCGCCCGTGCGGTCGTTGAACACGAGAGTCACACCGTCATTGACAACGGCCTGGCGGCGCAGCATATCCTTGAAGGTATCCGCCGGAACATTGATGTCGGTAAACACATCGGTGTCCGGTTTCCAGCGGATGACGGAGCCGGTGCGGCGGCCGGTGAACGGCTCTTTTTTCAGCCCGCCGACATTCTCACCTTTTTTGAAATCCAGGTGATAGTGCATGCCATCGCGGTAAATATCCGCAGTCATCCATTCGCTGGAATACTGGGTGGCGCAAAGGCCAAGGCCGTTCAGGCCAAGGGAGAAGTCATAGTTGCCGCTACCCTCGCCATATTTGCCTCCCGCGTACAGTTCGCAGAACACAAGATCCCAGTTCCAGCGTTCTTCAGCTTTATTGTAATCGACGGGGATACCGCGGCCAAAGTCCTCTACTTCCACAGAGTGATCCGGGTAAAGGGTAACGTTGATTTTGTTGCCGTGGCCGTCACGTGCTTCGTCGATGGAGTTGGATACGATCTCAAAAATGGAATGGGCACAGCCTTCCACACCGTCAGAGCCAAAGATAACGGCCGGGCGCTTGCGCACACGGTCTGCACCTTTTAAGCTCTTGATGCTTTCGTTGCCGTATTCTTCCTTCTTTTTTGCCATTCGGCAGTTCCCTCCCGTTTTTGGATGCAGGGAATCACGCTGCTGCGTACCCCTGTGCGCGCAGAATTTTGCTTTTTCAGGCGCGTAAAGATAATTAAACCACAGGTTGACAGGAATTGTCAAATCCAATTTTGCGTTTTTGCTGCACAAAGTTCCCTGTTGTGGTTATTTTTTGTCTGCTTTTTTGCGTTTGCGCGGCGGCTGGGCGGAGGCTTTTTCCTCTGCGGGCGCCGGGCGTCCCGGCTCTTCCGGCACGGGGGCCGGAGCTGTGCCCTGCAGTTTCCAGGCACGCTCCAGCACGGGTTTCAGGTACTGGCCGGTGAAGGAGTTCGGATTCTGGGCCACCTGTTCCGGCGTACCGGTTGCCACAATGGTACCGCCGCCGCTGCCGCCCTCCGGCCCCAGGTCGATGATATAGTCGGCACGCTTGATCACATCCAGGTTATGCTCGATCACGATCACGGTGTTGCCCGCATCGGCCAGCTTATCCAGCACCTTGACCAGGCGGTGCACATCGGCAATGTGCAGGCCGGTGGTAGGCTCGTCCAGAATATAGACGGTTTTGCCGGTATCGCGGCGGGCAAGCTCGTTGGCCAGCTTGACACGCTGGGCTTCGCCGCCGGAAAGTGTGGTGGCCGACTGGCCCAGCTGCACATAGCCAAGGCCGACTTCCTGCAGGGTTTGCAGTTTGCGCGCAATTTTGGGCTGGTTGGCAAAGAAATTGCAGGCTTCCTCCACCGTCATATCCAGCACATCGGAGATGTTTTTGTCTTTATATTTTACTTCCAGCGTTTCGCGGTTATAGCGCTTGCCCTTGCAGACATCGCAGGGGACGTAAATATCCGGCAGAAAGTGCATTTCGATCTGCACAATGCCGCCGCCCTCGCAGGCTTCGCAGCGGCCGCCCTTGACGTTGAAGCTGAACCGGCCGGGGCCGTAACCGCGCTGTTTGGCATCCTGGGTGTTGGAGAAGAGGGTGCGGATATCGCCGAACACACCGGTGTAGGTGGCCGGGTTGGAGCGCGGGGTGCGGCCAATGGGCGACTGGTCAATGCCGATGACCTTATCGATCCATTCCATACCCTGAACTTTGTCACACTGGCCGGGGCGGCTGCGGGCGCCGTTGAGCGCTGCGGCCAGCGACTTATACAAAATTTCATTGACCAGCGTGGACTTGCCGGAACCGGAAACACCGGTCACGCAGATCATTTTGCCAAGGGGAAAATCCACGGTAATGTTTTGCAGGTTGTTTTCCCGCGCTTTGACCACCGTGAGCATTTTACCGTTACCGGAGCGGTGGGCGGTGGGAACTTCCACAAATTTGCGGCCGGAAAGGTACTCGCCAGTCACACTGCGTGGGGCATTGCAGATGTCCTCCACACTGCCGGCGGCCACGATCTCGCCGCCATGCACACCGGCACCGGGGCCGACATCCACAATATAGTCCGCCTGGCGCATGGTGTCCTCGTCGTGCTCTACTACAATCAGGGTGTTGCCCAGGTCGCGCAGGCGCTTCATGGTGGCAATCAGCTTATCGTTATCGCGCTGGTGCAGGCCGATGCTGGGTTCATCCAGCACATACAGCACGCCGGTCAGTGCGCTGCCGATCTGGGTCGCCAGGCGGATGCGCTGGCTTTCGCCGCCGGAAAGGGACGATGCGCCGCGAGACAGGGTCAAGTACCCCAGACCCACGCTCTTCAAAAAGCCCAGACGCTCTTTGACCTCTTTGAAGATGGAGGCAGCGATGACTTCATCCCGCTCGGACACTTTTGCCGTCTGAATAAATTCCAGCTCCTCGTTCACACTCATATCGCAGAACTGGGCAATGTTGATGCCGCCCACCGTGACGGCGAGGCTGGTGGGCTTCAGTCGTTGGCCGTGGCAGGTGGGGCACTCCTCGCTGGACATGACAAGGGCGATTTCCTCCTTGACCCACTCGCTGCCTGTTTCACGGAAGCGGCGCTCCAGGTTGGGGATAATGCCCTCAAACGTGTTCATATAGGTGCCGGAGCCAAACATATTCTCGCGCTGCATCTCGATTTTTTCAGTTCCGGTGCCATACAGGATGGCGTGCACGGCTTCTTTGCTCATCTCCTTGATGGGGGTATCCAGCGTAAAGCCATAGCGCTTGCCCAGCGCTTTGTAATACATTTCAGAGATGGATCCCTCCGCATAATACCAGCCGCTGGCCTTGATGGCACTTTCGCGGATGGACTTGTGCGGATCCGGAATCACGCGGGCCGGGTCCACCTTCATAAAGGTGCCCAGGCCGGTGCAGGTTTCACAGGCGCCAAAGGGATTGTTAAAGCTGAACATGCGGGGGGAAAGTTCGTCAATGGAAACACCGTGCTCCGGGCAGGCATAGTTCTGGCTGAACTCCATCGGTTCGCCGCCGATAACATCAATGATGACAAGGCCGCCGGTCAGGGCAACGGCAGTCTCAATAGAATCGGCCAGGCGGCCGCGCACCGTATCATTGATGGACAGGCGGTCCACGACGATTTCAACGGTATGCTTGATATTCTTTTCCAGCTTGATCTCTTCGTCCAGATCATACATGTTGCCGTCAATGCGCACGCGGGCGTAACCGCCGCGGCGGGCAGCGTCCAGCTCCTTGGCCTGGGTGCCTTTGCGGCCCCGCACAACAGGGGCCAGCACCTGGAAGCGGGTGCGTTCTGGCAGTTTAAGCACCTCGTCTACCATCTCGTCCACCGTTTGCTGGCTGATGACGCGTCCGCAGACCGGGCAGTGCGGAACGCCGATGCGGGCATACATCAAACGGAGATAATCATAAATTTCCGTCACGGTGCCCACGGTGGAACGCGGGTTGTGGCTGGTGGTTTTCTGGTCAATGGAAACTGCCGGGGAAAGGCCGGTGATTTCGTCCACATCGGGCTTTTCCATCTGGCCCAGGAACATGCGGGCATAGCTGGAAAGGCTTTCCATATAGCGGCGCTGGCCGTCCGCAAAGATGGTATCAAAGGCCAGGCTGGACTTGCCGGAGCCGGAAAGGCCCGTCATAACAATCAGCTTGTTGCGCGGCAGAACCAGGTTGACGTTTTTCAGGTTATGCTCCCGCGCGCCCTTGATCGTAATGCGGTTGTTGGCATCAATTTGAATGTTGCTCACTTTTTATAGCTCCTTCTCCCCTTGCCCGTTTTGCGCTGTTTTTCAGCGGCGCGGCGGGTGCTGGTATCGGCGGTAGGGTCCTCCCCGCGCTGCAGCTTTTCAATCTCATCACGCAGGAATGCGGCGTGCTCAAACTGCAGCAGGCGGGCGGCTTCTTTCATCTCGCGGGTCAGGCGGGTAATGGTCTGTTCGCGTTCAGCGCGGCTCATACGGTGCTGGCGCATCTTTTTGTTTTCTTCGCTCATGCTGATTTCCAGCCCGCCGCCGATGGCTTTCACGATAGTTTTTGGTGTAATGCCGTGTTCTTTGTTGTAGGCATCCTGGATGGCACGGCGGCGCTCGGTTTCCATGATGGCGCGCTCCATGCTGGGGGTTACTTCATCGGCGTACATCAGCACC
>CDYI01036163.1_pt1 | contig 10814 bp, 9 predicted proteins | sample 557711 | NCBI WGS metagenome assembly CDYI01 (sample SAMEA3182054, study PRJEB8094) | gut metagenome | biome: human; feature: gut; material: Stool; isolation source: human stools | place: Canada | collected 2012-11-13 | reverse complement strand
TTCCTGCTGCCAGCCGTCCACGATCTTCTGCTTGAAGATGCCGTACTCATACAAAATAGAGTAGCCGGTGCCGGGGATGCAGTCGGTAGCCATGCCATCCAGGTAGCAGGCAGCCAGACGGCCCAGGCCGCCGTTGCCGAGGCCTGCATCAGGCTCCTGCTCATAAATGGTATCGATCTTGATATCGGCGTCAGCCAGAACCTGCTCGGCAACTTCGTTCAGGCCCAGGTTGAACAGGCTGGTGCGCAGGCTACGGCCCATCAGAAACTCCATGCAGAGGTAATAAACCTGTTTTTTGCCTTCGCCCAAGGTCTTGGCCTGGAACTGCTTCTGGCGGTCAGACATGATCTGACGAACGATCATTGCCATGCAGCGGTAGATCTGCTCGGCGGAAGCAACGTCCAACGTGACGCCGCATTCGCTGACGACCTTGTCTTTGAGAATTTTTTCAAATTCTTTTTTAGTAAGTTTCATCAAAAGTATCCCTCTCCTTACGGCTTATCTATACCAGAATCCTCTGGGATTATACTGATTTTTCAAAATCAATAAAAATACTTACCTTAAGCATTATAGTCAAAATTGGCGATATGTGCAAGGCTTTTTTCCCACACGCGTCAATTTTTTCAATTTTACACAAAAGGGGCTTTTTCTTACGGGCATTTTATACTATAATATAAGGGTATAATTTTAAGCATTTTCCCTGCGCTGCGGGGGCTGGTGGGCGGTTTTGCCGCGCAGAAGCCCCTTTCCGTCCCGCTTTTGGCGACAAAAGTGCAGGGTGTTCCTGATAAAAACACCATCAACTGAAACAAAGGAGACCCCAACTATGGCTAACAAAGTACGTCTGACCATCTGCGGTTCGAGCTATGTGATCTCTACCAACGAAAGTGAAGATTACATGCAGAATCTGGCCGAGCGCCTGAATCTTGATATGAATGAGCTGATGAGCTCTTCCAATTCGGTTTCCATCACCACCGCTGCCATCATGACCGCGCTGAACTACCGCGATGAGCTGGAAAAGGCCAGCGGCAGCGCGGATAATATGCGCCGCCAGATCAAAGACTATCTGGAGGATGCCGCCTCCGCCAAGATGGCTGCCGAGGAGCTGCGCCGCGAAAACGCCGCCCTGCGCAAAAAGGTGGACGACCTGCACCGCCGTTCCCTGACGAGCGAAGCCTGATGGAACAGACTGTTTTGCAGTGCCCGGAGATCCTGGCCCCCGCCGGCAATGCTGATATGCTGCGGGCTGCGGTGTTTGCCGGGGCTGACGCCGTATATCTTGGGCTGGATGGCTACAATGCGCGGCGCAGCGCTGGGAACTTTGACCCTGATGCCCTGCGCGAAGCCGTCTGTTTTTGTCATGCCCGCGGGGTTGCGGTGCATGTGACCCTGAACACGCTGGTTTACGCCGCCGAGCTGGGCGGCCTGGCCGATGCCGTGCGCGCTGTTGCCGCCGCCGGGGCGGATGCCGTGATTGTGGATGACCTTGCCACCGCGCAGCTGGTGCGCAGCATTGCGCCTGGCCTGCGCCTGCACGGCTCTACCCAGATGAGCATCCACACCGCAGAGGGCGCCAAGATGCTGGCAAAGCTGGGGTATTCCCGCGCCATTCTGGCCCGTGAGCTGAGCCTGGCGGAGATCGAAGCCGTGGTAAAGGCAAGCCCGATCGAATGCGAAGTGTTTGTACACGGCGCGATGTGCATGTCCATGAGCGGCCAGTGCATGATGAGCGCGTTCCTGGGCGGGCGCAGCGGCAATCGCGGTGCCTGCGCGGGTCCCTGCCGCCTGCCGTTTGATGCTACCAATGGCCTGCGCCCCGGCCAGCCGGGCAAAGCCTGCCACCTGAGCCTGAAAGACATGGACCTTGTGCCCCACATGGCCCAGCTGAAAGCCGCCGGGGTTGCCAGCATTAAAATTGAAGGCCGCCTGCGCACGCCGGAATATGCCGCCGCTGCGGTAACGGCCTGCCGCGCAGCCCGCGCCGGGCAGCCCTATGATGAAGCGCTGCTGCGGGATATTTTCTCCCGCTCCGGCTTCAGTGATGCCTATCTGGTAGGCCGCAATGACGGCACCATGTTTGGCGTGCGCACCGAAGCCGATGCAGCCGCTACGCGCGCCGCCACGCCGAAAGCCCGCGAGCTGTTCCGCCGCGAATTGGAGCGCATTCCGGTGCATTTCTGCGTCAGCGGCGGTGTGGAGGACGGCGGCATCAAGCTGACAGCTTTCGACGACAACGGCAGCCGTGTCAATGTGTACAGCGCCGATGAACCGCAGCCCGCACAGAAAGACCCCGCCCCCGGCATTGAGCGTGCCCTGGGCAAAACCGGCGGTACGCCGTTCACCTGCGCTGGGGTTGAGTTTGCCTGCGGCGAGGGCGGCCCCGGATTTTTGCCCGGCTCCGCCTGGAATGAGATGCGCCGCGAAGCGCTGGACAAGCTGCTGCAAAAGCGCAGTGAACCTGCGCCCCTGGCCACAAAGGAAATCACCCTGCCGGAATACGCCGAGCACGAAGTAGGCATGATACCCCAGCTGGCCGCCCGTTTTGAAACCGCTGCCCAGCTGCCCGGTGCCGAATACCTGGCCAAGCTGCGCTATCTGATCCTGCCCATCCGGGAAGCGGACGCTGTGCCGCAGCCCTTGCGCTGCAAAACGCTGCTGGAGCTGCCCCGCGCTGCTTTCGGCACTGTGGAACCGGACACCATGCGCCGCCTGGCTGCGCTGGAAGGTTCCGGCTTTGCGGGTGTGGTTGCAAACAATCTGGCGCAGTTTGGGTATGCCTCTCCCCTGCCGGTGTTCGGCGGGCTGGGGCTGAATGTAACCAACCCAATGTCTGCGGCAGAGTATGTGTGCCTGGGTGCCTGTGGCCTGCTGGTGCAGCCTGAAACGGCCCTGACCGCCATGCGTGCTGTGGCACCCCGGCAGAAAGACGGCACCCCGGTACCCACCGCTGCCCTGTGCTATGGCCACCTGCCCCTGATGCTGACCCGCGCCTGCCCGCTGCGCAATGTACGCACCAGCTGCGCGGGCTGCACCCACAAGGGCAAACTGCGGGACCGCAAGGGGCGGGATTTTCCGGTGCGGTGCTCCGCCCCCGGCAGCGCCGGAATGCGCACCGTGTTTAACCCTGTACCACTTTATATGGGGGACCGCCTGACCGAAATGCCGGTGGACCTTGCCGTGGCCGCGTTCACCCTGGAACCTGCCGACCGCGTGGAAGAGGTTCTGACCCACCTTTTCCATCAGCAGCCCTTTGACGGCGAGTTTACAAGAGGGCTATATTATACGAATAATTAGGAAGGAGTAATTAGAAATTAGGAATTTAAGAGTTCTGTATTTTTAATGGATATCCCAAAAGCGCAAAAGTTCTGCGAAGGTTTGCCCCCTCATTTCATTTCTAATTGTTCATTCTTAATTTCTAATTAAATAATCGCTTTACTATGGAACAAAAAATCGTCAAATATTCTGTTCTTTCCCCGCTGGCTAAGGTGCCGGCATATGCAACGGCGGGGGCGGCGGCGGCTGATTTGTGCGCCGCGCTGGAAGAGCCGTTGACCATTGCCCCCATGCAGCGGGTGCTGGTGCCCACCGGCCTGGCCATTGAGCTGCCGGATGCCGGGTGCGTGGCATTGGTGTATGCCCGCAGCGGGCTTTCCATCAAGCACGGGCTGTGCATGGCCAACGGCGTTGGCGTTGTGGACAGCGATTACCGCGGCGAGCTGAAAGTGCCCATGATCAACCTTGGCACCGAGCCTTACACCATCGCCCCCGGTGAGCGCGTAGCCCAACTGTGCATTGCCCCCGTGTGGCAAGCCGCCTTTGTGCCCGCCGCCACCCTGAACGAAACCGAACGCGGTGAAGGCGGGTTTGGATCGACAGGAAAATAGTTAGGAGTTAAGATGCCCTCGTAGGGGCGCACAGTATGCGCCCGCCGCTTTGCGGTAAATCTCGTTACGGCATCTATTGCCAACCCTACCATATCCAAATTGCTAATGGTTCATTGCCAATTCCCAATTCAATCAACTCCTACTTCCTACCTCCTAACTTCCTCTTTTCCCTTTGTTTCGCCGCGGTGGTGCGGTAGAATCTGTTACGAAAGGAACATCCCATTATGTCCTTGATTTTAGCCTCCGGCAGCCCGCGGCGGCGGGAGCTGATGGCGCTGATCACGCCCAATTACACCGTTGCCCCCAGTGATGTGGACGAAAGCCGCATTACCGCCGCAACGCCTGCCCAGCTGGCCCAGGCCCTGGCAGAAGCCAAAGCCCTGGCCGTGGCGCAGCAGCACCCCGATGATACCGTGATCGGCTGTGATACCGTGGTGGACTGTGACGGCGCTGTGTTCGGCAAACCTTCCGGCGAGGAAGACGCTGTGCGGATGCTGCACGCGCTCTCTGGCCGGGAGCACAAAGTACATACCGGGCTGTGCGTGGTGCACGGCGGCAAGGCGTACCTTGCCACTGAAACCACCCGCGTACAGTTTGCGCCCATTGAGGAAAGTGACCTGCTTGCCTATGCGCGCACCCCGGAACCGTATGACAAAGCCGGGGCTTACGCCATCCAGGGCCATGCTGCGCTGTGGTGCAGCGGCATTGTGGGATGTTATTACAATATTATGGGTCTGCCCGTACACCGTCTGGCACAGGTACTGCGCCAGGCCGGAGCGCTGTAACGGCAGTACCGCAGCGGCCTGGCTGCTGCGGCGTGTCGTGCGCATTCTTTGTGCGGCCCACCCGCACAAACACATGATGGGGAGATAAAAATGGCAAATCCGATTTTGCAGCTGCTTGAAGCTCTGCGCAATATGTTTACCTGTGATATTGGCATTGACCTTGGCACCGCCAACACGCTGGTGTATATGAAAGGCCGCGGCATTATCATCCGCGAGCCCAGCGTTGTGGCGGTGGATGCCCGCACCGACGAACTGCGTGTGCGCTGCGTAGGCCACGAGGCCAAAGCCATCATCGGCGCAGCGCCCAACTCAATTTTGGCGGTACGCCCGCTGAAAGACGGCGTGATTGCCGACTTTGACATTACCGCCGCCATGCTGCAAAGTTTTATCCGCCAGGCATGCGGCAGCCGCCTGTTCGTGCGGCCGCGCGTGGTCATCTGCGTGCCGTCCGGCGTGACCGAAGTGGAACGCCGCGCCGTGCGCCAGGCCGCCGCCAAAGCCGGTGCCCGCCAGGTAACGGTGATCGAAGAGCCGATGGCCGCCGCCATTGGTGCCGGGCTGCCGACCGCTGAACCGGTGGGCAGCATGATTGTGGATATCGGCGGCGGCACGGCGGAAGTGGCTGTTATCAGCCTTTCCGGCATTGTGGCATCCCGCAGCGTGCGCTGTGCGGGCGATGCGCTGGACCAGAGCATTACCAGCTTTATCAAGCGCAAATACAACCTGCTGGTGGGCGAACGCACTGCTGAGCAGATTAAACTGGAAATCGGCTCCGCCTGCCCGCCAGACCCCACCGACACCGAGCATGGCGAAACCACAATGGAGATCAAGGGCCGTAACCTGGTGGATGGCCTGCCGAAAGATATCCTGATCCGCTCCGAAGAAGTGCGCGAGGCAATGAACGAAAACCTGATGCGCATTGTGGAAGCCATCAAGGACACGCTGGAATGCACTCCGCCGGAGCTTTCCAGCGATATCATTGACCGCGGCATCATGCTTTCGGGCGGCGGTGCCCTGCTGCGCGGGCTGGATACTCTGATCCAGAACGAAACCGGCATTGAGGTACACATTGCCGAAGCCCCGCTGGACTGCGTTGCCCTCGGCGCCGGCGCCGTCCTCGATCACCCCGACTTGGCAGGAACCAGACGGGAGGAACTGAGCTACCTGTAAAGGTAGGAGTTAGGAGTTAAGTGGCGGTTTGAAAGTTTGCCGCAACCCCATAAAATAATTGTAGGGAACGGTCAAGACCGTTCCCTACATTTTTGTTTTAATATTCAGACAGAATTTTTGGGTACCTGCAGCCCCAAAAACTCCTACTTTCTAACTCCTAACTTTCCCTCGTCGCTCCCACTGTGCTACCAGGTCCTTGGTCTGAGCTTGCAGGGCTTCGCGGGCGGCGTTCAGGGCCTGGGTGTCCTGGGGGGTCATTTTTTCGGGCTTTTTGTGGCGGGTCAGGCGTTCCAGGTTCTTTTCTGCTTCTTTAATGCGGTTTTTGGTGTCCTTATCCAGCTCCTTGCCCTCTTTACTGCCAAGGGCGGAATTGACGCGGTAGATGGCGGCTTCCGCGGCATTCAGGGCCTCGATAGCGGCTTTGCGCTCCTGGTCCTGCCCGGCAAAGGCAGCGGCATCGTCCATGGCGCGGCGGATCTCCTGCTCGCTCAGGTTGGAAGACCCGGTGATGGTAATGCTCTGCTGTTTGCCAGTGCCAAGGTCACGGGCGCTCACCGTCACAATGCCGTTGGCGTCAATATCAAAGGTCACTTCGATCTGCGGCACACCGGCCCAGGCGCGTTTGATGCCCTTGAGGGTAAAGTTGCCGATGAGCTTATTATCCTTGGCGAACTCCCGCTCACCCTGCAGCACCTTGATTTCAACTGTGCTCTGGAACGGCGCGGCGGTGGTAAAGATTTTGGAATACCGGGTGGGAATGGTGGAGTTGCGGTCGATCAGATGAGTTGCCACACCGCCCACCGTCTCAATCGAAAGGGTCAGCGGGGTAACGTCCATCAGCAGCAGGTCCTGCCCGCCAGCAGCCAGGCCTTCGCCGCCAAGGCGTCCGCCCTGCACCGCAGCGCCAAGGGCCACACACTCGTCCGGGTTCAGCGTTTTGGACGGTTCCAGATCGATCATCCGTATGACCTTGGCCTGCACCGCCGGGATGCGGGTGGAACCACCTACCAGCAGCACCTGATCCAGGTCGTTGGCGGCCAGGTGGGCATCCCGCAGGGCGTTGCGCACCGGCAGGGCCGTGCGCTCCACCAAGTCGGCGGTCAGCTCATCAAACTTGGCGCGGGTCAGTTCCGCCTGCAAATGCAGCGGGCCGTTGGGGCCAACGGTGATGAACGGCAGGTTGATTTCAGTATGGGTGGCAGCGGAAAGCTCTTTTTTGGCTTTCTCGGCTTCCTCCCGCACGCGCTGCATGGCAACAGGATCACGGGTCAGGTCTACCTGGTTTTCAGCGGCAAAGTTCCGCACCAGCCAGTCAGCCACACGAGCATCAAAGTCATCGCCGCCCAGATGGTTATCACCGCAGGTGGCCAACACCTGCACAATGCCATCCCCGATCTGGATCAGCGAAACATCGAACGTGCCGCCGCCCAGATCATACACCATCACTTTCTGGGTCTTGCCGTTATCCAGGCCATAAGCCAGAGCGGCCGCAGTAGGTTCGTTGATAATGCGCTTTACATTCAGGCCCGCAATGCGCCCGGCATCTTTGGTAGCCTGGCGCTGGGCATCGTTAAAATAAGCCGGCACGGTGATAACGGCTTCTGTCACCGGTTCACCAAGATAAGCTTCTGCATCCGCTTTCAGCTTTTGCAGGATCATGGCGCTGATCTCCTGCGGGGAGAAGCACTTGCCGTCAATGGGAATGCGCTCATCACTGCCCATTTTGCGCTTAACGCTGGCAATGGTGCGCGGTGCGTTGGTGACAGCCTGGCGTTTGGCCGGATCGCCCACAAGGCGTTCGCCGCTTTTTGCAAAAGCAACGACCGACGGGGTGGTGCGCTGGCCTTCGGCATTTGGGATAACGGTTGGGCGTCCGCCTTCCACCACAGCCACGCAGCTGTTGGTCGTTCCTAAATCAATTCCGATGATTTTACCCATGTTGCTTTTGGTCCTTTCACACAAGCCGGCAACAGATACAGGGGTTCGCCAGCTTTTGTCACACAGGGAGCACCGCTAAGGCGCAAAACTCCGCCTTAGAGTGTAGCTGAAAGCAAAGAAAATGACAATTATTCCGCAAACACAAGCGGGATTTAAGGCAAAATCCAGCTGTGGTTGTAGAAACAGGCTGAATTTTCGACTTTTCAGGTACACCTTATGGTTTGTTAACATTATTGTAGCGCGCAAAGTGCCGGAATGTGTTGCAAAATCGTAAACTCTTATCAGACAATCATCCAAATGTTGGGGTGTATCGTTGACGGACGGGGGCAACGGTGCTATATTCTTTAGTATACTAAAGAGAAGGAGGTTCCCGGACATGCAGGCATTTTCCAGCCATGACATTTTCCAAACGCTGTACCAGCAGATCATGTTGCTGGAATTAAAGCCCGGCTCCACCCTGCGGGAAAACGCATTGTGCGAGCAGTTCGGGGTTTCCCGCACGCCGGTGCGCAGCGTTTTGCAGGAGCTGCGCATTGCCGGGCTGATTGAAGTCACCCCCTACAAATCCACGCGGGTCACCCAGCTGGATTTTGACACCATCAGCCAGCAGATCTACCTGCGCAACGCGGTGGAGTCCGCCGTGATGACAGACTTTGCCGCTGTCTGCACCCCCGAACAGCTGGCCCAGTTGAAAACCCGCAACGATGCTTTGCGCCGCCTGGCGGCCCAACCCCACCCGGACCCGCGGATGTTTTATGAGCTGGACAGCCGCCTGCACGAAAGCTGGTTTCTTGCCACCGGCAAAGACCAGCTGTGGCAGCTGATCCAGACTTCGCAGAACAGCTATTCGCGGTTCCGCATGCTGGATCTTGTGGCCGTTGGCAATTTTGGCGATATTGTGGCGGAACACGATGTTCTGCTGGATGCCATTGCCCGCAATGATACCGCCGCCATCCGGGCGCAGTGTTCCCGCCATTTGTACGGCGGCGTAATGCGGCTGGGGGAAGAACTTTCGACCAAATATGCGGATTATTTTGTTTCCGGCACCCACTGGCCGGACCATGCAAAGGAGATGCAACCGTGAGCCGCACTGCTACCGTGACCCGCAAAACGCGGGAAACCAACATTACCGTCACCCTGGACCTGGACGGCAGCGGAAAAGCCGACCTGCACACCGGCATCGGCTTTTTTGACCACATGCTGGACGGCTTTGCCCGCCACGGCCTGTTTGATTTGACATTACACTGTGATGGCGACCTGAACGTGGACTGTCACCACACAATTGAAGACTGCGGCATCGCGCTTGGCACGGCCATCCGTGAGGCCCTTGGCGACAAAGCCGGCATTGTGCGTTACGGCAGCTGCATGCTGCCCATGGACGAAACGCTGGCCCTGTGCGCTGTGGACCTTGGCGGACGGCCGTATTTTGTTTATGATGCCAGCTTTGCCGGGCAGAGCTGCGGCGGCATGGATGTGCAGATGGCACGGGAATTCTTTTACGCTGTCAGTTACAGCGCCATGATGAACCTGCACCTGAAGGTGCTGTACGGCGAAAACGACCACCACAAGCTGGAAGCCATGTACAAAGCATTCGCCAAAGCCCTTTCCGCCGCCGCCCGCCATGACGACCGCATTGTGGGCGTGCTTTCCACGAAAGGAAGCATCTAACTACCTCCTAATTTAATTTCGTTTTACCGGGGCGGGACCCCGTTTTCAGTATATAAGGGTAACACTGAAAGGAGTAAGTATTATGTACAAGGACATGATGGACACCATTGGTTTTGTTTCGGGGTATGACCCGGAGCTGGGTGCGGCTATGCAGCGTGAGCTGGGCCGCCAGCAGGCAAACATTGAGCTGATTGCCAGTGAAAACATTGTTTCCCCTGCCGTTATGGCTGCCATGGGCAGCGTGCTGACCAACAAATATGCCGAGGGCTACCCCGGCCACCGCTATTACGGCGGCTGCCAGTTTGTGGACCAGGTTGAGCAGATTGCGATTGACCGTGCCTGCAAGCTGTTTGGTGCCAAATATGCCAACGTGCAGCCCCATTCCGGCGCACAGGCCAACCTGGCCGTTTACTTTGCCCTGCTCAACCTGGGCGATACCGTCATGGGCATGGATCTTTCCCAGGGCGGCCATCTGACCCATGGTTCCCCCGCCAACATGAGCGGCAAGAACTACAACTTTGTTTCCTACGGCGTTTCTGCCGAGGACGGCCGCATTGATTACGATGCCCTGGCCAAGCAGGTTGCCAAGGTTCGCCCCAAGCTGCTGGTTGCCGGTGCTTCCGCTTACCCGCGCGCTATCGATTTTGAAAAGCTGGCCGAGATCGCCCACGGTTACGGCGCAATGCTGATGGTGGACATGGCTCACATTGCCGGCCTGGTTGCCGGCGGCATGCACCAGAACCCGGTGCCCTATGCTGATGTTGTGACCACCACCACCCACAAGACCCTGCGCGGTCCCCGCGGCGGCCTGATCCTGACCAACAACGCTTACCTGATCAAGCGCATCAACTCCGCCATCTTCCCCGGCACCCAGGGCGGCCCGCTGGAGCACGTGATTGCTGCAAAGGCTGTCTGCTTTGGCGAGGCACTGAAGCCGGAGTTCAAGGATTATGCCCGCAAGATTGTGGAGAACGCCGCTGCTATGGCCGACGAGCTGACCGCCCGCGGCGTGAAGCTGGTTTCCGGCGGCACCGACAACCACCTGCTGCTGGTTGACCTGACCGATTCCGAGATGACCGGCAAGGAGCTGGAGCACAACCTGGACGAAGTACACATTACTGCCAACAAGAACACCGTTCCCGGTGAAAAGCGCAGCCCGTTTGTGACCAGCGGTGTCCGCCTTGGCACCCCTGCTGTGACCACCCGCGGCATGGGCCCCGCCGAGATGAAAGAGATTGCCGACTGCATCGCAGACTGCATCTTTGACTTTGAGGGCAAGAAAGACGACATCGCTGCCCGCGTTGCCAGCCTGACCGCTCGCTTCCCTCTGTACGAATAATTCCCGCTTTTCCCGCCTTTTTGAAAAAGA
>CDYI01020181.1_pt1 | contig 10891 bp, 10 predicted proteins | sample 557711 | NCBI WGS metagenome assembly CDYI01 (sample SAMEA3182054, study PRJEB8094) | gut metagenome | biome: human; feature: gut; material: Stool; isolation source: human stools | place: Canada | collected 2012-11-13 | reverse complement strand
TGCCAAGCCAAAAGCGCAGATAATACTGGATGCTGCAAAGGTGAGCGCCGCCAGTGGCGGAAACAGCGAACCGAAGCAGGGGCAGCGGTCGCAGAGTGCGAGGGGCTTTTGCCCCGAAGCACGATGCGGGTACCGCAACCCGACATTATCGAGCATTTTGGCAACGCAGATGCCGTGCCGCAGCTGCCGGAGCGGTGCTTAAGCCGCAAGGCGGGAATTGTGCGGTGTTGCCCTTGACATTTGACAAAAAAATGCTATACTGCTATTGTTAATAGTTATAATGAATCATCAGTTAATATGGGGTGCATTAAAGAATATACATTCCAATATTCAAACATGAAGAAAGAAGATGTGCGTAATGAAAATGAAGAAACTGACCACTTTCGTTGCCTGCGCCGCTATGGCTGGTGTGTTCGCTACCAGCGCATTTGCTGCCAATGATGCACAGGTTGCCCGCGCTCAGGATTACCTGAACTCCAAGGGCATTGCCTACACTGTTACCGCTTCTGATGTTGACAAGGCTCTTGCTGCTGGCTACACTGCCGACAGCCTAGTTGCCAAGGCAAACGAGCTGCTGGACCGTGCAAAGTCTGATCCCGAAGGTGCAAAGAACGAGACTGTCAGCATCCTGAATGCTCTGGGCGTTTCTGTTTCCGATGCAAAGGTTACCGTCAACGGCAACGATATCACCATCTCTGCCAACATCAACGGCACCTACGTCCCTTACAGCTTCAGCAATGCCGATACCCATCCGGAAATCGGCGAAGCCATCAAGAATGGCACCTGGGGCGTTGCTGAAAGCACCACCACCGCTGCTGCCAGCCTGAAGAACGGCAATGGCGTTATCAAGGCTACCGGCGACAATGCTGGTATCGCTATGCTGGTTGCTGTGGTTGCCATCGCGGGCACCATGGGTGTTGCTGTTCGCAAGAGCCGTGACGCTGAGTAATCACGCCTAACTAACATGTTGTTCGCCGCGGCGTGCCGCGGCGAATTTTTTTGTTTCAGCGTCAGGTATGGGCCGCAGCCTGTGCCTGAACGGGGAGAAAAAATAAATGACGCACAAGAACGATTTTTTGCGCAAAGGTCCGGCAGGGCTGGTGGTAGTGCCACTGCTGTTTGCGCTGGTCACGTTGGCGCTGCTGGTGGTCATGTTCAAGGTGTTTGCCGCACCGTACTACTCGCTGGTAGAGTGGTTTATGGAAACCAGTGTGGTGGAAACCCAGCCCAAGGACCTGTTTGATGAGGCCGCCCAGACCCTGACCAATACGGAAAATGACCAGACCGCACAGGAAGAGCCGGAACAGGAAACCATCCCGCTGAGCAGCATTACCTACCCCAGCAAGGGGGATCGCTATGGCCGCATTACGATTGCGGGCACCACGGTGGATGCGCCGGTGTATTACGGTGACACCAACAGCATCCTGAACCGGGGCGTTGGTACTTATGTGGACAGCAGCGGAGCAGGCATCCCTGGTGAAAGTAAGACTATTTTGATGGCGGGCCACAACAACACCTTTTTTAACGATCTGCAGAGCGTTGAGGTGGGCGATGTGGTGACGATCGAGACCCATTACGGTACCTACACCTATACGGTGGAGCGCTGCGAGGTGCGGGATTACCAGGATACCACCACGTATGACTTTACACGCACCGATGAAAACCTGATCCTGTATACCTGCTACCCGTTTGATGCGCTGGGCTTTACCCCTAACCGCTACTTTGTTTATGCCAGCTACACATCCGGCCCGGAGCTGGATGCTGACCGTTGAGGGAGGAGATGCAGAGATGACGCAACAAAAAAACTCCCGCAAAGGCAGCGCTGTGTGGCCGATGGTGCTTTCCTGGCTGAGCAGCCTGATTTTGGCACTTTTGGCGGTGTTTGTCATGCTGTTTACCACGTTTGGTAACGTGGGCTATATGCAGAGCTGCGTGAAAAGCTCCGGCTATGCCCAGAGCGCCTATGATGATATGGTACAGGATTTTATCAGTTATGGTGCAGCCACCGGTTTTGATGCCGATGTTATGACGGGGTTTATGTCTGTTGACCAGGTGGAAAGCGACATGCAGGATGCTGTGGCGGGGCTGTATGCCAAAACGCTGACCTATTATACCCGCGATAATATCGCGGAAGCTGTTTACAGCGCTATGGAACAGGCTACGGCAGACCGTGGCATTACGCTGGAAGGAGAAACCAAGACGGCCGTGGAAACCGTGGCTGAGGCTGTGCGTATGGAGTATGCCTCCTACACCGCGGTGCCGCTGGTCAGCCAGCTGCGTACCCTGGTGCAGAAACTGCAAAAGGTGATGGTAATCGGCTTGGTGGTCAGTGCGGTGCTGCTGTGCGCTGCGGTAGCGTCCATGCTGCACATCAGCCGCAAAGATGCCCGCCTGGGGGCGCGCTGCCTGGTGTATGCCCTTGGCGGTGCTGCTGTGGTGTGCCTGGTGCTGGGTGTGGGCGTTAAGCCGATGATCGGCTTAACGCGCCTGGGCATTGACCCGCCTGCCCTGAAAAACCTGCTGATTGCTTATGTGGGCGGTTTGTTTGGCCGCTTTGTGGTGATGGCAGTGATCTATTTTGTGCTGGCGATAGTGCTTGGCGTATTGGTGAGCAGGCACAAAAAGCACAGAGCATGATGATAGAGTTTATAGAATAAGATAAAAAGAAACGGTGCTGTACCCCGGACTTTATGGGGTACGGCACCGTTTTTGTGTGAAGATGGGACAGGCGAGATGGCCCTGGAATGTGACGGTGAGGGAAAAGACGGGTTTTGAGTGATGTGGAGGGGATTGTGATGGTATGCCACCTGTAGGGGCGCACAATGTGTGCCCGCTGCCTTGCGGAGAATGATGTGGTGAAATATTAGACAAGGCCCGGCATGTGGGACGATGCGAAGCATCGTCCCCTACAAATGGGGGTATTGCTTTTTGCCGATTTTCAATGTGTGGTCAGGCAGGGCTTCGGCGGGGTTGGGTGACCCCGCCCTACTGCGAGGTTATGGCTAGTACCTACAAATAAAATAGCGCAAACAGCGTAAAATAAAAACACCCCGGAACCGCATAAGAATATGCGATTCCGGGGCGTAATGTTACTTGATAAAGGGCAAATTAAATCTTAGCCAAATCAAGCCTTGTTGGCAGAGCCGAACAGCTCGATCTTCTCCTTGACCTTATCCATGATGGCGTCTGCGCCCGGCTTCAGCAGCTTGCGCGGGTCATAGCCCTTGCCCTGCTGATCCTTGCCGGCTTCGATGTACTTGCGGGTGGCCTCAGCAAATACCAGCTGGCAGTCAGTGTTGACGTTGATCTTGGAAACGCCCAGACGGATGGCTTTCTGAACCATCTCGTCGGGGATGCCGGTGCCGCCGTGCAACACCAGAGGAATGTTGTTGGTAGCCTGATGGATGCGCTCCAGAGCTTCAAAGTCCAGGCCCTTCCAGTTGGCGGGGTAAATGCCGTGGATGTTGCCGATGCCGGCAGCCAGGAAGTCAACGCCCAGAGCGGTGATCTTGGCGCACTCTTCAGGGTCAGCGATTTCGCCGTTGCCGACTACGCCGTCCTCAACGCCGCCGATGGAACCAACTTCGGCTTCGATGGACAGGCCCTTGTCGTGTGCCAGCTCAACCAGCTCACGGGTCTTGGCAATGTTCTCTTCGATGGGGTAGTGGGAGCCATCGAACATGATGGAGGTAAAGCCAGCTTCAATGCAGGCCTTTGCGCCCTCATAGGTGCCGTGGTCCAGGTGCAGGACAACGGGAACCGTGATGCCGAGAGATTCATCCATTGCGCGCACCATAGCGGCAACGGTCTTGAAACCGGTCATATATTTGCCGGCACCCTCGGAAACGCCCAGGATAACCGGGCTCTGCATAGCCTGAGCCTGAAGCAGAATGCTCCGGGTCCATTCCAGGTTATTGATATTGAACTGGCCAACACCATAGTGGCCGTCACGAGCTTTGAGGAGCATATTGGTTGCATTTACGAGCATAACAGGTACCTCCTATAAATTCAGTTCAAGCGGCTGGAGGGCCTGACCCTGCCAGCTATTTTATTATAGACCGACTTTGATAAAAAATCAACAATAATCACGGCTTTTTACCCAAGAATGAGTAAAAAGTCCAGAAAATGGGATGATTGCACAGTGTTAGACGTGTGATTTTGGGTAAGATTTATGAAAGAATAGCAGAATGACCAGCATCCGATGCGCCAATTTGGTCGGAATGTGCAGAATGGACAGAGGAGCGGACGCAGGAAAACGGGAAATACAATTTGAATATAAAATTAAATAAAATACAATAAGTTGATTTGCGCGAGGCCATGAGAGAGGTGCACTTATAAAAGGGTGGTAGGATGAGGGGACGGAACGGTCAAGACCGTTCCCTACAGACAGGGAAAAGGAAAATACGGAAAGGGAAGGTTGATGTGGACATAGCACAGCAGGACCCAAGGCAAAACAAAATCGGCCCCTGCCTTGGTGCGGCAGGGGCCGATAAATTCAGTGATTCAAATAACTCAAAAATGCGGAAAAGAAAGCTTTACCGGTCGATGGGGGCAGTCTTGGCTTTCAGCCAGGTCTTTTCCTCCTCGGTCAGGCGGGGGCTGAGCATCTCGTATACATGGGCATGGTAGGCGTTCAGCCAGTTGATCTGGTCACGGGTCAGTTCGTCCACAATGACCGGCTCGGTGGAGATGGGCACCAGGGTCAGCGGCTCAAATTTCAGCCAGTGACCATATTGGTTGGTGCCGGCATCCACGCATTCCAGCTCGTTCTCAATGCGGATGCCGACTTCATCGGTCTCATAAACGCCCGGCTCATCGGTGATGGTCATGCCCTCTTTGAAGACAATGGGGTTCTGGGGGCGCAGGCTCTGGGGGCCTTCGTGCACCGAGGAGATGTAGCCAACGCCGTGGCCGGTGCCGCAGCGGTAGTTGATTTTGTGTGCCCACAGCGGGCCGCGGGCAAAGCTGTCCAGTGCAAAGCCGGTGCAGTAATCCAAGAATACCGCGCGGGCAATGTCAATGTGGCTCTGCAGGGTCCAGGTGTAGTATTTGCGCTCGTTCTCGGTCAGGGGGCCGACGGGATAGGTGCGGGTGATATCGGTGGTGCCGCAGTCATACTGGCCGCCGTTATCCACCAGCAGGAAGCCGCGCGGCTCAATCACGCTGTCCACTTCGCCCTCGGCATGGTAGTGCATCATGGCGGCGTTGGGGCCGTAAGCGGCAATGGTATCAAAGCTGTCCTCAAAATAGCCGGGCATTTCGGCACGGCGCTTTTGCAGCATCTTTTCAATGTCAGTCTCGTGCAGGATTTTGCCCTCGGCAATGGCCTTTTCCAAGTCCATCTGGAAACGCACCATGGCAACGCCGTCACGCACATGGCATTCGCGGATGTTGGCAAGTTCGACCGGGTTTTTGACACCTTTCAGTGCAAAGATCGGGTCGGCACCGGTAACGGTCTTGTGCTCGTTCAGGGCGCAGTACAGGTCATAGTTGGTGGCTTTCTCGTCTACGAGGAACACTTCCTCTGCGGGCAGAGCGTGTACGGTATCGATCAGCTCCGGGTAGTCGCGCAGGGAAACGCCGTTATCGGCCAACGTTTTTGCGTCGGCATCATTCAGGCGGCCGGGGGCGATAAACAGGGTGCAGCTGTCCATCGTGACAAGGGCATAAGCAACGGCCAGCGGGGTACAGGGCAGGTCGCGTGCGCGCATGTTGGTCAGCCAGCCCACACAGTCCAGACCAGTCACAGCCAGGGCGGTGGCACCGGCTTTTTTCAGCTCGTCACGCACCATGGCAATGCGCTGGGCGGCGGTGGCGCCGGTCTGCTCAACAGTCAGCAGCTCGCAGGGGGTGTTGGGCAGGCTGGGGCGGGTGGCCAGGCTCTCCCACAGGGGGGAGACGATATCCTTGCTTTCCAGCTTGGCGCCGCTCTTGGCCAGAGCGGCGGCATAGCCGTTGGCAATGGTGGCGGGAACGCAGCTGCCGTCCAGCAGCAGGGTCTGGCCGGCGGCAAAATGGGCGGTCAGGTACTCTTCCACGGTGGGCACCCCGGCAGAACCGGCGTGCATGCACTCAATTTCGGTACCGGCCAGCTGACGGTCACCCTGAACATAAAAGCGGCCATCGCACCACAGGGCGCTGCCGGTCAGGGTGACAACGAGGGTGGAGTTCTCGCCGGTAAAGCCGGAGAAAAACGGCAGGCTGTTGTAATAAGCGGGCAGATATTCACTGGAGTGGGGGTCGCTGGTCATCAGCAAAACACCGTGGGCACCGGCTGCCTGGGCAGCGGCGCGCAGAGCGGCAATTTTTTCATTGGTCGTCAAAATAGTCCTCTCCTTATATGCAGAATGTTGAACAAGTCCATTCTAACATGTTTTCATAAAAGGTCAATACGGGGTGCGGTTCAGCACAGTGCCCAGCAGCGGCAGGCCGCAGCCCTGCAGAAGGTGAGCCGCTTGGCGCAGCTCCTGGTGGGTAACGCCGCCGCTTTGTACCACAAGCAGGGCACCGTCACATACTTTGGCAAGGCTGAGAGCGTCACTGCATTCGCTCAGGGCTGGAGCATCTACCAAAAGATAAGCAAACTTTGGTGCACAGCTTTCCACCATGCGGGCAAAACGGGGGTGTTCCAGCAGCAGGGCCGGGCGGCTGGTGGTGCCGGAGGCCGGAACCAGGCAGGTGCCGCGGATCTCGGTGTGGTAGAGAACTTCCTCCAGAGGGACGCTGCCGGAAAGATAGTGTGCCAGACCCGGCACTTTGTGTTCACCAGTCAGCCCGCACTGGCGGCAGATGCCGGAATGGCGCAGGTCACCGTCAACCAGCAGGCAGCGCTGGCCAAGCCCGGCAAGCAGCTGCCAGAACTGCAAAGCCAGAGTAGTTTTACCTTCCTGCGGGGTAGTGCTGGTGAGCAGAATGATTTTGGCGTCTGGGGCTGTCTGTTCCAGACGCAGGCGCAGCAGATTCAGGGATTCAACCGTCCGGGGTGCCAGCTCCGGCAGGTGGTTCAAAGCAAGTTCTTTCATGGGCGGCCGCCTTTCCGGGTATGGAGGCGGCGGGGCGTGGCATTCGGGATGCAGGCCAGCGGCGAAGAGCCAAGGCAACGGGTCAGATCGTCCGCCGTATAAATATGGTCATCCCGCAGGTAATGCAGGCAGAGGAAAGCAAAGCAGAGCAAAAAGCCGATGCCAGCGCCAAACGCTGCGTGGAACACAGCCCCCGGCCCGGAAAAGCGCTGCGGCGGGGCTGCTTGCTCCACCAGGCGGGGCGGGGTGGTGCCCATGCGGGCAGAGAGATCATCCAACGCAAGGGCAGCCAGTGCGTTGGCAATATCTGCTGCGCGCTGTGGGGAGGAATCGGCCGCAACAATGCGCAGAATATGGGTATCTGCCGGGTGCAGAATGGTAATCTGGTCTTTTAAGTGGGCAGTATCCGTGGAAAGGCCAAGGGTGGAAATAACGGATTCCAGCATGGTGCGGCTGGTCAAAAGCTCCTGATAATCAGCCGTTAATTGCAGTTCCGCATAGCCGGAGGTCAGCCCCTCCTGTGCGGCGGCAACATACAGCTGGGCTTCGGCCTGGTAGCTGCGCGGGGCAAGGCGTGCGGCAGCAAAGGCCAGAATACCTCCCAGCAGGGTACAAACCAGTACCGCGGCGAAATGGGCGGGCAGCAGGCGGAACAGTTCCACGGGGGTCACTTCGCGCCCGGCGGCGCGGGATGCAGGGGCAGCGGGCAAGGTGCTCACCTCCAAAACAGGGCGTGAACAAGGCAAAATTCCGGTAAAAACAGCATAAATCAAGTGTAACACGCGCCCGGCGCAAAATTCAATAGAAAAAACGGTTTTTCAGGCGATACTGGGCTGTTTTTCGGGCAAACTGCTGAAGGGTGAGAGGATTTTGCAGCAAACGGGGGAAACGCCGCGGCAAAAAGGCGCTGACGGGGCAAGAAGTTTTCAAAAATTTCAAATTTTGGCAGGCCCAAATGGGCGAAAAGCTCTTGACGGGTTTGATATAATAAGGTTAGCAGTAAGAAAACAAGATTGCTAACAACACAAACAAACTTTAAGATAGAAGGGAATATTACCATGGCAGAACAGGTAACGAAAATTGATATTTTCTCCGGCTTTTTGGGTGCAGGCAAAACGACCCTGATCAAAAAGCTCATCAAGGAAGCGTTCCAGGGTGAAAAGATCGTGCTGATCGAAAACGAATTCGGCGAAATCGGCATTGACGGCGGCTTTATGCGTGAGGCTGGCATTCAGGTCAACGAGCTGAACTCCGGCTGCATCTGCTGCTCCCTGGTGGGCGACTTCCGCGAGGCGCTGAAAAAGGTCGTGGAGACTTATCATCCTGACCGCATCCTGATCGAGCCTTCCGGCGTTGGCAAGCTGAGTGATGTGACCCGCGCTGTTGAGGGTGTGGGCGAGACCCTGCCGGTCAGCCTGAACAGCTTTGTGACCGTGGCCGATGTGAACAAGGTCAAAATGTATATGAAGAACTTTGGCGAGTTCTATGACGACCAGATCAGCCACGCATCCTGCATCATCCTGAGCCGCACCGGCAGCGCAGACGAGAAGAAGGTTGCCGCAGCCGTTGCCTTGATCCAGGAAAAGAACCCCACCGCCACCATTGTGACCACCGATTGGAACGAACTGACCGGTGCACAGATCGTTTCCGTTATGGATGGTAAGCGCGACCTGGTTGCCGAGCTTCTGAGCGAAGCACAGGCTTCCAATGCTGCCCATGCGGACGAGGATGAGGAAGAGCATCATCACCACCATGACCATGATGAGGACGGCCACGAGTGCTGCCACCATCACCACGACCATGATGATGACGACGAGGATGAGCACGAGCATCACCATCATCATGACGAGGATGATGACCACGGCCACGAATGCTGCCATCACCACCACGACCATGATGACGACGATGATCAGGACGAGCATGAACACCACCATGACGGCGAGTGCTGCTGCGGCCATCATCACCATCATCATGACCACGATGCAGACGAAGTGTTCACCAGCTGGGGCCACGAGACTGCCCACAAGTACAGCCATGACGAGCTGGAGAGCATCCTGACCACGCTGGATTCCGGCGAGTACGGCGCTGTGCTGCGTGCCAAGGGCATTGTGGACGGCGGCGACACCTGGTACGAGTTCGACATGGTGCCCGGTGAGCATGAGATCCGCACCTGCGGCCCCGATGTTACCGGCAAGGTGTGCGTGATCGGTTCCCAGCTGAAGGAACATGAGGTGGAAGAGCTGTTCCACGCCTGATTTGTAAAGGAGTAAAACATGGCGCAGAAAGAGATTCCCTGTTACCTCTTTGTGGGTATGCTGGAAAGCGGCAAAACCAAGTTTATTCAGGAAACAATGGAGGACCCGCAGTTTGATTCCGGCGACAAAACGCTGCTGTTGATCTGTGAGGAAGGCGAAGAGGAATATGATTCCGAGCGATTTGCCTTTGGCGGCGTGACCGTTGCCACCATTGAGGACAAAGCGGAACTGAACCGCGAGCACCTGCAGCAGCTGGCTGAAAAGTCTGACTGTGGGCGTGTGATCATTGAATACAACGGCATGTGGCTGGTGCAGGAGCTGTACGATGCCCTGCCGGATAACTGGCTGATTTACCAGTGCCTGGCCACCGCAGACGGCACTACCATCAAGACCTATGCCAACGACAATGCCATGCGCAGCCTGCTGCTGGACAAGCTGCGCGGCAGCGAGCTGCTGGTGGTGAACCGTGCCGAGGCGGTAAACGATGACGAAAGCCACCAGCTGATCCACAAGCTGGTGCGCCAGGCCAGCCGCCGCTGCGATATCGCCTATGAGTTCAAGGATGGCAGCGTTGCCTATGACGATATCCCGGACCCGCTGCCGTTCGATGTAAACGCCCCGGTGATCGAGATTCCCGAAGAGTTCTTTGGCGTATGGTATATGGACTGCATGGATGAGATGCAGAAGTACGATGGCAAAACGGTGAAATTCCTGGCTCAGGTGTGCCAGACCAACCGCGCCGGCAAGGACAGCTTTGTGCCCGGCCGCTTTGCCATGACCTGCTGCGTGCAGGATATCCAGTTTGTGGGCTTCCCCTGCAAGTACACGGAGTACAAGAACCTGAAGCAGCGTGACTGGATCACGGTAACGGCAAAGGTGAACCTGAAATACCACCCGATTTACAAGGGCCAGACCCCGGATTCTGTCGGCCCGGTGCTGACGGCCATCAACGTGGAGCCTGCCGCGGCCCCGCGTGATGATGTGGTGACCTTTAGTTGAGCGGGGAACGCCGCAGGGCAATCGAAGCCCGCGTGGCAGCCGCAGCCGCCCGGCTGGAAAAAGAGGGCCGCTACACGGCAACCCGGCGGTGCATCCAGCACGGCAAGGTCAGCGTGTATGCCCACTGCGTCAGCGTGGCGGATACCGCCTGCGTCTTGGCGGAAACGCTGCACCTGCGCGTAAACGAGCGGGCACTGATCCGCGGTGCATTGCTGCATGATTACTTTTTGTATGACTGGCACGATAAAGCCAACGGCCACCACTGGCACGGTTTTACCCACCCAGGCACCGCCCTGCACAACGCAAGCGAGGATTGGAAGCTGACCCCGGTGGAGCGGGAGATCATCAAAAAGCACATGTTCCCCTTAACCCCCATCCCACCCACCTGCCGTGAAGCGTGGCTGGTGTGCCTGGCAGATAAAATCTGTGCCGCCAAGGAGACGACCGGCGGAATCTATGGCAAGCTGCCGTTTGCCGCGAAGCATAACGCGCAGGATAAGTAAATTAAGGCAATACCGCATAATTCTAAGTGCCGATACGGCGAGCGAGGTGCGGCAGATGCCAAGCCAAAAGCGCAGATAATACTGGATGCTGCAAAGGTGAGCGCCGCCAGTG
>CDYI01014403.1_pt1 | contig 11253 bp, 9 predicted proteins | sample 557711 | NCBI WGS metagenome assembly CDYI01 (sample SAMEA3182054, study PRJEB8094) | gut metagenome | biome: human; feature: gut; material: Stool; isolation source: human stools | place: Canada | collected 2012-11-13 | reverse complement strand
ACCCCCTCCCGGCGATGAGTGAAATCAGTTAAAAATCAATGAATATGTCAGAGAAGAAATTCGACTACACAAAGGCGGTCGCCGAACTGGACGAGATCGCCGCCAAGGTTGAGGATCCGGCCACGAGCCTGGACGACATCGGCGCGCTGGTGAAGCGTTCCAAGGAACTTATCGAAGCCTGCCGGAAGTACCTCCGCACCGTCCGCGACTCCATCGAGGACGGCAAGGAATAACCTTCGGTCACTTAATCTGCCGAATACTCCACCTTTGTCAGGAAGAGGGCGTGGCCGGGGACGGACTCGCCGGCGCTGGAGCGGGTGCCGCCTTGGGTGAGGGTGGCGGTCCATGACTCGTCGCGCTTGCCGCGGCCTATCTCAAGGAGGGAGCCGACCACGGCGCGGACCATATTCCTCAGGAACCTGTCGGCGCGGATCGTGAAGACCAGGTAGTCACCTTCCTCGGCGGGGTAGCCCATGATCCTCACGTGATCCGGGGAATATGCCTCCCAGCGTGCCAGGGTGACGGTGCAGATGGAGGTCTTGTTGTCGCTGCCGACCTTTTCAAAGCAGCTGAAATCATGTTTTCCAAGAAGAGCCTGTGCGGCCCGGTTCATCTTCCCGACATCGAGCGGGAAGGTGTAGAGGTAGGAATATTCCCGCATGAAAGGATCCCTGCGGCGGTGGAGAAAGTACTTGTACTCCCGTTGCGTGGCGTCGAATCTGGCGTGAAAATCCGGCTCGCATCGCTCAACCGAATGAACCTTGATTCCTGCGGGTAGGATGGCATTTATTTTGTAGCCTACCGCGCTTGCGTCAATGTCCGGATTCGATGTTTCGAAGTGGGCCACATAGTTGATGGCGTTCACCTTCGAATCAGTCCTGCCGGCGCCTGTGACGGCGATGTTCTCCTTCAAGAGAGTCGAAAGAGCATTCTGAAGACACTCCTGAACGGTCTCCGCTTGGTTCTGGATCTGCCAACCGCAGAATGACGAGCCGTCGTAGGAAAGGATGATCCTGTAGCGCATTTGATAAAGTTTGTTTGGCTGCAAAAATAGTAAAAAACAGTATAATATGGAAAGTGTAAACGTCAAGGAACTAAATGACAGAATCCAGAAGGAAAGTGCCTTCGTGGACATGCTGTCCCTTGAGATGGGCAAGGTCATCATCGGACAGAAGCACCTTGTGGAGAACCTTCTGATCGGCCTTCTCGCCAACGGGCATATTCTTCTTGAAGGCGTGCCTGGTCTGGCCAAGACGTTGGCTATCAGTACTTTGTCAAAAGCGATCGACGCAAGGTTCAGCAGGATCCAGTTCACTCCTGACCTTCTCCCCGCCGACCTCATCGGCACGATGATCTACTCACAGAAAGATGAGTCGTTCGAGGTTCACAAAGGCCCTGTCTTCGCCAATTTCGTGCTGGCGGACGAGATCAACCGTAGCCCGGCGAAGGTGCAGTCCGCCCTTCTGGAGGCGATGCAGGAGCGCCAGGTCACGATCGGCGACCAGACTTTCAAGCTTCCGGAGCCTTTCCTCGTGATGGCCACACAGAACCCGATCGAGCAGGAGGGGACCTATCCGCTCCCGGAGGCCCAGGTGGACCGTTTCATGCTGAAGGTCATCGTGAGCTATCCTAAGAAAGAGGAGGAGAAGCAGATCATCAGGATGAACAACTCCGGGGAGTTCCCGACGGTGAATCCGGTGATCAAGCCAGAGGACATCGTGCGTGCGAGAAGCGTCGTGAGGGATGTCTACATGGACGAGAAGATCGAGAGGTACATCGTGGACATCGTCTATGCCACGCGTACCCCTGAGGACTACGGACTGGGCAAGATCAAGGATCTGATCTCCTTCGGTGCCTCGCCACGCGCCAGCATCTCGCTGTCAATGGCTTCCAAGGCCTACGCCTTCATCAAGAGAAGGGGCTACGTGATCCCGGAGGATGTCAGGGCTGTCTGCAATGAGGTGTTGCGCCACAGGATCGGGCTGACCTACGAGGCCGAGGCGGAGAACGTCACGACCGAGCAGATCATCGCCGAGGTGATCAATGCTGTGCAGGTTCCGTAGTGTGGTCATAATCAAAGATTTCAATCATGGCGTCTAATTCATCGGCCAACGAGCTTCTGCGCAAGGTCCGCAAGATAGAGATCCGCACAAGGGCTCTGTCGCATCAGATCTTCGCCGGGGAGTACCACAGTGCCTTCAAGGGTCGAGGAATGGCCTTCAGCGAGGTGCGTGAGTACCAGTACGGGGATGATGTGCGCTCTATGGACTGGAATGTGACGGCTCGTCTGCGCGCCCCTTATGTCAAGGTCTTCGAGGAGGAGAGGGAGATGACGGTCGTCCTTCTGATCGACATCAGCCGTTCCGGTCTTTTCGGTACCAGCGAGAGAACCAAAAGGGACTTGATCGCCGAGATCGCGGCTGTGTTTAGTTTCTCGGCCATAATCAACAACGACAAGGTCGGCGCGCTGTTCTTCAGCGACAGGGTAGAGGAGTTCATTCCTCCGAAGAAAGGCAGGAGCCACCTGCTCCACATCATCCGTGAGATCATCGAGCTCAAGCCGAAGTCGGACGGGACGGATGTAGGCCAGGCTCTGCGGTACCTGACCAACGCGATGAAGAAGAAATGCACCGCTTTCGTACTTTCCGACATGCTGGATGTCAATCCTGACGGCTCGCCTCGCTATGAGGACGCCCTTAAGGTGGCGCGGAACAGGCACGACATCTCCGTGATCAAGGTACACGACCCGCGCGAGAGGACGATTCCGGATGTCGGACTGGTTCACGTCAAGGATTCCGAGACCGGAGAGTCGGCATGGATCAACACCTCCAGCAAGAGGACGAGGGCTGAATATTCAAGATGGTTCGGTGCGGTCAACGAAGGGGAGAGAAGGTTGTTTAACCGCTATCAGATTGATTCTGTTGACATAGCGACTGATCAGGACTATGTCAAGGGCTTGATGACATTTTTCGGGAGGAGGTAGTGATGAAGAGAATGATTTACGGATTTCTGCTTTTCTGCGCGGTGATCCTGCCGACGGCGGCTGCCGGACAGCGGGCTCCCGGCGGGAAAGGGATGTTGATAAGGTCGGAGGATTCCTTTCTGGAGCCGCTGCAGAAGCGCGACACCGCTCTGATCGGCGACCAGTTCCGCTACGGCTTCCACCTTAAGGATGTCGCGGAAGGGACAAGGTTCGCCCTGCCTGATTTCTCAAAGGGCTTCATGGACAGCGTGGAGATTGTCATGCCTCTTGTGGCCGACACTGTCAGGGTGAAAGGTAGAAAGATGGAGCCGAAATCCTACGACATAGATGTCTCGATGGTTGTGACATCGTTTGACGAGGGGAGGTACGAACTTCCGCCGCTTTCCATCATACGGGCTTCGGGAGTGGACAGGGTGGACACCCTCGTCTTCGACCCTAAGGTGCTGGACATTAGTACGATGCCTGTTGACACGGCGACCTATCAGATCCACGACATAAAAGGAGTGGTACGTTATCCGCTCAAGGCCTCCGAGGTGATTCCTTATGTCTTGGGGGTATTGGCGCTCGCCTTCGTGGCCGTAATGATCTGGATGCTGATCGTTTCCAGGCGGAAGAGAAACGGAGGCGGCGCGGCCCGTAAGGATCCGCCTTATCTTGTGGCGCTGAGGAAGCTTGAACACTTCAGAGGCAGCAAATACTGGGTACCGGAGAAGCAGAAGGCTTTCTATTCCGGAATCACGGACGCTTTGAGGGAATATATTGACGCGCGCTACGGCATAGACGCGATGGAGATGACGACGGCAGAGATATTCAAGGATCTGAAGTCGTCGGGTGTCCCGGCGGATCTTTACGAGGAGATGAAGACCTTGTTCGAGACGGCTGATTTCGTGAAGTTCGCCAAGGCTTCGGCTTCTGATGAGGAGAACGCCGCCGCCCTTCCTGCCGCCGTGCGCTTTGTCACAGTGACTTACCAGTCCCAACTTGCCGAGGAGGAAGCGGCGCGGAAGGCTGCGGAGTCTAAGTCGTCAGCTAAAAAAGAAGGAGGTGAGGCATAATGTTCTTTGAATATCCAAGATTGCTTTGGCTCCTTGTGGTTCCCGCCTTGCTGGTTCTGCGCTACCTGTACGTGGAGATCAGGGACAGGAGGCCGCACCTGAGAGTCTCGAACGTGAGACCTTGGAAGTCGGGCGGCAGGTCAGTCCTCGGGGTGGTCAGGCATATTCCATTTGTCCTGAGGATAGCCGCGCTGTCATTGATTGTGGTGGCCATCGCCAGGCCGAGATCGTCCACGAAGATTGAAAAGGTTGACACTGAAGGTATCGACATCGTTCTTGCGATGGATGTCTCCACCAGTATGCTGGCGAGGGACTTCACGCCGGACAGGATCAGCGCCGCCAAGGACATAGCGATAGAGTTCATCGCCCAGAGACCGTCCGACAGGATGGGTATAGTGGTGTTCGCGGGGGAGAGCTACACGCAGTGCCCGCTGACAACCGACAGGGCGACACTTATCAATCTCATGAAGGAGATCTCCACCGACCTGATCGAGGATGGCACGGCCATCGGCAACGGACTTGCCACAGCGGTGGCGAGAATCAAGGATTCCGACGCCAAGAGCAGGGTGGTGATCCTGCTGACGGACGGTGTGAACAACTGTGGCGAGGTTTCGCCGGAGACCGCCGCCGAGATCGCCAAGACCTACGGAATCAGAGTCTACACAATCGGTGTGGGCGCCAATGGCGAGGCTCCTTATCCGGTCATGACTCCGTGGGGAGTCCAGATGCAGAACCTTAAGGTCGAACTCGATGAGAAACTGCTTTCCAGCATAGCCTCAATGACTGGAGGCCGCTATTTCAGGGCCACCGACAACACGAAGCTTGCGGAGATATATTCAGACATCAACAAGATGGAGAAGGCGAGGACGACGATCGACAGTTTCCCTGTCTACAAGGAGTTGTTCGGCTCCTATGCGTTGGCCGCCTTGATCTGCTTGCTGCTGGAGTTTGTCATTAAACTGTTGATAAGGAGGTTGCCATGATAATTTTCGCCGCGCCGCATTATCTTTTGCTTTTGTTGCTGATCCCGTTCTTCTTTCTTGGAATGGGACTATGGCTTTGGGGCAGGCGCCGTCGTCTGCGCAGGTTCGGCGACGAGGCTCTCGTGAACGAGCTGATGCCGTCCTGGTCGCGTGGCAAGCTGTGGGTCAGGACAGTGCTGCTCTCGCTGGCGTTCTTCTTTTTCGTGATCGGCCTGTCAAGGCCTCAGATCGGAGCTAAACTCAAGGATCACAAGATAAAGGGAGCCGAGATCATGATCGTCCTGGACGTGTCCAACTCGATGCTCGCCCAGGATTATTCTCCTGACAGGCTGGAAAGGGCCAAACTGGCCATCTCCAGAATCACCGACAAACTTAAGGACGACAGGATCGGACTGATAGTGTTCGCCGGCACATCGTTCGTCCAGCTGCCTATCACCTCCGACTATGTGAGTGCAAAGATGTTCCTTAATTCCATCTCCACGGAGTCCATCCCGATTCAGGGAACGGCGATCGGGGATGCGATCAGCACGGCGGTCCGGGGGTTCAGCGCCCAGAGCGAGCACAGCAGGGCGATCATCGTGATCACCGATGGCGAGAACCACGAGGATGACGCGGTGGCCGCAGCAAAGCAGGCCGCCGAGGCCGGGATCAAAGTCTACACGATCGGTGTCGGATCTGCTGATGGCCAGCCTATTCCGATGAACGGCGAACTCTTGAAGGACAAGGACGGCAACATCGTCGTGACTCGTCTCGACGAGGAGACCCTCAGGAATGTCGCCTCTGCCGGAGGCGGAGCCTACGTCCATGCCGGCAACGATGAGTTCGGCCTGACCCCGATCATAAGCGACATCCGCAAGATGGAGGATGAGGAATATAATTCCGTGGTGTTTGAGGAATACAACGAGCAGTTCATGTATTTCCTCGGCATAGCATTGGTGTTTTTCGTTCTGGAGATGCTTGTCGGAGACAGGCGTGCCAGAAGACATTTGTTTGAAGGAAAGAGATGAGGAGGATTTTAAGATATTCATTGACGGCTTTCCTGCTGGCTCTCGCCTGCGGTGTCTGCATGGCTCAGACTGATCGCAAGGAGGTGAGGGCGGGCAACCGTCAGTACAAGAAAGGCAATTGGCAGAACGCTGAGATAGAGTACCGTAAGGCGCAGGCTAAGGATTCCACTTCGTTCGCGGCCGGCTATAATCTTGCCGGTGCCCTGTACCGGGAGGGCAATTTCGACGAGGCCGCCAAGACTCTGGACAGATTGAAGGAGATTGCTCCCGCTTCCGGGCGTGCCGCTGACTATTTCTACAACCAGGGCAACGTGGCCGTGCAGAAAAAGGACTGGAAGGCTGCTGTAGAGGCCTACAAGCAGTCAATCCTTCTCAATCCGGAGGATCTGGAGGCCAAGGAGAATTACGCCTATGCCAAACAGATGCTCAAGGACGAGGAGCAGCAGGGTGGCGGAGGCGACAACCAGCAGGATCAGGACAATAAGGATCAGGACAATAATCAGGACAATAGCGGCCAGAATCAGAATCAGAATGACAATCCTGATCAGAATCAAGGAGACCGGCCTGATCCTCAACAAGATCCTCAGCAAGGGGAGGGAGATGCTAAAATCTCCCCTCAGCAGGCTCAGCAGATGCTGAAGGCTATCCAGGCCAGAGAGAAGAAGACCCAGGACAAGGTGAACAAGGAGAAAGCGGCTTTGCTGAAATCACGACAGAAGGAAAAGAATTGGTAATAGAGTGAATATGAAGAGATTGGTTTACGTAGTGGCATTATTGCTCGTAGCTTTTTTTCAGGCGTCCGGCCAGAGTTCCATCAAGGTGGAGGTACCGGATGTCGTCGCTGTCAACGAGCAGTTCAATGTCACGTTCATAATTGACGGCGAGAAGGCCCCGACAGACTTCCAATGGTCTGCCGGTGATGACTTCCAGCTGGTCTGGGGGCCGCAAAAGGGGACCAGCGCCAGCATACAGATCATCAATGGCAAGAGGTCGTCCTCCCGCCAGACAACTTTCACCTACATTCTTATTCCTAAATCCACCGGCACATTCCAGATACCTGCCGCCACAGCCAGTGTCTCAGGGGAAAGAATCTCGTCCTCTCCTGCTAACGTGCAGGTTGTGAGCGACGGAGCGTCATCTTCAGGATCTTCCGGGTCTTCCGGCGGCGCGGGCCAGTCATCCTCAAGTGAACGTCGGCCTTCTTCCTCTACCGGTGATGTCTCTTCCGGAGACTTGTTCCTGAGGCTGAGCCTCAGCCGGCATGAGGTGGTCATCGGCGAGCCGATCACGGCCACACTCAAGATTTACCAAAGAGCCAATGTGGTGGGCTTCGAGAATGCCAAGTTCCCTACATTCAATGGCTTCTGGAGCCAGGAGACTTACGTTCCGACCAACATAGAGTTCAAGCGCGAGAGCCTTGACGACAAGATCTACAACACGGCAGTCCTCAGATCCTATGTCCTGATCCCTCAGCAGTCGGGAACCATCCCGATCGATCCGGCGGAGCTTGTCTGCCTTGTCAATGTGAGGAACAGCCCGTCCTCGTCCGGCAGCATCTTCGACCGGTTCTTCGAGGACGACTACCGTACCATCCGCAAGAGAGTCGCAACCTCGCCGCTGAAAGTCAAGGTGAACCCGCTTCCCGCGGGGCAGCCTGCGTCATTCGGAGGAGGCGTGGGTAATTTCGGAATATCCGCACGTCTGACATCGGACAACCTCAAGACTCATGACGCGGCCTCTCTGGTCATTACGGTCTCCGGACGCGGCAATGTCTCGCTTCTTGAAGAACCGAAGGTCAGCTTCCCTCCTGATTTCGAGACCTATGACACGAAGACGACGGAGAACACGGACAAGAGCACCGGCGGCACGTCCGGCAGCAAGTCTTTCGAGTATCCTTTCATCCCAAGAAGCCACGGTGATTTCACGATCGAGCCTGTGGAATATTCCTACTACGATGTAAACTCCGGCAAGTACGTGACGCTCAGGACTGAGCCGATGCACATCAAGGTGGCTAAGGGTAAGGGCGGAGATTCGTCTCCGGCCGTGACGGTGAATTCGGGTGTCGAGCGTAAGGATGTGAAGAGTCTTGCAGACGACATACGTTTCATATTCACCGGCAAACCGGGCCTGTCCGCCTCGGGGTCGTTCTTTGTGGGTTCCGTGCTGTTCTGGATCCTCTTGACGATCCTGGTTCTGGGTGCGCTGGCTGTCTTCCTTGCGTTCAGAAAGGTGGCTGCCTTGAGGGCTGATGTCGCCGGAACAAAGAACAGGCGCGCCGCGAAGATGGCTCAGAAACGTCTCGCGCAGGCTGGCGGCTATCTTGACAAGAATCTCTACACGGCTTTCTATGAGGAGCTTCACAAGGCTCTCATCGGATTTATTTCCGACAAACTGAACATGGACATGTCTGAAATCAGCAAGGACAACATCTCCTCTGCTCTGACCGAAGGTGGTGTCAGCGAGGAACTTACAAGGGATTTTACCGATCTTCTTGACGCTTGTGAGTTCGCCCGTTATTCTCCTGACGGCGGCAACGATGCCATGAGGTCTCACTACGATGAGGCTCTCAAGGTCATCTCATCCATTGACTCCAGCCTGAAGTCCGGCGGCAAGTCATCCGGCAAGGTGGCCACGGTCATCGCCGTGATCCTCTCGCTTGGCGTTTCCATGAATGTCCAGGCCAGGGATATTGACTCATTGTGGACTGCCGGCGTTCAGGCCTACACGGACGGAAGGTTCGCCGACGCGTCGGCGGCCTGGACCCAGGTCGAGGACGCGGGGTATAAATCCGCCACGTTGTACTACAATCTTGGCAACGCCTGGTTCAAGCAGGGCAATTATCCACGCGCCATCCTTGACTACGAGAGGGCGCTGAGGTTGGATCCGTCCTATTCAGACGCCCGCTACAATCTTGAGTTCACCAACAGTTTTGTGCAGGACAAGATCGAGCCTGTGCCGGAGTTCATCCTCAAGAGTGTGGCCAGAAAGGTCTGCTATGTGATGAGTTCCGACGCGTGGGCCGTCATGTTCCTTATACTGCTCGCTGCCGCTCTGGCAATGGGTCTGCTGTTCCTGCTGGGTGCTTCGGCAGGCAGGAGGCGCGCCGGATTCTACTGCGGAATCGTGCTTCTGCTGTTTTCCGCCGGTGCCTTGGGATTCTCTCTCTGGCAGAAGTCCGACAGCATGAAGACGGACAAAGCGATCGTGATGTCGCCCGTTTCGTCCGTAAAGAGTTCTCCGTCAAGCGGTTCCTCCAAAGATCTCTTTGTCATCCACGAAGGTACCAAGGTCAGGATACTTGACGAGGTCGGCTCCTGGAAGAACATTTCCCTTGCCGACGGTCGCCAAGGCTGGATAACTTCCAGCTCGCTGGAGGTGATATAAAATAAAGGGCTGGCAATTAGCCGGCCCTTTATGTTTAAGCACAGTCACTTCGTGACAGCCCATGAGTTGTATGGAGTCTTGCGTCTGCACGTCGATTCAGTCTCTGGTCAGTGTCTGGCCGCCGATGAACTCGCGCATGATGGATGTCGGCGGAATCGCGGCGATCTCGCTTGGCTGGAGTTCCACGATGTAGTCCAGGAACTTTAGCAGCCGCACGGCCTCGGTGTAGGCAGGGGAGTTCGGCGCGATCCTGCGCAGGAGCGGCTCGGCGTAATATTTCAGCATCGGAAGTTCAAAGATCAGAGCGGAGTTGAACAGGGCGTCAGCGTTCTCCTGAAACGGGAATATGTTCTTGCTCTCTCCCCGGCGCACACTGTTCCATCTCATGATGGTCTCTTCCGGAGTGATGCCCCTGACCCTGTTGTCGCGCACCATACGGCGGAGCAGTCGGTTGTCCGAAGTGGACATGTTGTTGTTCTCGTCGATGTTCAGCGATGTCAGGGCGGAGACGTAGACCCTGAATATTCTTGAGTCGTCCACCGCCGAGGTCATCTCAGGGTTGAGGGCGTGTATGCCTTCCATGATAAGGATGTCCTTGTCCTCCAGACGTAGCTTGTTGCCCTCGAAGATCCTGTTTCCTGTCTTGAAGTCGAAACGCGGCACCTCAACTTCCTTTCCTTCAAGTAGCTCGTTCAGCTGTTTGTTGAGGAATTCGAGATCCATAGCGTAGAGAGACTCGAAATCGTAGTTGCCGTCCTCGTCTTTAGGAGTATGTTCCCTGTCCACGAAATAGTTGTCCAACTCGATGACTTTCGGCTTGAGTCCCAGCACCTTGCACTGGAGGGCGATCCTGAGGGACGACGATGTCTTTCCGCTGGAGGAAGGCCCGGCGATCATCACGATCCTCTTCACCCCTCTTTCAGCATAGATCCTGTCGGCGATCCTGGCGTAGTTCCGTTCGTGGAGCGACTCGGCAAGGTTGATGATGCTGACGGCCTTGCCGTCCTTGACAGCTTTGTTCAGCGTGCCGATGCTTCCGATGTTGATGATGGAGCACCAGTCGGAATATTCCTTGAGCGCCGCAGCGATCTTTCCCTGGCGCTTCATCGGCATCACCTTGCAGAAGTCCGTCATCATTGGCGACTGTAGACAGAATCCGTTGCCCATTCCGCTGATGTCGAACACCTTAAGGTAGCCAGTGGACGGGATAAGCGGCCCGTGGAACGTGTCGGCCATTCTGTCCAGATAGTAGACGCTGCAAATGAAGGTTCCAAGGCTTTTCTGGAGTTCGGCCTTCTGCGGCTGATTGTTCTCGATGAACATTTTCTCCGCTTCCTCCGAGAACATCTTGACCTTGGTGAAAGGAAGGTTCCTGGCCACGATCTCCTTCATCTTCTCGCGGATACTGTCGATCTCATCGTCTGTGACGAAGTAGACCTTGCTGCGTCCGTCCTCCGTCTTGCCGATCTCCCGGATCTCGCAGTACAGCCCGCTTGGCAGGGAATGGTCGATCACCAGCACCTTGTCAGGATAGAGTTCCCTGACGGCGTTCTGCAGCACGAAGCAGAGCGAGCGCACGTAACTTCTTCTCCCGTCCGGATGATTGTAGCCGATGAATTCTACCTGATGCAGGTTCACTGGTTTGAAACTCAGCTCCTTAAGCTTGTTGTCTACCAGTGCGGCCAGCACGTCGGACTTCTGTCCCGTCTTCTTGTCCGTGACGCACTTGCAGCATTTGTCCGCCAGATCCTTCAGCGACTTTCCCTTCTCAATCTTGTGGTTCTTCCCGTCATTGACGCAGAACAAAGTTATCTCATTCTTCTCCATTTCCGTTTTTGCTA
>CDYI01010198.1_pt1 | contig 11317 bp, 10 predicted proteins | sample 557711 | NCBI WGS metagenome assembly CDYI01 (sample SAMEA3182054, study PRJEB8094) | gut metagenome | biome: human; feature: gut; material: Stool; isolation source: human stools | place: Canada | collected 2012-11-13 | reverse complement strand
TTTACTTGGAGAAACAAAATAATTCGTATCTTTGCGGCAAATATTTATAATATTTAAGTTTTGAACGTAAGACCTTTAAACGCCTTTAGGTAGGAGAGAATGGAAAACAAGAATTATACGATAAAGGACATTGCACGTATGGCAGGCGTGTCTGCCGGAACTGTAGACCGTGTGCTCCATAACCGGGGCGACGTATCCCGCGCAAGCAGAGAAAAGGTTCAGAAAGTTCTTGATGAAATAGATTATCATCCCAATATGTTTGCCATAGGTCTGGCGGCCAAAAAGCGTTATCATGTGGTATGTATCATACCTTATTATATAGAGCATGATTACTGGCATTCCGTGGCGCAGGGAATAGACCGCGCCGCGCAGGAAATGCGTCCGTTCAACGTAGGCGTGGATTACCTGTTTTACAGCCATGCAAACAAGCCTTCTTATCAAGAGGCATGCACGCGGCTTCAATCCGAATCCGTCGATGCGGTATTGATTGCTCCGAATTTTCAGGACGATACTTTGACACTGACATCGTATCTGGAAAGCAAGAATATACCTTACGCCTTTATCGACTTCAACCTGGAGCAGACCCATGCTTTATGTTATATAGGCCAGGACTCTCAGGTCAGCGGATACATTGCGGCCAAGATACTGATGCGCCGTTACCGGGAAGGCCAGGAACTGGTGCTTTTCCTGAACAACCAAAAGAACAGCCCCGCCGAGGTGCAGATGCAACGCCGCCTGGAAGGTTTTATGCAATACCTTGCCGCCGAGCACCGGAATCTGATTGTACACGACTTTGTTCTCCACAAAGAAAACACCGACGCTAATGAAAAGCAGCTGGATACTTTCTTTGCCGAACATCCCAAAGTCGCTTTAGGAGCCGTCTTCAACTCCCGCGTATACCAAGTGGCAGGCTACTTGCAGAGAAAGAAGCAAAAGCTGGACGCGCTGGTAGGTTACGACCTGCTTCAAAAGAATGTGGAATACCTGAAAAGCGGCGAGGTGAACTATCTCATCGGACAACGCCCCGGATTGCAAGGATATTGCGGCGTTAAAGCGTTATGCAATCACATCGTATTCAAGAAGCCGGTGACTGCCGTAAAGTATATGCCCATCGACGTTCTGATGAAAGAAAACATCGACTTCTACTTCGAATTCGAGTAGTTCCCCAAGCATCGTACAATTTAAATCATAATCCATAAATCATAATTAAAATCAGTTTTAAGATGAAAGCATTAAACAAACAGACGGCTCCCAAGTCCGTTGCTCCCGAGCGAATTATCCAATTCGGTGAAGGTAACTTCCTTCGTGCATTTGTAGACTGGATTGTTTACAACATGAATCAGAAAACCGACTTCAACAGTAGCGTTGTAGTGGTTCAGCCCATAGAAAGAGGTATGGCAGAATGGCTGAACGGCCAGGACTGTCTTTACCACGTCAATCTGCAAGGCCGTCTGAACGGTGAGGCTGTCAACAGCCTGACGCGTATCGACTGTATCAGCCGCGCATTGAATCCGTATTCTCAAAACTCCGCATTCATGGCGCTTGCCGACCAGCCCGAGATACGTTTCATTATCTCCAACACAACGGAAGCCGGTATTGCATTCGACCCGAATTGCAAATTCACCGACGCTCCCGCATCGTCTTATCCGGGCAAACTGACTCAGCTTCTGTACCGTCGTTTCAAAACTTTCAAGGGCGACAAGAGCAAAGGTCTTATCATCATGCCTTGCGAATTGATTTTCCTGAACGGCCATCACCTGAAAGAATGCATCTACCAGTACATCGAACTGTGGAAAGATGACTTCGGCGCAGATTACGAGAAGTTCAAGACCTGGTTCACAAAATACTGCTACGTATGCGCTACTCTGGTAGACCGTATCGTTCCGGGCTTCCCGCGTAAGGAAATCGCGCAGATTCAGAAGAAAATCTGTTATGCCGACAACTTGGTTGTACAGGCCGAAATCTTCCATCTGTGGGTTATCGAAGCTGCCGAGAACCTTTCTCTCCGCCAGTTGGCAGAAGAATTCCCCGCAAACAAGGCAGGCATGAACGTACTCTTCGTGAAGTCCGAGGCTCCTTACCACGAAAGAAAGGTAACCTTGCTGAACGGTCCTCACACCGTGCTTTCTCCGGTGGCTTACCTCAGTGGCGTAAACATCGTGCGCGACGCCTGCAACCACCCTGTTATCGGCAAGTACGTCCGCAAAGTACAGTTCGACGAACTGATGCAGACATTGAATCTGCCCATGGACGAATTGAAGAAATTCGCCGCCGATGTATTGGAACGTTTCGACAATCCTTACGTAGAACATCAGGTGACCAGCATCATGCTGAACTCTTTCCCGAAATACCAAACCCGCGACCTGCCGGGCTTGAAGACTTATCTGGAACGTAAAGGCGAACTTCCGAAAGGACTCGTGCTCGGTCTTGCCGCCATCATCACATATTATAAGGGCGGTGTGCGTGCCGACGGTGCGGAAATCACTCCGAACGACGCTCCCGAAATCATGCAATTACTGAAAGACCTTTGGGCAACAGGCGACACCCGCAAAGTAGCGGAAGGCGTATTGGCAGCCAAAGACCTTATTTGGGGCGAACACGGGGACTTGAACACCATCCCGGGATTAACGGATATGGTTACCGGTTTCTTGAACTCCATTCAAGAAAAGGGTATGCTGGAAACAGTGAAAGGTATTCTCTAAACAAGAACCGATATATAACGAAAGAAAACAGGGTAAGACTTCGGTTTTACCCTGTTTTTTTATGCCTGCCACACTAAATATAACAGTAGTTATATGATGCCCGGCCGACTTTTTTCATGTACCTTTACCGGATAATACATATTCATTAAAATCCGAACAAATAATGGAAAACAACTCCGACTTAAACAACCAGGCAGCCCGATACACCCTATGCTTCAACGACTGCTGCGCTAAGGCCGAAAGCTGCTTGCGACACAGTATGACACAATACAATACGGCGAAAAACATCCGACTGTCCGTTATCAATCCCCTCTGTTATCCGGAAGCGGGAAAGGAGTGCCCGCATTTCCGTACAAACAAGAAGATACGGGTAGCGTGGGGTTTCAAAAACCTGTACGATGACATGCCCGCACGCATTTCCCGCGCCATCCACCTCAATTTGGAAGCCGTCTTCAATCATTCTCCCTATTACCGATACCGCAATCAAAAGTTGGGACTTACTCCGAAGCAACAGGAATGTATCCGCCAAGTGTGCAGGAAACATGGTTGGAACAAGGAGATCGCTTTCGACCGATACACCGAAGAATACGACTGGTAGGCATCCCGTCCGCGTTTCCCTGCGGAACCGCCGATTTTCTCCCGCATGATATTTTAATTTCCAACGATTGGTACAAGGAATACCAACCGTTGGTACGTCTTGTACCTTACTATGGTACACGTCGTACCACAGTAGGGTATAGGCCGTACCACGCTGAGGTACGGGACGTACCAAAGGCAGGAACTCCCTGGTACATACACAGGTCTGATAGACAGTGAAGTATACAATATGAATTTGCGAACATATTTTTCCTATCTTTGTTCCCTGTATCAGTAAGATTACCCAAATATAGAAAAATGAAATACGGAGTAAACAGGAAAGTATTGCTTATCACCGCCGGAATCGTGTGGATGGCAGCCGGAAACTCTACTACAAGCACACCAAACGTATCGAACAAAAAAGGAAAGAGAAGAATTGCCCTTTCTCTTTCTTCGATGTAAAAGGTTGGATTGTAATGGTCTTTATGATAACGTTCGGCATTACGATACGCTCGTTCCATTTATTGCCGGACGCGTTTATTTCGGTATTCTATACCGGGCTTTCGCTTGCGCTCATGTCCACCGGGGTATTGTTTATACGCTATTGGTGGGTAAGCAGAAAAAGCAATCTGTTTACTCCGCCGCCCGAAGAATGAAGGTGGTGGCGCCGATGGTTACAATAGCTCCGTCCTCAATACGGACACGGTCTTTATCGCCCAGAATTTCATTGTTAAGGAAAGTACCCGTCAGGCTCGGAGCGTCACGCAGTGTATAAACGAGTTTGCCCTGCTTGTTGCGTTTCACGTTGATAACGCAGTGGTTGCGGTCCATGCTCATATCCGAGGTTTCTATCGGGACATTGATAACCGTTCCTACGCAGCGACGGCCTATCTTATTGTCGCCCTCTTGCAAAGGCAGCACTTGCTTGAAGCCAAAGACATTCTCAATGACCGTAATGTTTCCGAAAGCTTCCTTGTATTCGGTCTCGTCCGGATTCTCTTCTTTCTGCGGCGCTTTCATTTTCGTCTTGCCCAAACGTATGCTGAATTGCTTTTTGCAGTTCTCGCAGACAAACACCAAGGACTGGCCTTCCGTGTATTTTGTTTCGTCGAAAGTCAGATAGTTCTCACATTTGGGGCAACGGATACGTTTCATTGAATTGATGGATAGTTGGTAATTAATAATTCACTATGGAGAAAGTCATCTTTTCAGCACCCAGGCGTTCTGAAACGCTTCATCCTGACGAATCTTGTTTAAAGCGCGATAGGCTTCCGCTTCTGTGGCGCACGACTGAATGCTGACACGCATTTTACCGTCACCGATAATCGCTTTGGCGCCGGTATGGCCTTTGGCAATCAACCGCTGCGCCATGGCATCGGCATCCTTTTCGGTTCCTACGCTGGCAATGATGATATGGTAAGGCGTCTTGGCGGGCTGAACGACAGGAACGGCAGCTGTCGTTTCCGTTTTAGGCTGAACGGGAGCCGCTGCGGACTGCCTGCGGACTTTCACTTCTTTCACGGCAACAGGGGCGACGACTTTTTTACCCGCAGACTGCGACAGGCCGGTTTGAGAGGCTTTCGCCTTCTTAGCGGCTGCCTGCTGATGAACGACAATCGGAGTAATAACCAGCGATTGCTTTTCTATCTGCTCGAATAACTCACCGGGCAGCAGACGGGCATAGTTGGCTTCCACCACTTCCGTATTCTCTATGGGCGCGGAAAAGAAGAAGAACAGAGCCACAATGGCAATCATGGCAACCGCATTGGTCAGATAAGAGGGGTTGATACGAATATCGTACTTACGCTTCTTTTCTTCCCGGACAACGGGTGCGAAAGGAATGGTCTTGCTCTCGTAAGGCTTACGCAGAACGGCCAGTTCCCGCATCTCGAAACTGTCGAGCCCATATAAGTAAGGAGTGGTAATCTTATTGTCGTACGGCACGAAATCGTAGGCATCGTGAATGTTGTAGCGCAACTCGCCGATATTGGGCAAATCCGCTTTGCCATTCTCATGGAGAAGCGACAGCAGCTCTTTCACCGATTTATCCACAATCCTGGTGGCATCGGAAAAGTCCGTACCGTACACAGCCATATAGGATTGCACCAGCAGTCCGTCATTCATCTTCAACTGCGGATTGAAACCGATAATACGGGTGGGGGGCAGGAAAGTATTTTCTTCCGCCACTCTCATTGCCGGAGTATAATGAGCGACAAATCCGCCCAAACCCGGAACAATGACACAATCATTCTCCAATAACAATACTTCTATGTGCTGCGCTAATTCAATCATGTTGCAAAAGTAGCGGTTTTATCGGATATACGCCACTTTCGGACAGCTTTTCTTATTAACAACTTATAAACACGGCGAACTTTGGAAACTCCTTTATCGCCCATGGCCGATATATTAGATTTTTTTCCTACTTTTGCACCGTCTTCCACATCTCTCTTTAATTAGGACTATAAACTATATTATATATTTTGAAATGAACACAGATAACTGTCAGCACTTAACCAGATACAGACTATTCACCATCATGCGTATCCCTATCTGTTTATTGGCCTTTATTCTCATGGGCGGCAACATGGCAACGGCGCAGGTTTCTCCTTTCGTGGAATACGGGGCTACCGTGCATACGGGAGACAACACTCCTTTATGGCAAGTAAGCAACCAACAGGGGCTCGGCTCTGTTTATGACAATACATACATACGGGGCGGACTGGGCTACAAGCATCAGCTCGGCAAGTGGAAATTCGAAGAAAAGCTGGACATGGTAGCTGCCGTGGGCATGAACTTCAAAGGCGACAAGGACATCTTTATCCAGCAGGCATATATAGACGCGCGTTACAAGTGGCTGGGGCTGTTTGCCGGAAGCCGTGAGAAAGGCGCTCCGTTGCTGAACAACGCTTTGAGCAGCGGTGACATGACATGGTCGGGCAACGCCAGGCCGATTCCCCAAATCATGGTGGGCATCCCCGAATACCTTTACATACTTCCGCGCCTCGCCATCAAAGGTGAAATATCTTACGGATGGTTCACCGACAACAAATACCAGGAGCGCAAAGTAGGAGCAGGGCATTGGTACACAAAAGACATCAAGTATCATCACAAAGAGGGATTTATCCGCGTCGGCGTGCCTAACGGAAAATGGCAGCTCGACATCGGCATGACGCTCGATACGCAATTCGGCGGAAGCATAGTAGATTCGAACGGCAACGTAGCCAATCTGGGAAACACGTTGAAAGATTATTTCAGAGTATTTATTCCCGGCGCCGGCGATGAAGACAAGCCGTGGAACGACAGCAACTTCTTTCAGGGCAACTTCCTGGGCAGCGAGCAAATAAGGCTGACCCACCGTTCCGATAAGTTCTCAATCAGCGCATATCTGTGCAACCACTTCGACGACTTCTCCGCCATGGGTAAGCAGAACGGCTGGGACGGATTGTGGGGACTTGAAATGAGTTTCAACCATTTCAAACCTGTCAACGCGGTTGTGTTCGAGTTTTTGCAGACTACCAACATGAGCGGTCCGCTGCACGGCTTGCACGAACCCGAAGAAGGCCCTGTGCACAAAACAGGCGGCTCCGACAACTATTACAACAACGGCCTTTACCCCGGCTGGGCGCATTGGGGCATGATGATAGCCAATCCGTTGATTGCGTCGCCCATCTATAATAAAGACGGCGACATGACCTTCAAGTACAACCGTGTAAAAGCGTTGCACATCGGCTGGAGCGGACAGATAAGTCCGGAATGGAGCTACATCGCCAAGATGAGCCACAACAGGACGTGGGGTACTCCCGGCGCTCCCACGCTGGATATTCTGGAGAACTTTTCGGCCTACGCCTCGTTCTCTTATGCTCCCGAAAGATGGAAAGGCTGGAACTTCAACGCTTCTCTTGCCTTGGACATGGGAGAGATATACGGAGATAATTTCGGATTTCAATTAAAGATACATAAATCGTTCTAAAGCAATGAACTACATACAAACAGAAATTGATGGCGTATGGATCATCGAACCGAGAGTGTTCAATGACGCGCGCGGCTACTTTATGGAAGCGTTTAAAGAAGAAGAATTCCGTGCCAACATCGGCGATGTACATTTCGTACAGGACAACGAGTCTAAATCTTCTTTCGGTGTATTACGCGGACTGCATTATCAGAAAGGCGAATACAGTCAGGCCAAACTGGTACGTGTCATAAAAGGCAAGGTACTGGATGTCGCGGTCGACCTGCGCCGTTCGTCTCCTACATTCGGCAAGTACGTCAGCGTGGAGCTGAGCGAGGAGAACAAGCGTCAGTTCTTTATTCCCCGCGGCTTTGCCCATGGCTTTTTGGTGTTGAGCGACGAGGCAATCTTCACTTATAAAGTAGATAACGGCTATGCACCGCAGGCAGAGGCCTCCATTCGCTTCAACGACGAAACCGTCGGTATCGACTGGCCGGTTGCGGAATCTCAATTCATAGTATCAGAGAAAGACGGACATGCCGTATCGTTCAAAGATGCGGAATATTTTGAATAGGATATGAAAATAGCCATTGTCGGTACGGGATACGTCGGCTTAGTAACCGGTACTTGTTTTGCAGAAATAGGCGTCAACGTTATTTGCGTCGATACGAACGGCGAAAAGATAGAAGCGCTGAAGCAGGGAGTGATTCCAATCTACGAAAACGGACTGGAGGAAATGGTAAACCGGAACGCGAAAGCGGGACGCCTGCAATTCACTACTTCTTTGGAAAGTTGCCTGGACGAGGTAGATGTTATATTCAGCGCTGTGGGTACTCCGCCCGATGAAGATGGCAGCGCGGACTTGAGTTATGTGCTCGAAGTGGCGCGTACCATCGGACGCAACATGACGAAATACGTACTGGTGGTAACCAAGAGTACCGTTCCGGTGGGCACTGCCGGGAAAGTGCGTGCGACGATTCAGGCTGAACTGGATAAACGGGGAGTACGAATAGAGTTTGACGTTGCTTCCAATCCCGAATTCCTGAAAGAGGGAAATGCCGTGGCCGACTTTATGAGCCCCGACCGGGTAGTGGTGGGAGTAGAGTCCGAACGGGCAAAGCAGCTGATGAGCAAGCTCTACAAACCGTTCTTGCTGAATAACTTCCGCGTCATCTTCATGGATATCCCATCTGCCGAAATGACAAAGTATGCGGCTAATTCCATGCTGGCTACCCGCATCAGCTTCATGAACGATATCGCCAATCTGTGCGAGCTGGTGGGAGCTGACGTCAATATGGTGCGCAGCGGCATCGGCTCCGATACGCGTATCGGCCGCAAGTTCCTCTATCCGGGCATCGGGTATGGTGGTTCGTGTTTCCCGAAAGACGTAAAGGCGTTAATCAAGACCGCCGAACAGAACGGTTATCGGATGCGTGTGCTCCAAGCAGTGGAGGAGGTCAATGAAAAGCAGAAAAGCGTCTTATTTGAAAAGCTGCAGCGACACTTCAGCGGTGATTTGCAGGATAAGACAATCGCCTTATGGGGATTGGCTTTCAAGCCGGAAACAGACGATATGCGCGAGGCGCCTTCGTTGATTCTGATAAACAAGTTGCTGAATGCGGGCTGTAAAGTGCGCGTATACGATCCGGCCGCCATGACGGAATGCCGCCGTAGGATAGGCGATAGCGTCTGCTACGCTACCGACATGTACGATGCCGCACTCGATGCGGATGCCTTGATGCTGGTGACGGAATGGAAAGAGTTCCGCCTGCCGTCATGGGCTGTCATCAAAAAGGCCATGAGAACCCCGGTGTTATTGGACGGTCGCAATATCTACGAAAAGAAAGAAATAGAAGAACTTGGATTTACCTACCACTGTATAGGTAAATAAAGGAAGGAGACAGACATGAAAAAACTCGTAATAGAGTTGTGTTGCGTCATAGTGTTGGCTGCATGCGGTAATGGTAAGGAGCAAAATACTGTCGAAGAGGACTCTACGGCCAAGGCTCTGCTTCAAGGCGTTTGGATAGATGATGAAACCGAACTGCCTTTGATGCGCATAGAAGGAGACACCATATACTATGCCGATCCCCAGAATATCCCCGTATCATTTAAGATTATACGAGATACGATATATGTGTACGGCAGCAATACCGTAACCTACAAGATTGACAGGCAGACCGAATACAGCTTTTGGTTTCATTCATTGGCGGATGAGATTGTAAAGCTGCATAAATCGGAAAGTCCCGAGGATGCGCTTGCCTTTGAGAACAGGGAAGTGGAAGTCATACCCACTACGGAAGTAGTGAAAAAGGATAGCGTAGTAATGTACAAAGGTACACGCTACCGGGGATATGTGTACATCAATCCCTCGAAGATGAAGGTTGTCCGCTCGTCCTATTCAGAGGGTGGTATCAGTGTGGATAATGTTTATTACGACAATGTCATACATATCTGCGTGTATGAGGGCAGGCGGATGTTGTATGGCAAAGACATTACCAAGAAAATGTTTGCCGGTATCTTTCCCGAGGAGACGTTGAGCCAAATGATTCTTGCCGATATGAATTTTATGGGAGTTGACAACGAAGGCTACCGATACCAGGCAACCTTACGCGTACCGGAAAGTTCCGTATACAGTCTGGCGGAGATTACAATCGGATTCGACAATCGGACGGAGATAAAAAAAGCGGAATAAATTCCGCTTTTTACTTATTCTTGTTTCTTTGCCCGGGCAGGCTTTTTGCCGCCTTCCCTGCGTTTGTTGTTATTCCGGTTACCGCCTTTTCCGTTTCCGCTTTTTTCGTTTCCGCCGCTCCGGCGTCCGCCGCCTTTGAAGTTGCTGCGTTTGCGTCCGTCATTGGAGCGCGGTTTATACTCTGGGGCTTCGCCCAATTCTTCCGGCACCGGTATCTTATAGATTTCCTTTTCCAGAAAATTCTCTATGCCCTTGAAGTTCGTCTGTTCCTTTTCGTTGACGAAAGTAAGAGCTACGCCGTCATTGTTGGCACGTGCCGTACGTCCGATGCGGTGTACGTAGTCTTCGCTGTCATGCGGCACATCATAATTGATAACCAAGCGGATATCGTCTATATCGATACCGCGCGCCACAATATCGGTGGCAACCAATATATTGACCCGACCCGCCTTGAACTCGTACATTACTTCCTCGCGCTGCGCCTGCTCGAGGTCGGAGTGCATTTCCCCGACGTTCAGCTTCATTTGCTTCAGCGCTTTGGTTACTTCTTTCACCTTCAGTTTGGAAGATGCGAAGATAATGACGCGTTCGGGCGTCTGCTCGGCGAAAAGACTGCGGATGATTCCTAACTTTTGGTTCTCATAGCATACATAAGCGGCCTGCACAATCTTTTCGGCAGGTTTGGAAACGGCAAGTTTCACTTCTGCCGGATCGTTCAGGATACTCTGCGCCAGTTGCTGTATCTTGGCAGGCATCGTAGCCGAGAACATAATGGTCTGACGTTCTTTAGGCAGGTATTTCACAATCTGCATAATGTCATCATAGAATCCCATGTCCAGCATGCGGTCTGCTTCATCCAGAATGAAGTAGGAGACGCGTGAAAGGTCTACATATCCCAGACTGAGATGCGCTATCAGGCGTCCCGGAGTTGCGATTACAACATCCGCACCCAAAGTCAGACCTCTTTTTTGCTGCTCGAAAAGCACTCCGTCATTACCGCCGTACACAGCCACGCTGCTCACCGGCATGAAATAGGAGAAACCCTCCATTTGCTGGTCTATCTGTTGCGCCAACTCCCGTGTAGGTGCCATTACTATACAGTTGATGGAATCTTCGGGATGCCCGCCTTCCGAAAGCTTGTTCAATATGGGCAACAGGTACGCGGCGGTTTTTCCGGTTCCGGTTTGTGCAACAGCTATCAAATCCCGGCCTTCGAGTATAACAGGTATTGATTTTTCTTGTATGGGGGTGCACTCGTCGAAACGCATTGCATCCAGTGCTTCAAGCACGTTGTCGTTTAATTTTAGTTCAGAAAACTTCATGAATTTCGTTATATTTGCCACAAAGATAATGCAAACCGAGAACAGAATAAAATGAACTTGTTCATTTTTTATG
>CDYI01030023.1_pt1 | contig 11371 bp, 9 predicted proteins | sample 557711 | NCBI WGS metagenome assembly CDYI01 (sample SAMEA3182054, study PRJEB8094) | gut metagenome | biome: human; feature: gut; material: Stool; isolation source: human stools | place: Canada | collected 2012-11-13 | reverse complement strand
TCCGGCGTTAAGACCGCTATCAAGAAGGTATACGCTGCAATCGAGACCGGTGACAAGGAAGCAGCTAAGGCTGAATTAACCGCTGCTACCAAGACCATCGAGATGGCTACTTCTAAGGGCGTTTACCACAAGAACAACGCTGCAAGAAAGGTTTCCCGTCTGAGCAAAGCTGTCAACGGAATGGCTTAATTTTTCTTGCACTGGTACAGAATTTAAGACATACAAAAGCGCCTATACCGTCATGTAGGTGCTTTTTTTGTGCCCTTTTTCAAATGTCACTTCTTGCTGCCTCATTCCAGGCAGATCCGGCTGACTGTCTTCCGCCCGTTTCATATACTTTATACACCATCTCGCTTAAAAGCTCGATGATGTACATTTGCCAAATACCGATTCTTGTGCAAGCACAAATCTGTACCTGGCTCATCGTATACACAAAAAGGACCTCTGCACAGTACACTATGCAGCGATCCTTTCTTATTTTATATCTTATATTCTTATGCCTTGCGTTCTTACAGCTTACTGCTGTGCTACATCCTTCATGGAGAAGCTGATTCTGCCCATCTTATCCTTACCCAGGCATACTACAGTCACTACATCGCCCAGAGTCAGAACATCTTCTACACGGTTGATTCTCTCCTTGGCGATCTTGGAGATGTGTACCATGCCTTCCTTGCCGGGTGCGAACTCGATGAATGCACCGAACTCCTTGATGCTGACTACCTTACCCTTGAAGATCTGGCCCTCTTCGAAATCGGTGGTGATGATCTTCACCATCTCCAGAGCCTTATCCATCATTTCCTTGTCAGTACCGCAGATAGATACCTTACCATCATCGGTGATATCGATCTTCACACCGGTACGGGCAATGATCTCATTGATGGTCTTACCACGCTGTCCTACTACATCACCGATTCTGTCGGGATCGATCTGAATGGAGATGATCTTGGGAGCGTACTTGCCAACCTCTGTTCTGGGAGCAGAGATAGCGGGCTTCATGCAGGTATCCATGATGAACAGTCTTGCATCACGGCATCTCGCAATAGCGCCTTCTACGATAGGTCTGGTCAGACCGTGGATCTTAATATCCATCTGGATCGCGGTAATACCTTCGGTAGTACCGGTTACCTTAAAGTCCATATCTCCGAAGAAGTCTTCCAGTCCCTGGATATCGGTCAGCAGAACGAAATCGTCATCGGTCTCGCCGGTTACCAGACCACAGGAAATACCTGCTACCATCTTCTTGATGGGTACGCCTGCTGCCATCAGGGACATGCAGGAAGCACAGGTGGATGCCATGGAGGTAGATCCGTTGGATTCAAAAGTCTCAGATACGGTACGAATTGCATAAGGGAACTCGTCCTCACTGGGCAGTACGGGGATCAGGGCTCTCTCAGCCAGAGCGCCGTGACCGATCTCACGTCTTCCGGGTCCGCGGGAAGGCTTGGTCTCACCTACGGAATAGGAAGGGAAGTTATAGTGATGCATATATCTCTTGCTTACTTCGTTCTCATCCAGGCCATCGATCTTCTGCTGCTCGGACAGAGGTGCCAGAGTACATACGTTACAGATCTGGGTCTGTCCACGGGTGAACATAGCAGAACCATGTACACGGGGGATGATGTCTACTTCTGCTGCCAGAGGACGGATCTGTGTGATTGCACGTCCATCGGGACGCTTGTGATCTTTCAGGATCATCTTACGAACGGTCTTCTTCTCATACTGGTATACTGCCTCACCTAAGATAGCCAGCCACTCTTCGTTCTCAGCGAAAGCCTCGGTCAGCTTGTCGGTGATTACACGGATATTCTCCTCACGGGTCTGCTTATCATCGGTGAATACAGCTTCTTCCATCTCAGCGGGAGATACGATCTTCTTCATCTCCTCGAACATTTCAGCGGGCACTGCACAGCTGGTGTACTCATGCTTCTTCTTGCCTACTTCTGCTACAATCTTGTCGATGAAAGCAATGATGGTCTGGTTCACTTCGTGAGCCTTATAAATTGCTTCGATCATGGTTGCTTCAGGAATCTCGTTCGCTCCTGCCTCGATCATGATCACCTTTTCTCTGGTGGAAGCAACGGTCAGGTTCAGATCACCTTTCTTCCACTGCTCCTGGCTGGGATTGATGATGAACTCGCCATCGATCATGCCTACCTGGGTCATAGCGCAGGGGCCATCGAAAGGAATATCGGAAATGCAGGTAGCGATAGCTGCACCGATCATAGCCACCAACTCCGGACGACACTCGGGATCCACGCTCATTACCATGTTGTTCAGGGTTACATCATTACGGTAATCCTTGGGGAACAGGGGACGCATGGGTCTGTCGATGACACGGCTGGTCAGAATAGCATTCTCACTTGCCTTTCCTTCTCTCTTGTTGAAACCGCCGGGGATCTTACCCACAGCGTACATCTTCTCTTCATACTCTACACTCAGAGGGAAGAAATCGATACCGTCTCTGGGCTTCTCGGAAGCGGTTGCGGTACAGAGAACCGTGGTATCACCATAGTGCATGAATGCACATCCGTTTGCCTGCTTACCTACACGGTTGATATCAACCACCAGAGGTCTGCCTGCAAGATCCATCTTGTAACTTTGATACATAAATTCCTCCTATCCATCGTACTGTGACTGTTATCTTTGGTGCCACGCTACGATATGAATTATTATTCTACGGGCTGGAGGATTACCGAAACTACTGAAAATTCCATGTCGCTCCCATGATCCGCAACATAATCTTTTCAGCGGTCTCGGGGCTCACTTCCATCCCGTGTGTTACCTTTTCAGGCGCGGTGAATTAGATTTTCACCGTGCATATGGATGTAATGAGAAACAAGAGAAGCGGAGCGCCGATGTAATCGGCAGACCCCGCTCACCAGTCAGCATTATTTTCTTAAGCCAAGCTTCTCGATTAATGCACGATATCTCTCAATATCCTTCTTCTTCAGGTACTCCAGAAGACCACGTCTCTGACCTACCATCTTCAGCATACCACGACGAGAATGATGATCCTTGGGGTTCTCCTTCAGATGCTCGGTAAGCTCCTGGATTCTTGCGGTCAGGACTGCTACCTGTACCTCAGGTGAACCGGTGTCACCGGGGGTTCTTGCATACTCGTTCATGATGGCTGTTTTCTTTTCCTTAGAAATCATTTCTTTTTCCTCCTGTTTTTTAAACGCCAGATACCAAGACTAAGGTCGGAGTGTCCGTAATCTGGGCATCGGCTAATCATACTATTTCAATATATCATAGTTTCTATCGGTTGTAAATATATTTTTCTATTTTCTTGCGGCCCGCTTCTGTACCTTTTCCTCGTACATCCGGCTGTCTGCAATTTTTACATAATCTGCAAAAGACAGTGCGGATTCCGGATCCGTCACGACAGTTCCGATACTCATGGACAACGGGAACGGAAGCTTCTGGGCTTTTCCCTCCGCCTCCAGTGTTCTGCGGATGCGCAGCACCAGTTCTCTGGAAACCTCATCGGACTGGTAACTCTGGATCAGGACGAATTCATCACCGCCGGTTCTGGCCGGCACAGCGTCCCGGCTGCTACACTGCATCAATGCTCTGGCTGCAGCGCAGATGGCCATATCCCCATACTCGTGTCCGAAGGTGTCATTGATGTATTTCAGACGATCCAGATCCACGAACAAGATCAGAAGTTTGCGTTTGTTCAGACCGGAAATACGGAAGGACTCCTCTCCCAGCTGTTGGTAGCCCATACGGTTATACATACCTGTCAGCGTATCCATAATATACAGGGAAGACAGCTTGCGGTTCATATAGGCCAACATTTCTTTTTTGTGAAGGTTCTCCATAGAGCGGGTCAGTGCGTTCATGATCTGGAACAGGTACTGTTTCTCCATCAGGTATACCGCATTACGGATAGCTACATAGCCAACGGTACGCTCTCCGAAATGTAACGGCAGGAACAAAAAGTCCTGTCCCGGCTTCGGATAATCGAAGGTCGGGAAGATGCCATCCACTTCCTGTCTGTCCAGATCCAGTCTCTGGTCCCTCTCGTATGCAAAGGTCATCTGCATCTGTCTCGGATAACCATGCAAGGAAAATCCCTCGTCCGAAGGGGTGGCATCCAGATGAATACTCTTCTCCGTTTCTTTTTTATAGGCATTGAGGTGATCGTCCAGCACCAGATACATGGCATCGCATTTCAGGGACGGAATGCACTGGGGAATGCAGTACATCATTTCCTCTACGGTATTGCACTGCATCATCTCTGCCTCCATGGACAGGACTTCCTCGTCGAATTCCTCACTTTCCACGCTGTACATGATCTGATCCTTCAGATGGGCTCTGGCATCCCTGCTGCTTCCTTTGCCGCAGCCACAGCTCTCCTGCCACAGCATCTCAGTATTGGTGAAATTGTACCGGGGGACACTTTCTCCCGCCCAGATTTTCAGGAGAATATCCATTCCCTTGTATGCAGCTTCCTCTCTGATATGTCCCACAGTGGTAATACTCGGCGTGTAAAATCCGGCCTTGTCGAAGTTGTCAAAGCCTGTGATACGGAAGTCCTTCGGTGCTGTAAATCCCATCTGGGCCGCCGCTTCGCATACCGCTACAGCCACATTATCATTGATACAGATAATAGCATCCGGCAGCTCTTTGTGAGTATCCCACAGATGCCTGTAGCCTTCCAATCCGCTCTTGTAGTCAAAAGAGCCGTACCAGATGTCATTCTTATCTATTTTGATCTTGTGTTCTTTGGCATAGTCAAGCATTCCCTGCAGTCGGCAGCTGCTCTCATAATTGCTGTCAGCCCCCACCAGCAGCCAGAATTTTTTGCAGTTATGCACCTCATGCATATGTGCGATCACCTGCTTCATGGCAGAATAATTGTCAATACCCACATAATAAAAATCTTCCAGCTCGTTGGCAATAGAGACTACCGGAAGGTGCGACTGCTTCGCCTTGTGGATCACTTCCGCCAGCACTGCCGGAGAGCTGATATTGTTCAATTCCAGAATAATGCCGTCGAACTCTGACAGATCCGGAAGGTTAAAAATATTATATTCTGCCCTGTTGTACCCAGCATCTCTGCTCCAGTTGCCAGTACTGTTAAAAATATATAAATTTACTTCTTCGTCCCTCTCTTTGATTCTCTGCAAAATACCTGCCGGCCAGGCATAGGTAAACAACCTTCTCCAGCCATCGGTGATCAAAGCTACTTTCCGCATATTCCTCACCCATTTTCGTCTCTGTACGAAGCCCCCTTTTTTCCTGTCAGGGACCGCTGATGTATACAAAAATAGTATCATACTTCCCTGGGAAACGCAATTGTAAAAGAAAGATCCTGCGCATATCTTCGAATAATCAAGCAGGCTGTCTCCTACTCGATTTGTACACAAAAAAGCATTGCCCCGCCCTTTTGCGAAAGCAATGCTTTTTATCAGTCGTGAATGACACGGACACATTTCACAGGTGTACGATACTTATAGCTGCTGATCTTGATACCGGTCTTCGGGCTGCTGGCGTGAATTACCTGTCCTCCACCGATATAAATAGCTACGTGATTAATATTACCCTTGCCGTTACCATAGAATACCAGATCACCGGGCTTTAGCTCGGATGCACTGATCTTGGTGCCCTCATTGGCCTGTGCTCTGGAGGAATGGCTCAGGGTAATGCCGTATTTCTTGAATACGCTGAGAACAAAACCGGAGCAGTCCGCACCCTTGGTAAGGCTGGTGCCTCCCCAGACATAAGGGTTACCTATGAACTGTTTTGCATATTCTACCAGATCTACGCGGACATCGGATACCCCCTGTCCGTAGAGAAGCTCTGTCATGGTGATGGCGGTATCCAGCTTTTCTTCCACTGTGACATAATCTTGGGATACATAAGCATCTTCGCCGTCAATAGAAATCTTCACCCAGCCGTCGGAACCGGTCTCCACATACTCCATCTCTTCTCCCTGTCCCACCTGAGTCACGATCTCACTGGTGGTATTGGGCTCCTGACGTACATTCAGGCCATCGGTATTGGCAGTGGCTACCGTATGAACCAGTTCCATGGCTCGGATTCTGGCTTCCGGTCCAGTCAGCAGGAATTCCTTGCTGACATAACCTTCCACTTCACCGGACTTGATATGTGCCCAGTCATCTACGGTCTCGACCACTTCACAGGCCGCATCCTTGGGAAGCTTACCTACCAGCTTACCGTCTGTGGAAGATACCGCTCTCACATTCAGATTACCGGATTCCACATTGGCCACACCGATATTGGTATAGCCCCAGGAAGCTCCCTGGGCATCCTGTGCGATCTGGATGTATTCCTCCAGTGTACGCTCCGTCTCCAGGACAGAAGCCACACCGCCGGATGCCATGAGGACACTGCTTTCTGCAGCGGAAGCGGAAAGCGGTGCCGCCAGCATACACAATGCCAGGCCAGTGGCTACGATCTTTACTTGTTTTTCTCTTGTATGTTTTATCATAAATTCTTCTTTAAAATCCTTTTACAAATATATTACAGAATTGTTACATCGCAAGTCTGATTATACCTGTCTGCAGGCTTCCTGTCAACCCATGGAAAATTTTTCCACTACTGTTTCCCGCCGTCGCTCCTTCCTCCGTAAAACGAAAAAACCGGCGTATGAGTGTCTGTCTGCACCCGATACGCCGGATCTCTTGTTCCAGGAATGGAACTTGTTATTTTATCTTCTATGGCCACCGCCGCCATGGCTGACACCGCTGCTGCTCCGATGACTTCCTCCGTGACCGCCGCTGTGTCCGCCGCTGTGTCCGCTACTGCTACTGCTGGTCTCGATCCTGCGGGTCACCACGTTCTTACGCAGATACTGGTCTCTGGTATTGTTGATCTTGGGCTTTTTGCCATCAAGATACTGATTGACCGTAGTAGTATCCTTTGCTTTGCTCTGATGCAGGTTCACTGCGGCATAGATCAGTGCAACGACAAGACCTGTCAGGATCCAGGGAGAAAAGGTCATCGGCATGCTTTCCTTACTTTCCTCCATGGTCCGGGTCACATAACTGATACAATTCTTATACGCTTTGTAGGGGCTTTCGTCTATGTAATCATCCACTGCGTACAGGGCCTGGTCGATCTCGTAATCGCCAAAATAATCATAGACATTTCCACAGGTAGACAGCCAGCTTCCCTTTTGTCCTTCATAGGCATTGTCCAGCAGCAGAACTCCGTTGCCGTGTACCTTGTCATAACCAAAATTGTTGTAATCATAGAAGTTATCCGCCAGATCTCTCATGGCTGTACTCCAGTCGGTACTGCCGACTTCCTTCGCATGAAATGCCTCCGCAAGATCCGGATTTTGCAAATCATACTCTACGGATTCGGAGATCGTTACGATCACGATGTCCGCCTGGATCTTTTCCTCACACTCTGCTATATATTCCCGCAGGCTCTGCTCCTCTTCGTCTGTCAGCATATCCGCATAGTCAAACACACGCTCTGTGGGATCCTGGCTGTTGCCCCGGACAGTCTTCGGTGTAAGCAGATGAACGACTGCCACTCCTATGGTGATCACCGCCAATATGCCGGCAATAATGAACCATACCTTAAAATATTTGAGGTACCGTCTCAGTGCCTCTCTCTTAATATCTTTTTCCATTGTCCCGTTATCCTTCCCTCATAATTTCTACACCAGACTGGCGATTGCATTCACCATGCATAGAATTGCCGCCAGTGTCACACCAAGTGTTCCCGCATAAGCCCACACCTTTGCTTTGGAAATCGGTGCAGTACCTACCAGTTTACCGGTCTGTCCGTTTACATAGAAAGGATATTCTTTGCCTTTGTAGCTATAGTCATACTTCCATACTGGCAGGAGACCATAACTTACAGAACTGTCCGTCACGTTGATGTTTTCTCCCATTTTGCGGACACTGGAATATCCAGAATAGCTGTCATGCAGCATCTTCTGTGCATCCTCCTGCATCTTGGCTTTGGCACGGCTCTCCACCAGATCGGAAGTCATATTGTAGCGTTCACTATGAAATCCAGACAGATATTCTGGCTTAAATTCCTGCAGTTCCTTGTAATCAAAGGGCTCCATCAGATCCATGACATCATCCGGCATTCCCACGGAAGCATCCACAGGAATCTTCACAAAATCAATGTCCATATCACGGACAATATCATAATATGAGGTCTCGGTATACTGTGTATTGCCGGTCGTCCAGCTACGCACCTTGGTACCTTCACCGTGGAACGTGCAGTTGGTATTGTAATCGTAGAACCAGAACGGTACATACTCACCGTAAATACCGTTCATTCTTACTTCCGACAGAAAATCCGTCGGTGCAAAAATACATTTCTCAAATTTATCACGGATCAGCTTCTTGCAGACTTCCTTGCCCATATGGAAGGGAATCAGCATATGCGGTGTGTAGGCACCGGAAATCTGATCATCCACGATCACATAATTGTCACAATAAGGACACTGTGTAGCGGAGGTGTTTACCGTCATGGGAATCTCGCCACCACAGTTGGGACATACCTTTGTCACCTTTTTCTGCGCAGCACCCTCGGCTGCTGCCATTCTGCTGACCGGCTGTCCGGCTCCCGCTGCCTGGACCGTTCCTTCCGCAGTGCCGTTTTCCTCACCGCTTGTCTCGATCACACCGTCCTCGCGTTCTTCGCTGTCCTCACTCTCACAGAAAGGACAGAACATCTTCTTTCTCTCCGGGCTGTAAACTACATTTCCGCCGCAGTTTTTACATCTAAAGATCATTTTACCCCTCGCCTTCTGCCTTTTACGACATTTTTCTTCGTAGAACCTTTTTATCTTACCATAGATTCCATCGTATTTCCATATCGTAAAATACACATAATCTTTTCTTATCGTTCGTTTACCATGATTGTCTCATGCTTTCATCAGGTCTGCGTAATCCTCCGGCAGGAATCGGTGATAGATCACATGGCACCCTTCATCCCGAAAACAATAACAATAGGGATCTCCCATTTCCTCCGGGAAACGGATCATGACATCAAAGTCCTCGCCCCGCATCTCTTCCACATAAATATTCTCACTGTACCGCAAAAATAACTGTCGGATATCCTCCATCTTACAGTCATGCTGCCCGATCAGGCGGATCAGTTCATAGATAAATCCCTTCTCTGCAAAATGCTCATGGACATAAGCACTGCCTTCCTCCGGAATACAGAGGCAGAAACGGTCTCCCTTACGGCTCACAGCCAGTTTTCCAAGCTTTATTGTCATGCTCTCCGGCTGTCCTGCCAGTGTAACTTCCATCTGTTCCGCCGTATCCTGTGTACCCAGCAAGTGATTCAGTGTAGATAACGGATAATACAGGCGGATCTTCTCTCTGCGGAAGCCTAATTTTGCCTGTTCCTCCAGAACCACATCCATGAGGTTTTTTTCTAATTTTTCAAATGTCATTTTCTTTTTCCTATAATTTCCCATAATCTGTCAAAAATAAAAACTATGCAGCGGAGGTTTCCTGTCCTGCATAGTTTTTATTATACAATATTCACGCATCAGAATACAATTCTATTCTACGGAAACAGACATTGCCGTTCCATTCTAATTCAGAAATTTGTCCAGCTCCGTCTCTACGATCTGCTTTTTCTTCACCTTGGGAGCACGGATCACTTTTCCCTGTACGATGACCATATCCACATTTCGAAGCACCCGTAGATCTTCTAACGGATTCTTCTCCACCACGATCATATCCGCGCATTTGCCGGGTTCCAGTGTACCGGTGATATCTCCGATACCCGCCATCTCGGCGCCGCGGCAGGTTGCGGTATACAGTGCAAAAGCGTTGGATACTCCCACATACTTGTGGAAATAGTACAGCTCCCGCCAGAAATCGTACTGGGTGATCCAGGGGCATCCCACATCATTGCCCAGCACCACCGGAATATCATTGGCAATGGCTGCCTTCGCACAGTCGATAATACCTTCAAATACAACATTGCCATTAAACTGCTCCACTTCAGAGGCATTGGTAATGGATCGGTCAAACAATGCATAAGGAAGTGCTGGAGACAATGTGGTACACAAAAATGCATTATGTTCCTTGAAAAGTGAAATCATTTCTTCATCTGCTTTTGCACCATGTTCAATGGAACCCACCCCGTTTTTCAGAGCTGCCTTTACACCCTCCGGAGATTCCACGTGGGCTGCCACCATATACCCCATGGTGTGGGCCTTGTCACAGACTGCCTTTACCATTTCATGGGCCATCTTCAGTTCGCCGGGCACACCCTTTTCCTTCGCATCCAGCACGCCGCCGGTGATCATAAGTTTCACCAGATCCACCTTTTGTGCCTTCGAAGTCTCTAAGTGCTGCAGCGCTTCTTCCACGCTGTCTGCGGCGATAGCTACAGAGCCTGCCATATGTCCGCCGGGCACAGAGATTCCTTCATTGGCAGCCAGAATTCTGGGGCCGGGCTTTTTACCAGCGGCAATGTCGTCCCGCAGTCTGGTGTCAAAATCTCCCAGTCCACCCACAGTACGGATCGTAGTCACACCGCTGTACAGTTCGTCTTTTGCAAAACCGCAGACCATATTGTAGGCGATAGCCTTTGTCAGGCCATTGCTCATGATCTTTTTGACCAGTGCTTCATTGTCACGCTGTTTCTTCTGGGGCTTTCCGTTGCCTGCCAGATGGACATGCATGTTGATCAGCCCCGGCAGGATATATTTTCCCTGTAAGTCGATTTCTTCATATCCGGAAGCCTTCAGATTTCGTTTCCCGGCTTCTTCCGCTGGCAGAAGCTCTGTAATCCTCTCATTTTCCACCAGAATAACCTGCCCCTCCTGTACCTGCATGTCTTTTGTACCGTTTAAGATTTTTCCATTGGTAAATACATATTTCATATAATGTTTCCTGACTTTCCATGTGTCTCAGACCTTCAAAACTTAAAACAGAAATCATAGCCTTATTCCATAGCCAAAAGCGAGTCATGCTATAATATAAAATTATACCTTATAAACACCCGACCAACCACATTCATTTTAATCTATCTGTCATAATCTACGTAAGAAAATGACATAACCCATCATTCCTGATGATAGTTTAGTGATAGAAAAAGGTGATACTTATTAAATTATATAACATAACAAAAGAGGATTCCATTGTTGGCTTTCAACAAAGAATCCTCTTTTTGCAAGGGTTTTAAGCCCTTATTTTTTGTGCAATTGTTCTATTACTTATAGTTTACGATCTGTCCGAAGTCAGCCTTGAGGGAAGCGCCGCCTACCAGACCACCGTCGATGTCTGCCTGTGCAAACAGCTCGGGAGCGCTGGAAGCAGATACGGATCCGCCGTACTGGATACGGATAGCTGCTGCGGTTGCATCATCATAGATCTCAGCGATGCACTCACGGATTGCCTTACAT
>CDYI01014405.1_pt1 | contig 11908 bp, 7 predicted proteins | sample 557711 | NCBI WGS metagenome assembly CDYI01 (sample SAMEA3182054, study PRJEB8094) | gut metagenome | biome: human; feature: gut; material: Stool; isolation source: human stools | place: Canada | collected 2012-11-13 | reverse complement strand
GGTAAATTTACTTTAGATGGCAAGGAATATCAGTTGGCTGCTTATAATAATGGACAATGTTTGCATGGTGGCCTTAAAAGTTTTGACCGGGTGGTTTGGAATGTAGATAGCGTGATGCCGAATAAGATATGTTTCTCTTATTTATCTCCGGATGGAGAAGAGAATTTCCCGGGTAATTTGAATGTCAAAATGACTTATGAGCTTACGGATAATGATGATTTTGAGATTAATTATACTGCTACCACGGATAAAGCTACACCGGTTAATTTGACGAACCATACTTTCTTTAATCTTAAAGGTGAGGGGAATGGAGATATATTAGCCCATGAGTTGACTATACGGGCTTCTCATTTTACTCCGGTAGATAGTCTTTTGATTCCCACGGGTGAGTTAAAGGAAACTCTCGGAACTCCTTTTGACTTTCAGAAACCACGCCAAATCGGCAGCCGTATAGATATGGATGACCCTCAATTGCGAAATGGTCAGGGATATGATCATAACTGGGTGTTAGACCGTCATACTGATAAGAATTTGGAATGGGCAGCGACTGTTTTCGAACCGGTAACAGGGCGTCAGCTTGAAGTTTGGACCACAGAACCCGGATTACAATTTTATAGTGGAAATTTCTTTGATGGGGCAGCTACCGGAAAATCTGGACAGCCGTATGATTACCGTTGTGGTATTGCTTTGGAGACACAGCATTTCCCGGATTCTCCTAATCATCCGGATTTCCCGAATACGATTCTTAAACCCGGAGAAACTTATCAGCAGACATGTGTTTATAAGTTCCGGATAAAATGATCGGATGATTGTGTGAAAATCATATAATTTGATTAAATTAGCACTGCTTCGGTAGAACCGGGCGGTGCTGATTTGTTTATTATATCGATATAATTGATGAATTATGGAGAAAAGTAAAATTTATACGAGGACAGGAGACCGGGGGCAAACTTCTTTGGTAGGAGGAAAGCGTGTTTCGAAATATGATGTGCGTTTAGAGGCTTATGGAACAGTTGATGAGTTGAATTCATACTTGGGTATGTTGATAGCGACTTTGCCCGTTTCATCTTCAGATACAGAACTATTGCAGTTTATCCAAAATAAGCTGTTTGTCGTAGGTTCTTATCTGGCAACTGATACCGCATTTACCGAATTGCGCGAAGCAAGCCGAATGAAAATTGCGGATGTAGAGCGTATAGAACGGCGTATCGATGAAATTGACCGTGTATTGCCACCGCTCAATCGATTTGTTTTGCCCGGAGGAGTTCCGGCTGCGGTTAAAGCTCATATTTGCCGGACGGTTTGTCGTCGGGCGGAAAGACGTATTTGTGAAGTTGCCGGACAATATGAAGTAGATGAACTTATTCTTCGTTTTATAAATCGATTGTCGGATTATCTGTTTGTCTTATCGCGCTTTATGAATGTAGAAGAAGGTATAGAAGAAATTTATTGGAATAATAGTTGCGAATGAGAAATTTTATTCTATTTTTGCGGAAAATTTGGAAGGAAAACATTAAAAGCATATAATTATGTACTGGACGTTAGAATTAGCATCTAAATTGGAAGATGCGCCTTGGCCTGCAACTAAAGATGAGTTGATTGATTATGCAATGCGTTCGGGAGCCCCTCTTGAGGTAATCGAAAATTTACAAGAAATGGAAGATGAAGGTGAGATATATGAGTGTATAGAAGATATTTGGCCCGACTATCCTAGTAAAGAAGATTTTTTCTTCAACGAGGAGGAATATTGACGTTCCTCGGATAGATTAAACAATTAAATACCAGCGCGCTAAACAATAAAAATTTGTTTGTCGCGCTGGTGGTTTTATATCTATATTCAAAGTAGAATCCTTTTATTCCTATGCTAACATTTCGTTCATGATGTTTTGTAGTACTATGTCAGCAACTTTATATGATAGGCTGGATTTGCCAACTTTTTGAGGGTCATATTGAACCTGCTTCACCATATCGATATAAAATGCAAAGTTATTAATCACTTTCTCATCTTCAAAATTTATTGTTAAAGGATTTATTCTCCATTTCAACTTGCCGTTTTCGAATTCCATTAATGAGGTGAGTGCACAAATGATCGGATAGAAAAATCCATACGCATAGTTATATATAGATCGTTTTGGATAGGTATTAAATGGACCAGTAAATTTGCTGATATAACCGCCTGTTTCATTTTCCTTCTGCACTACTCCTGTGATACGGCCAAAAGAGCCAGAATTCCTATTATAGACCATTGGAAAGTGGTAATAGATTTTGTCGAAAAATCTGACAATATCATCAACAAGTTCAAATCCAGATCTGATCGCATTGTCTGTAAGATCGTATTTCCCGAGTTGCTGTTCGGAAACGGATTTATCTTTCATTAAGTTACGGTAATATTTAACACACAAGCTTTTTTGTGAATATATAGCTATTCGGTTAAGTATTCCAATGTTGGGGTTGCCATCAAAATAACCACATTCATGCAATTTTATTAAGGGTAGGCAGGCCAACGCAACGATATCGTCACATTTTATCGTACCTGGTTCACCACTTCGCCATGCAATATTTTCACGGTAACTCCCCTTTAAGCATCTTTTAAGATCTTCATATAGACCCTCCTTATTGCTCTTTGTCGCTTCATTCAGCGAGACATTGGCGTTTCTTGCCGAACAAATTTCAAGTATATGATTAGAGAAATACTCAATTGATGCTTCATCTTTATCTACAGGAGCTATAACTTCAATTGGAATAGAAAATTTCAGTTGCCCAATGTGAGATTCATATCCAACTTTCAGCGAGGCAAAAGTATCCTCATTGCGATAATATCTAATACAATCGTCCCAAGTTATCAAGTTATCGTCATTAATAACATTTGCGATGAATCGACATAACGCAAATGCGTTGTGTCCACCATCCATTATTCCCTCCATTTCTTCTTCAGAAAAACTAAGGCGCACTCTATTGCGGTCTAAAAGATCGACATAGATAGACGAAAGTAGAATACCTTTTGAACTAAAGAAATAGAGCTCTGGGGAGAATTGCAATGTTTCCTCAATTGCTTTGACAATAGGATTGATCTTTGCTTTTCTAGGGTTGACTTTGCTATCTGCATGATGCATTAGATTGATGAAGCTGAGTGGTGAAATTGGCATGACAATCTTTTGGATGCAGATGCCTTCGATAGATCTTGTAACTGATACCTGAGTTTGATTCTCTGATTTGAGAATTACTGATTTAGCGTTCATAATTTTCTTTGACCATTCCTTTCGAAATTAATAATAAGATAAGGTAGTATGCCAACTACTTATTCACTTGCAAGTAGGAATGATCAAGTCGCCAAGAAACTTTCGTTTGCATGATACCTTGCGCTAATCCAGCGCGATCTCTCATCCAAGAGATACTCCCATCCGGGAACAGTCACAAAGATATAACAAAAACAAATAAAATCCAAAAAGACATGGCAGAGTCAATCAGCAAGTGCAATATTACGAAATAAATTTGAAGAACTCCTTTTTGGGAGTGGAGAAGTTGATCATTTCTCTTGGTCTGCGGTTAATTTTATACTGTACCTCCTTAATGTACTTTTCCGAGAGACCTCTAAAGTCCGTTCCTTTTGGGATGTATTGCCGTATAAGTTTGTTTTCGTTCTCGATAGCCCCCTTTTGCCATGAGGCATACGAATCTGCAAAATAGACTGTAGTACCAAGGGCCTTTGCGATTTTCTCATGGCAGGCAAACTCGCTTCCGTTGTAATGGTCAGTACGTATTTCCGGTAGGGAAAAACCAACCTTATGGCCATGTCTGCCACCTTCTCCGGATTCTTCCCATACGGTAATCTTGCCCTAAGGAGGTAATTCCTGGAACGCTCGCACAGGGTAAGTATCGCGCTCTTTTGTCCCTTGCCTATGATAAGGTCCATTTCCCAGTCACCGAAACGTCTGCCATTGGCTTCTGCCGGTCTGTCATGTATGCTTGTCCTGTCGAGGATATTACGCACCTTGGTCTTTTTAAAGACGTTGATATGATGCTTGTATTTCAACTTATGACGGCAATGGCTGCGGAGTTCTCCGCTTTCATCGCTCCTTATCCTCTTGTATATAGTCTCATGGGATATATGCTCTGATTTAAGGGAAAGGTAGCCGGAGATTTGCTTAGGAGACCAGTCTTCCGTCTTTAAAAGATGCAGGGCTTCTTTCAGGATATTACAGTCAATGCTTCTGTTGCCCGGCACACGTCCCTTACGGACATCCGCACTTTCCTGTGCTATACGCCAGCTGTAACGTCCCGGACGGGTCGAATTACGTTTTATCTCCCTTCCTACGGTCGAGGGGTGAACTTTTATTTGCCGAGCAATGGCTTCACGGCTTTTGCCTTCTTGTAATCCCGGATAGATTGCGTATCTTTGCTCTCGGGTCAGTTGATGATACATGACAATACAAAGTTAATTGATCTTCGGGGAGGCAGAGGCTTCCCCTTTATTTTTTGTATTGCTGATGACCCTTGTTTAGCTCTTTTTCCACCCTCCGCTCTTGGAGCGTAGCGGAAAAAGAGCGGAGGGTGGATATTGCAATTCTATCTTGAATCTATACAAAATGTTTTGTTACTTTTTTGCTCTGTACTTTATTAAGTATTGAAATACTTTGAAAAGCTATGTGTAAAGATGATAGGGGTTTATATTAAAATACGGTACACTATTTTTAGCGCTTGTCTAACTTTTGTTCCGATAATTCTTTGAACTGGGTTCTTTTTATAATTTGCATGTTCTAATTTTTTACGGATTTGTGTAATATGATTGTTACGTCTTTATAAAATAAATGTAGCCTTGTTGCATTGAGCTTGTAATTTGCGTGTCGGATATTTGCATCGTAAAAAGAACAAAGCAAGAATGATGAACAGAATTACATTGAAACTTTCTTTTTTAGTAATAGTTTTTTCCCTATTTTCTTCTACTGCATCAGTCGCACAAACTATTTCAGGTAAAGTATTTGATAAAGAGACCGGAGAACCGGTATTGGGTGCAACCATTTTATTAACCGGATCTTCTGTTGCGACAGCATCGGGAGAAGACGGTTCGTATATGTTAAAAAACTTGCCGGCAAATAAATCTTTGGAAATAGAGTGCCGTTTTATCGGATATAGTGTTCATAAAGAGACTATCATGCTTCAGAAAGGAGAGACGAAAAATATCGATTTCTTTTTGGTCTCAGAAGATAAGCAACTTGACGGAGTCGTTGTTACAGGTGTACGAAGACGAAATACCGAGACAGCGATGATTTCGAATATAAAGAACGCCTTGACCGTTTCTACAGGTATATCGGCTGCACAGATCGTCAAAACATCAGACAGCGATGCTGCTGAGATTATCAAAAGAGTACCGGGTATTTCCCTTATTGAGAACCGATTTATTATTGTAAGAGGACTTTCTCAAAGGTATAATAACGTGTCGATCAATAATGGTGCGGTACCGAGTTCCGAAGCCGACGGCCGAGCTTTTTCTTTCGATATTATACCCAGTTCCAATATTGACAATATGATGATTATCAAATCCCCGACAGCAGAATTGCCGGGTGATTTTTCCGGAGGTTTTATAAAAATTTCGACAAAAAATATGCCGGATGAAAATTCTCTCTCGTTAAGTGTCGGTACTGGGATAAATACAGTTACCCATTTTAAAGATTTTTCGTTGTTGCAATCTTCTTCGACCGAATGGTTGGGATTCGATCGGTGTGCACGTCCTTTATCTAAAGATTTTCCTTCGCATCTGGGTTCGATGACCGATCCGTCTCAAATTACTTATTATACGAAAACCGGATTTAATAATGATTGGAATGTAAAGACATTTCGTCCTCTTCCCGACTTGAAACTTAATCTGACATGGAATCGGAAAATCGGAGATAAAGTTGGTACGATTCTTACTTTCGGATATAGTAATGCAAACAAGACAATTCCGGATATGCAGAATACTCGATACGGAATATATAGTGCCACAGCGGATGTTCCTACTATTGAGAAAAATTATATTGATAATCAATTTACAAACGAGGTGAAAATCAACGCGATGAATAACTGGTCTTTTATCCTTGATTCGAGAAATCGATTCGAGTTCAGGAATCTTTTCTCTCAGATCGGGAAAAATCGGTTTACAGAACGTTACGGGACGAGTACGGTAAGTGGCGAGTATTATGAAAATCAGACGGAGATGCTATATTCTTCAAGATTAAGTTATGTGGGGCAGCTTGCCGGACTGCATACGTTGGATGAGGATATGACTCAGACTTTGAACTGGACTGTCGATTATTCGTATGCCAATAAAATGGAACCTGATCGTCGGATTATAAAAAATATCGGGGGAATTCCTGCCGATAAGGTAATTACTCCCGATTTACCTTCTTATAACGATATGATAAACCGTTATGACCAGAAATTGTATGATCATATCGCTTCGGTCGGGGCAGATTATAAAAAAAGTTTTTCCGATCGCTCATGGAATCCTGAAATAAAATCGGGAATATATGGTGAGTATCGTATTCGTGAATATACGCCGAGAGAATTTATTTATCGCTATGACAGACTTTCGGGAGACGAACGGGTAGATTATATAAACTTACCTTATACCGAGATGATGAATGAAAAATGGCTTGGTTATGATAAAGTTTATATAGAGGAGACAACGCGCAAATCGAATGCGTATGACGGAAAGAACAGTATTGCGGCTGCTTATGTAGAAGGAGTGTTTCCATTCGGTGCATTTCAAGTGAATTTAGGTGTGCGTGCCGAGTGGTGGAATATGTCGATAAAATATGACCGTGCGATCAGTGCGTCACAGATACTGATGACAGAATATAAGTACGATAAAGTTTCGGTTCTTCCGTCTTTTAATGCTACTTATAGTTTTAATGACAAAAATCTTATCCGGTTGGCATACGGACGTTCGGTCAATCGTCCCGAATTTCGTGAAGTTTCTCCCGCTGTTTATTATGATTTTGAGCTTTTTGCCGAAGTGCAGGGAAATCCCGATTTGAAGATGGCTACGATCGATAATGTGGACCTGCGATATGAGCTTTATCCTTCGGCCGGAGAAACCGTCAGTGTCGGATTATTTTATAAGAATTTCAGAAATCCGATAGAATGGAATTTTATCGATATGGGTGGCAGTTATCGTTACAGCTACGAAAATGCCCGTAGTGCTTATACGACCGGAGTTGAGGTGGATATTCGAAAATCGCTTGACTTTATAAATATTCCCGACTTGACTTTAGTTCTTAATGCGGCATGGGTGAAAAGCCGGGTCAAATTTAGCGATGAAGGGTTGGTAAAAGAGAAAGACCGTCCTCTACAAGGTCAGTCTCCGTATATCGTGAATGCCGGACTTTATTATACTTCTTCCGAAAAGATAGGATTATCGGCAAGTTTATTATATAACATTATCGGTAAACGTATTGTCGGGGTCGGAAAATCTACCTCTGTCGATGGAAACAGCGATTATGATGTCCCTGACGCATACGAGATGCCCCGTAATGTCCTTGACTTGACTATAAATAAAACATTCGGGAAGATAGTTTCTTTGAAATTGGGGATCAAGGATATTCTGGCACAGTCGGTTATCATGAAACAATTTCCCACTACGACGATCAATGGCGTAAAACAAGAACGGGAACAGATTACCCGGAAATATACGCCCGGAAGATCGATATCACTAAGTCTTTCTTTAAAGTTTTGATCATAAACCAAAATTAAAAAACGATGAAATCAAAATTGAAATTTTTTGTTTTAGCAGTAATCGGTGCTGTTTGTGCAGCCGGATTTACGAGTTGTAACGATGATGATGACAATGGGGACGATCCTGCTGTCACCGGAGAAGTTATCGATTTGGGAGATGGTTCCGACAATTATGAGATAGCGGGTGATTTGACATTGACCTATCCCAATACTTATAACTTGAAAGGTTTTGTTTATGTGCCTGACGGCAAGACGATAACGATAGAGCCGGGCGTGGTTATCAAAGGAGATAAAGCCAGTAAGGGTACGTTGATTATTGAACGTGGAGGTAAAATCATGGCAAAAGGCGAGCAAGATCGTCCTATTGTGTTCACTTCATCACAAGCTCCCGGAAGCCGGAAGCCCGGAGATTGGGGCGGATTGATTATTTTAGGAAAAGCGAAGAATAACGCAGGTGAACAGACTATCGAAGGGGGAGTACGTTCGAAACATGGAGGAAATGATGATGCGGATAATTCCGGAGTGTTAAGCTATGTCCGTGTCGAGTTTGCCGGGATAGAATACTCTACCGATAACGAGATCAACGGTATTACTTTCGGATCGGTAGGAGCAGGTACTCAAGTCGACCATCTTCAGGTGTCTTATTCAGGAGATGACAGTTATGAATGGTTCGGCGGTAAAGTAGATGCCCGCTATTTAGTCTCTTTGGGTTGTTGGGATGACGACTTCGATACCGATAACGGCTATCAGGGACGGGTACAGTTTGCTGTTGCTCTCCGTAACCCGCAATACGCCGATAAATCATGTTCGAACAGTTTTGAGTCGGATAATAACAGTTCAGGTAGCGTAATCGATCCGACCACTCGCCCTATTTTTGCCAACGTGTCGCTTTTCGGTCCGGTTACCGATCCGGCCAATTATCAAGATAAAGGAAATGATAAGGGTAGTACGATGGGCTGTTTCCAGACCGGAGTTCAAATACGTCGGAGTTCAAACTCCAATCTGTTTAATTCCGTTATTGCCGGATATCCGATCGGTTTGATTATCGAGAATGATAAGGCCGGTTCTAATTCTCAGGAATCTGCTACGGCAGGGACATTGAATATTTCCGGATGTGTGATTGCAGGATGCCAAAAAGCATTTCAAGATAAAGCTCTGAATCCGAAAAATCGGGAAAGCGTTATTGATCCCTCTGATCCCGGTACGTTCGTGAGTGCATATTGGGCTACTGCTGCGCTCTCCAATGAAGGAGTCTTGTCTTCGATTTCTGATTTGAAATTAAAAGGAAATCCTCAATTGTTGAACGGTACACCGGATATGTGTCCGAATGCCGATAGTCCGTTAGCTGCCGGTGCAGTATGGACCAATAGTTATGTAAATAACTCGTTCTTTACCAAAACGGCTTACAGGGGAGCTTTCGGCCCTACTGAAACCGCTTCGGATAATTGGATGAGCGGATGGACTAATTTTGACCCTCAGAATACGGTATATTGATTAGATTCTTGTTTTGTCGGAAGGAGGGGGAAGAGATTTTCTCTCCTTTCTTTTTCATGTCCCGAAGTAATCCGGGACATTTTCGTTATATTTGCATAGACTATTCTTCATAACTATACATCATACACACACGATGAATTACAGAGCAAAGTATTTGTTAATCCTTTTTTTCTTATCCTTATTTGCGGGGTATGACCTGCTTGCGGTTGCAGCATCTTCTCATAGAAAAAAAGAACATCTTTCTGAATATGTGAATCCGTTTATCGGAGCAAGCACCAATGTCCGGAAAGCAAGAGCCGGTCATGGATTGGGAAAAACTTTTCCCGGAGCTACGACACCGTGGGGAATGACTCAAGTAAGTCCTAATACGATTACAGGAGGTGATAATGGTCCGGGATATAGTGACGAACATACGACGATAGAAGGCTTTGCTTTGACGCAAATGAGCGGAATTGGTTGGTATGGTGATTTAGGCAATTTTTTGGTTATGCCTACAACCGGGGAACTGTTTACTTATCGGGGTACTGAACAGTATCCCGAAAAAGGATACCGTTCACGTTATAACAAGCGATCTGAAAAAGCTTCTGCCGGATACTATTCGGTTTTTCTTTCCGATTATAAAATAAAAGCGGAGTTGACGGCTACACCGCATTGCGGAATTATGCGGTTTACTTATCCGAAACATAAACAAGCCCGTATTCAGATCGATCTCGCCCGCCGTGTGGGAGGAACTTCTACTCGGCAATATATAGAACGGGTAGATGATCGGACTATACAAGGATGGATGCGTTGTACGCCTGCTGGCGGAGGATGGGGAAATGGATCGGGAAAAGCAGACTATACAGTATATTTCTATGCGCAATTCAGTTGTCCATTGAAAGAATACGGGATATGGAGTGCCGATATTCCCGATAATTGGACACGCCGGTTGGGAGACATAGGAAAACCCGAATATATCGACCGGGTCATTCATGCCGAGACGTTTCATAAGCGGGACAAAATGGAAGGAAATCATTTAGGATTTTATACGGAGTTCCCTACAGAAGAGGACGATGAGGTGGTTGTAAAAACCGGTATCTCTTTTGTCAGTATGAAGGGGGCGGAGATGAATTTGAAAGCCGAAGTGCGAGGGTGGAATTTTGATCGTTATCGGGACAAAGCTGCCTCTCTGTGGGATGAAGCTTTGAGCAAAATAAAGGTGTCGGGAGGTACTCGAGATATGAGAACGATCTTTTATACAGCACTTTACCATACAATGATAGATCCGAGGGTATTTACCGATGTTACGGGTGAGTATATCGGAGGCGATAAGCAAGTACACAAGACCGACGATTTTATCAAACGGACGGTATTCAGCGGTTGGGACGTATTCAGAAGTCAGTTTCCTTTGCAGACAATTATTAATCCGGAAGTCGTAAACGATATGATCTGTTCTTTCATATCTCTTGCCGAAGAGAATGGTACGAAATATTATGACCGGTGGGAGTTCTTGAATGCTTATAGCGGATGTATGGTCGGAAATCCCGCTATATCGGTAATTGCGGACGCTTATCGGAAAGGAATTCGTAATTATGATGTAAAAAAGGCTTACGCTTATGCGGTAAATACAGCTGAGAAAATGGGGAATGACAAAAAACTCGGATATGTGCCGGGAAGGGTTTCCGAATCATTGGAATATGCTTATTCCGATTGGTGTCTCTCTGTATTGGCGGAGGATTTGGGCTGTAAAGAAGCTGCTGCCGAATATTTTGAACGTTCCCGTTCTTATTCTAAAGTTTTCGATGAAGAACAAGGGTGGTTCAGACCTCGTAATGCAAATGGTACATGGAAAGAGTGGCCTGAAGAAGGGCGGTTGAAAGAAAGTTACGGATGCGTGGAAAGTAATCTTTATCAACAAGGGTGGTTTGTCCCTCACGATATCCCCGGAATGGCAGATTTAATGGGTGGAAGAACAAAAACTTTGGCTGATTTGACGAACTTTTTTGAGAAATGCCCGTCCGATTTTTTGTGGAATGCTTATTATAATCATGCTAATGAACCGGTTCATCATGTCCCGTTTCTTTTCAATCGTTTAGGAGCACCTTGGCTTACACAGTATTGGACAAGGGCTATTTGTAACGGTGCTTATAAAAATAAAGTGGAGGGTTTGGTCGGCAATGAAGATGTCGGCCAGATGTCTGCATGGTATGTTTTGTCGGCTATGAGATTTCATCCGGTGTGTCCCGGAGAGACTCGGTACGAATTGACAACGCCATTGTTCGACCGGGTCGAAATAAAATTGGATGATCGCTATGCAAAGGGAAAAAGATTCGTAATCAAAACGGTTGGAAATGCTTCGGAGGCTTGTTATATCCAGTCTGCAAAATTAAACGGGAAATCTTTAGAAAAATGTTATATAGACCATAGCGATATTATGAATGGCGGAGAGATATCTTTTCGATTGGCGTCGTATCCTAATTATTCATGGGGACTTGAGTAATTCCAAAGAGCGTTTGTGAAGCTGTTTTTTGTCCCGATAAGGAGCATAGCGGACTTGAGATGTGCATGAGCGGGAAAAAGGATCGGAAAAGGGACTTGAAAAGATATATGGTTTTACTTTTTGTCTCCAATGGCCGGAGTTAAAGATATATTTGTATTTTTGTAAGAAATTTAATTAGTTTCTTAAACAGGTTTTGAAATACTTGGACAATTTATCAGCCTT
>CDYI01027259.1_pt1 | contig 11952 bp, 9 predicted proteins | sample 557711 | NCBI WGS metagenome assembly CDYI01 (sample SAMEA3182054, study PRJEB8094) | gut metagenome | biome: human; feature: gut; material: Stool; isolation source: human stools | place: Canada | collected 2012-11-13 | reverse complement strand
ATTCTCAAGGGGATGGCACCTACGGTGAAGGTGCATAACCAATGGATTGCGCAGGCGGGCATAGGCATCGTGCACCTGCCTGCATTCGTCCTGCACCCGGCACCGCTGGTCAGCGGCATGTCCGAGTCGGAAATGTGGATGGGCAGCGCGACCGTGCTGGCGGACGGTGCCCCCTGCTCCACGCTGACACATCCGGCGCTCTCCTGCAACCTGGTCGGCATCCCGACCATTCCCCGCAAGGGAAAGCCCAAGAAGGTGAGCAAGGCGTTGCTGGCACCCACATCCATGCTCTCCACCATCACTTCCGTAGGCAAGCCGGTGCTCGTGGGCGGACCGCCCACCATCGACATGTTCGCGCTGGCAATGAAGTTCGGGCTCAAGGGGCTGGGAAAAATGTGGAAGAAACTGGGCGACAAGTTCCAGGACCTGATTGACAGACTGAGAAAGAAAGGAAAGAACCGGCTGGCGGACATTCTCCAGCCCATCAAATGCAAGACATTCGGTGAGCCGGTCGATGCGGCAACAGGCAGGGTGTACCACACCAATGTTGATTTCGAGCTGCCCGGCCCCATCCCCATCGTTTGGGAACGCACCTATTACAGCGATGCCGCTGTGGACGGCCCGTTGGGCTACAACTGGCACCACAGTTACAACCTGGGCATCCGGCGGCTGGAAGAAGGGGCTTTCCTCTTCCGCCATGCCGACGGACGGGAGTCTTTCCTGCCCGTGCTGGAACCGGGGGATTCCTATTTTGACCGCAAGGAACAATTGCTCTGGATGCTTGACGGACAGGGTTATCTGCTGACCGACATTCGGGGACTACAATACCGGTTCGACAGACCGGAGAACCGCTTCGGCTACCGCATGGTGTCGTGCATATCCACCAAAGACGGGTTCCGCATCCGTTTCGAATACGCTTCGGCTGGAAAACTGGCGGGAATCGTATCTTCTCGGGGGGAGCGCCTGAAAGTGGAAACCGACGAACTGGGACGGGTATGCTGTGTGTCCATGAAGCAGGACGGTGAGGAAACCAGGCTTGTCCGCTATCGTTATGACGACCGGGGCGACATGGTGGAGACCATCGACGCGCTGGATGTCAGCAAGCATTTTGTCTATACCGACGGGCATCTGCTGGTACAGCTGACCAATCAGGGAGGCATGTCTTTCCATTGGGAATACGAGGGCAAAGGTGAGAACGCCCGTTGTGTGCATACATGGGGGGACGGCGGTGTCATGGAGTACTTCATCCGTTACGGCAAAGGCTACACCCATATCCGTAACGGGGAGGGTGCCGAAACCGAATACCATTACGGGGAGGACAAGCTCATCTACAAGATAGTGGATGCCAATGGGGGAATCACACGCCAGCAGTACAACGGATATCAGGAACTGGAGGTCACGGTCAACCCCGAAGGCTATACCCGTAAGACTTCCTACAACGAGTCCGGCCAACCCGTCCGGATAACGGACGAGAACGGCGAGGATACGTTCCTGAGCTACGACGGAAACCGCAACCTCGTCCTGCTCTGCACGCCGGGAGGAAAACAGCTCTCCTGGGATTACGACGGGATGGACCGTGTCGTCAGCCGCACCACGCTCAGCGGGGAAACTGTGAAATACACTTACGAGGGAGGCGTATTGCATACCATTACCGACGGACAGGGACGCGTCTATACCCTCACTTTCAACGACCGCTACGACCTCGAACTGCTGCGGTTCCCCAACGGCCTGTTCCGCAGGTGGGAATACGATGGCAGGGGCAGGCTCGTACTGGCGGTGGATGTCAAAGGCAATGCCACCCGGTATGCCTATGACCGGGCGGACAACCTGATACGGTTGGAAGAACCGGACGGCAACGTGCACCGGTTCGAGTACGACGCCATGGGGAACATGGTACATGCCACGGACAACATCCGTGAGGTGAAGTTCACCTATGGGGCATTGGGGATATTGAAAAGCCGTGAGCAGGAACGCCACCGGATTACATTCGGCTACAACAGCGAGTTGCAGCTCCGGCGCATCGGAAACGAGGCGGGCGACAACTATTTCTTCGAGCTGGACGGGCTGGGACAAGTCGTTACGGAAATTGGTTTCGACGGGCTGCGGCGCGAGTATGAGCGCGATGGTGCCGGACGTGTCACACGGGTAAACCGTCCCGGGGATAAATGGACGGAATACCTGTATGACGGGCTGGACAACATCCTGAAGGAAGAACAGTACGACGGTGAGGTATCCCTCTACACGTATGACAAGGACGGTATGCTTGTCAAGGCAGAAAACTGCGAGAACCTGCTGGAGTTCACCCGTGACAGGAAGACGGGACAGATTATTGAGGAGAAACAGGGAGAATATACCATCAACCGCACGTACGACAGCGAGGGCAACTGTACCCGCATCACCAGTAGCCTGGGAGCGGACATCCGCCATACGTACGACCGTGAAGGCAACTTGCAGACCATGCAGGCGGGCGAGAGCTGGCAGGCGTCATGGGTACGTGACAATACCGGGCTGGAGGTGCAGCGCACCTTTTCCGGCGGTGTGACTGTCAGGACGGAACGTGACTGCTTCGGCAGGGAGGTACGCAAGTTGGTACGGTCGGGAGGCATAGAGAAAGGTGCCTACCGCTACCAATGGGGCATCGCCAACCGCCTGCTCTCCAAGGAGAACGAGCTGACGGGAACTGTCACACGGTACGACTACGACCGTTTCGACTTCCTTATCCGGCAGGAGACCATGCAAGGTTCGGAAACGGATGTGATTTACCGTACACCGGACTTCGTGGGTAACCTCTTTGAGACACCGGACAAGAAAGACCGCAAATACGGCGCCGGAGGAAAACTGTTGGAAGACCCGGATTGTTTCTACCATTACGATAACGAGGGAAACCTCATTTTCCGTGAGTTCAAGCAGTTGCAGGCAACGGGCGTAAGGTTCGACCGCAAGCGCATGGAGAAGGAACGGGGTATCCATTTTCTGGCAACGGGAACGGGATGGCTGTACGAGTGGAGTTCCAATGGGATGCTGAAGAAAGTTATACGTCCGGACGGAAGACCGGTGGAGTTCCGGTATGATGCGTTGGGACGACGTACGGCAAAGCTGTATTTTGGAAAAGTAACACGCTGGCTGTGGAACGGAAACATACCTATACATGAGTGGAACTACAAAATTACTGATATGCAGTCGGATGAGGAAGAAAATCCGTCAAAGGAACCGACAGAGAATATTACCACTTGGGTATTCGAAGCGGATACGTTTATACCTACGGCGAAGATACAGGAAGGAAAACAGTACTCTATTGTGTCTGACTATTTGGGGACGCCTATTCAAATGTATGATGAAAAGGGAAACAAAACTTGGGATTGTACATTGGATGTTTATGGAAAAGTAACGCCCTTTGAAGGGCATTCTTTGAGTGATTGTCCATTTAGGTTTCAAGGGCAATATGAGGACGAAGAAACAGGATTATATTATAATCGTTTTCGTTATTATGACTCAAATATTGGAGGATATATAAATCAAGATCCAATAGGTTTATTAGGTAAAAATCCTACATTATATAGTTATGTCTCAAATTCAAATATTTATATAGATTCTAATGGACTGCACATTGCAGATGCCATTTATACAAACCCACAAGGCATATCAGGAGAAGTTGGAAGTTTTTCAAGTCAAAAAGGAGGTCTTCATTCAGAACCACAAATTTTAAATCAAATGGGAAATCAAAAAGGAGGTCATTTGGAAATAACATCTATGGGGCCTAAAGGAGATGGGTCTATTGGTTTCTTCAGAGGAAAAAATGGTAAAGCAATTCCTGCTGGTCCATTACCTCCATGTGGTCCAAGAGCACAAAACTGTGATTTACTATTATATAACCATGCCAAATCTCATGATATGATGATTACATATAAATGGAAAGATTTACAAGGTAACACAAAAATCCGAACTTATCATCCTGATGGAAAAGTAATAGAAAATAATGTAGATATATCTTATAAATATCATCACTAAATGGAAGAATTATATAATAAATTTGCTTGTCTTAGCTGGCTTCTTATAGAAGAAAAAGAGCTAAATAAAATAATATCAGTTTTAAATATGAAATTGATAACAAATAAAATAATTTGGGGTAAATCAATGGATGTTTCTACAGAATCACAACCATTGTCAACATCAAATATTGCACTATATGAAATAGCAAGAATAATAACTAGTCCTATTATCAATGGATACGTTCTCATAGAAGGAAAAGCTATCAATTATTTACGTGAATCCATATTATCTTCTGTGTCACAGATATACAAATTTAATATTGATATTTGGATACCAATCATGTCTTTTTCATACTATTCACAAGGAAAAAAAATAAGAGAATGTGAATATACACTCAAAGAATACGAACTTATAACCGATGAAAAAGGAAATAAAATGAATTTTGAATATCAGCAAATAGAATTACCACATTGGGAATATGGATATGATGATTTTTTCTATCCCTTATCTATTATGCAATATTTAGGAGTAAGTGTAAATGATATAGAAAATTCTTTTAACATGAATTGTTCGGTTTATGAAATCGAAGACATAAATCAAACCATAAATCTACCAATAGATCTTTTAATTTAGCACATTGAAATATTCATTTCAAAACAAAAGGTTATAAAGTATTTAACGTGAAATTAATATTAAGTATTAATGTTTACTGAGACGGCATATTAAAAAAGTTGTCCAAGAACTTTTATCGAATACATAGCATAGTATATGTAAACAGGATATGAGTTTTTGGACAGCTTTCTATCTCTACTAAAGAACTATACCAAGGTTTTAAAAACATTATCCCACATCGCTTAGCTCATGGTCCAAATCAAACCTCAACACATAAAAAACACCGTTATCCACATAACCGAAACACCTGTTCCGCTGAGTGATCTTGAACTTCTTAATGCCTTTCTTCCATAGGTCATCTGAAAAGTAACGCTTGCTTTTCTTATTCTTATTATACGTTTTGTAATCCAATCCTTTGTCCGTTGCTATGGCATTCCAATCCAATTCTTCAAATTTGCGGAATGAATCAATAAACTCGTTTTGGTTCTCATTGTCAATAAGGGAAAATCCATGAGTGTCATCTATAAGGCTGAAATCAAGTTTCCCGCCACTGAAACGAGTCGTGATATACTTCTTGAGAGGCAATTCCCCTCTTTCAAACAAGATGGAATACAACTGCTGCTCCTTCCATATATTCCCCACCGGAATAGCAACTCCGTCTTTGGTTACAACAACCGGATGCTTCTCATACAAGGAGCGTATAAACGACAGAAGGCAGACCGCACGGGCAGTGGCTTCGGAAACGGAACTGCCGGACACATCCGCTTCATCTATGGCACGGGCTTCCGGTGCTGTCAACAAATCGTTGATAGTCTTATCGAAAGTGGTTTACACCCCTTAGAAACTCCCTTGCTTGAACAAGCAGCTAAAACTCTCAAAAGAGCTATGTTTATCAGCCGTTTTTTACCACCTGACAGAAGTAACCGTACGGCAAGTCCATGATACGGATAAATAAATCGGGAATTATCTATTCGCTTTTCTGTTTGGGCTTCCATACTAAACCTCCAGGAAATCGGGAGTTGGATTCAGCATTGAAGTAACCTTTTCCCCTTTCCGCTTCAACTGGAATACGGAAGCCGTCCGCGTGTTACATTCTCCTTCAAAATCCATAATTCCTTTTTTCTTCTTAACATAAAGATACAATGTTTTTCTGAGAGACATTCTACATCAATCAGCTTCCGTTAGTACCCTTTGATATTTTTTTGAAAATAACCAAGGATAGGTTTTCATTTTTTGATTTTAACTTATATATTTGCAAAAACAAACCGACTAATCGGTTTAAACAAGAATGGAATTTATATTAGATACGTTAGACCATATAGTTAATGTCGTTAAATTCAACGACATTAAACAAAATGCAGTCCAATTCGCCAGTATATCAACGACTTTAAGAAAGTGTAAACTCTAATTAAATATTAATCTTTAATTGAAAAACATTATGAAGAAAAAGATGTTCAAATTTATTTCATGCATAGCCATTTTATTTATGGTTTCATGCTCTGGAGATGATTTACTTTTCTCCTATGAAGATGATGTTACCACAAGGGGACTTTCGGGTAGAGCTTCATTGACTTATCCTATGAGTAGCTTTATTAGCAATGTGTCGTTGAGTTTAACAGACCAAGGTTCTGTCAATTCCATTCTTGAGGAATTACAAAGTAATCCTTTAGGCAAAGGATACAGATGTGTTTTCAAGAAACTGACAACTAAAAAGGTATCAAAAATATCCCGAGGCGATACAGGCACAGCACCAGCTTCGTACAATGCAAAAACGAATGAGGTATTGTTGAAAACAGGCTCAACAATCGCAACGAATTCAATACAGGAGGAGTTTATACATGCCGCACAAGATAGAGTATATTTCAATGGAATTCTTCAATATGCAGGTAAAGAAGGAACTCCAAACATAGAATTTGAAGCAAAGATTATTCAAGAACTTATATATTGCGCTAATGGATATGGATTTGGTGGCTTAGGAGCAGGACCGACACATGCCGATGATTATACAAGATGGATTATGTTGTTATGTGAAGATGGTTTTCTTGATGAAAAATTTCCTTCTCTATCAGAAGTGTTATCTACTAAATATGCTGGATATGGTTATTACAACTATATGGAGTTTTTTAAAGTTAAAGATCCTGGCTATAATAAAGGTATCATTTATAGTATGCAACCTTCGCTACTTGATTATATAAGTAATAATTACGGTATTTAAAAAAGATATTATGAAGACATTAAGTTTTTTCATTTCAGTAATTGTCGCATTATTTGTTTTTACAAATAATATTTGTGCACAAAACGAAGTTAAAGTTTCCAATGGCAAATCTTATGTATATGATTATAAGAACCAGAAGATTTATCGTCAAACTTTGAATAGAAGTTTTCAGCAAGATAAAATACTGGACAATTTTGTAGCCAAACAAACGACACCAGTCAATAACTTATACATAGAAGTATTATCACCGGCAAGATTGGAAGAATTGAAATCTGAAAAGATAGCCACTACATTTATTTGTGATTCGTACGGAAAAGTAAAATCTGTAGAGTTTCTATTTTTCAAAGAACCTTTTTTGTCTGTTGATGAAATAGAAAGATTAGAAGAAGCTTTTTTGAATTACACATTTGATTTGAAAGTATATGGAGATAAACAGGATTCAAATCTTTATAAATTTGCAATTGCTTGCTTTTTTAGTAAACTTTAAATAGGAAAGGGATAGAATATACTTCAAACTGTCCAAGAACTCTTATCGAACACATAGTATAGTATGTATAAACAGGATATGAGTTTTTGGACAGTTTTCTATATCTATAAAAATAATACCAAGACTATAAAAACATTATCCCACATCGCTTAGCTCATGGTCCAAATCAAACCTCAACACATAAAAAATACCATTATCCACATAACCAAAACACCTGTTCCGCTGAGTGATCCTGAATTTCTTAATGCCTTTCTTCCATAGGTCATCTGAAAAATAACGCTTGCTTTTCTTACTCTTATTATACGTTTTATAATCCAACCCTTTGTCCGTTGCAATGGCATTCCAATCCAATTCTTCAAATTTGCGGAATGAATCAATAAACTCGTTTTGGTTCTCATTGTCAATAAGGGAAAATCCATGAGTGTCATCAACAAGGCTGAAATCAAGTTTCCCGCCACTGAAACGAGTCGTGATATACTTCTCGAGAGGCAATTCTCCCCTTTCAAACAAGATGGCATACAACTGCTGCTCCTTCCATATATTCCCCACCGGAATAGCAACTCCGTCTTTGGTTACAACAACCGGATGCTTCTCATACAAGGAGCGTATAAACGACAGAAGGCAGACCGCACGGGCGGTAGCTTCGGCAACGGAACTACCGGACACATCTGCTTTATCTGCCAGATAATGTGCATTCGAATCCTGCTGGGGTGCATCGTCCCAAAACGGATTACAGATGGCACGTGCCAATGTACTCTTGTACCGTTTCGCTTCGTCTATGATACGGGCTTCCGGTGCTGTCAGCAAATCATGAAGAGTCTTGTCGGGAGTGGCTTGTGCCCCGTAAAAACTTCCTTGTTTGAACAGATACCCCACTCCGAACGAACGGGCATCCTGCAATGCTTTGTAAAAAGGAGGCATTCCGTTCTTCCAGAAATCCTGGCTGTCATGAAATTGTCCGCTCAATGACAATTCGTTGATAATGATACCGTCCATAATCTTATAGCTTCAAAATAGCATCCAGGTCAATATCAAACTGCTCGAACATCCCTGGGATATACGACCGGATTCCTCCTTGGGGAGTAAATTCCACACGTTCGGCACGTGTCAGTCCGTTCCCGTCCTGCCTGAAATTATATACGGAGACATCGGACAAAGCCAACTTTTCCTGGCTAATCAGACGCCGGATACCGTTGAAGAGGTGGTCGCTATGGCTTTCTATGATAATTTGCACACCGGCTTGCGCCACTTTCGCCATAAAATCAATCAAGTCGGCTTGCGCTTTGGGGTGCAGATGGATTTCCGGATTTTCCGTAATCACCATACCGCCTCTCGGAGTGGCAAAACAGGCAATGATGACCTCCGTAATAAAACTCACTCCGGTACCGACATGATAAGGGAAAAGCTGTTTACCGCTACGCGTTTCATACTTCACATAGTGATTATTTCCTACTGTTTCCACCACCAACCGATAGCCGGTCAGTTTATCCAGTTGGTGATTTACCTGCCCTTCCAAGGTTTGAGTACCGGGAGCCAGAATCAAAGCGGCATCCAGTGGCTCCAGACGGTGCTTGGCATAATAGTCAATCACAAATTCTCCGTTACGTCCCAGTTTGTTTTCCGAATCGGGATTGATGGGTTGCGCGTATGCGCCACCGGGACGTGTGGCAGGCAGATACAGCAGGTTATCACTTCCGAGGATTCCCAATAAATCCGAAGACGCGTCAGCCGATTGTTCCACAAGAGTGGTTTGGTAAGAGTCATCTCCTGGAGTAAAACAAAGCACGGTCGGTTCTTCACCATTATACGAAATACCGATTTCGTATGACTTGGCGTTGGTTACAAAGTTCCTTACGTCATTGAAGTTCGACGCTTCTGTCCTCCGGTTCTTCAAACCGTGTTTCCCTTTTTTCTCCGTCACGTTATCCGAAGCGGTCAGCAGGGCTTGCAATACGGTAGATTTTCCCGATGAATTCGGACCGGCGAACAAGTTCAGAGGTTTTAACTCCAACGAACAATCTGTTAGACATTTATAATTGTTTATGGTCAAATTGTTTAGCATAAATTCAATTCATGAATAAGTCGGTTGATAATTTCATAACGCTTTTCGGTCTGCTTGCCGCTATCCACAGAACGGGTAAGGGAATCCAAATAGGCAGCGTCACATATTAATTGCATATAAACTTCCTGAATCTGACAATGGAGCTGCTCCCCTTCTCCATTCAGCCTGGACAGGAGGTAGCTGAAACTCTCAAAAAAAGCCATGTTTATCGGTCGTTTCTTACCGGGTGACGAAGGCAACCGGAAGCCACCTGACGGAAGCAGCCGTATGGCAAGTTCCATGGCACGGGTAAATCGGGTGTCCAGTTCTTTGAACAAACCGTTTTCCGGCTCCAACCGGTTGAGAAAACGCATCGTTTTCCCTAAAAAATCCTCCACATTGCTTCGATAGTCCAAAGGCCCGTCAGTGTCAGGGTCTATGGTGACATGCTGCTGCCACAGATAAAAAGCCACAAACCGGAGTACCAGATACCTGTCTTTCATATGATTGGCGGGAATGGAATGCTCCGTGGCTTCAACAAAGGCCTCCTTTTCAGCCAGCCGGTTAATCAGTTTCGTGGCATTGCCCTGATAAAGCGCGTTACGCATTTCCTGGTTGTTTAGCCGCGTCCCGCCCCGGTTCACCCGGTCGAACAAATCAAAAGTGACCCGGTCGCTGGTGGGAGCCTTAATCACATGCAAGGTCAGGGAGCAGTCCTCTATCTTATTTTGCTCCAATGGAGTCAGTTTGTCAAACCGGGAACCATTCTTGTTCTTCAGGATAGTGAGTTTCTCCAGAGCAAATTCATTATTGATAAAACTGAATAATGTACTCAGGCGCTGTTTGCCGTCTACAATGACATACACTCCCTTTTCATCCTCCTTCACGTAAATCAGAGGCAGGGGAATACCCATCAGTATGGATTCTATCAGTTCGCTTTTCTGTTTGGGTTTCCATACCACCCCTCGCTGGAAATCGGGAGTCAGATTCAACATCGGAGGAGTTTTTTCCCATTTCCGCTTCAACTGAAACACGGAAGCCGAATCACGGGCTATATTCAGCACGGCGTCCGGATATACGGTATCCGGCTCATAACTCTGCTGGTTGGAAGCCGTCCGCATGGTATATTCTCCTTCAAAGTCCATAAATTCCTTTCTTTCTTCTTATTAGTGCAAAGATACAATGTTTTTCCGACACATAATCCAAATCAACCTAAAAAACATTCCCACCCCTGTCGGATGTACTCAATACATAAGCCTCAGTGTCTTCCCGTCCAAGCCTCATTCTTAGTTGTGCTCTGTTTTGCTAAATTCATATTTTCACCTCAAAAAAATGGTACTTCTATTTCTTTTCATAGATTAAAAAGAATATATTTGCAGACAGACCGTTTGGTCTATTTTGTTTATAAAAAAAATAGATATGAAACATTTAGCGGAAAAAATAAAAGAATTAATGGCTGCATTCAGCCGTAGTCACTACGAGTATATGATGTTTGAAGAATACGGAATGCCCGATTTTTCTAAATTGTCCGAAGAAGAACGTCTTGATTATGAAATGGACAAACAAGAAAGAAAGGATTCCCTAATCTACATGGCAAAAAAATTGCGTCCTTTAGTACAAGCGTATATTGAAGCGAAGCACCTTCCGGATTATTATAATTCTTTTCTAACAGAAATTACACCTTTCTACGAAAAAGAAAGAATGCTACGTGGTACAGAAGACATGGATAGCGAACTGATATTTGCTTATAGAAAATATTTGAACGCGTTCGATGATTTCAGCATTACAGGTGCTCATAAAGAATTTGAAATCCTGGAGAATATTTTAAACAGTACGGCTACGTTACTTGCAGACTTTGACATACAACCAAAATCCGAACCGGAGGTGTACAAACCTATGATTAATATCTGCAAAACAGCATTTCCTGATAATAAATCTTGCAGCTTCAAATTTCAGAAAACAGCCAAATGCTATAATCCGGATATATTAATACCTTCATTGGAATGCGCAATCGAATTTAAATATGTAAAGGATGAAAAAGAACTCAACAGGACCATGGATGAGATTTTAGCTGATGTCGAAGGTTATAAAGGAAATCCTTCATATTCTGTCTTCTATTCTGTCTTTTATGCAGTAGGTTCCTTTTGTTCACCCCAAAGATTCAATTGCATGTGGGAGGAAAAGCATTTTCCGGACAACTGGAAAGGTATTTATGTCCAAGGCAAATGAGGTACGACCTTCGTTAGGTCATCTCATTTAGAAACACTATCTTTGCACATGGTCTATATAACAACGATATGAGTAGAATCAAGATTAGGTATTTCGGTCCGCTCAAGGAAACGGCCTCCGCAATGGACGGATGAATGAAACGCTTTTTCTTGGAAACAAACTATATATTGAGAATCGAAAATAGAATAAATATCGAATAATTGGTTGACCTTGCAGTGATTTTCGGCGAAAAACGGAACTCGGGTACGAAAGCCGATGCCTACATTTGCACTGTTAACAAGATGTTTCACTTAATACCAATTTATTTATGGACAATATCCAAAAAATCAAGTTGCTGAATGAGCTGATGTCCAAGGCAACCCCGCAAAATGTAGATTT
>CDYI01025751.1_pt1 | contig 12078 bp, 9 predicted proteins | sample 557711 | NCBI WGS metagenome assembly CDYI01 (sample SAMEA3182054, study PRJEB8094) | gut metagenome | biome: human; feature: gut; material: Stool; isolation source: human stools | place: Canada | collected 2012-11-13 | reverse complement strand
TGAAGTTGGGCCTGCAGTTGCAGAATACGGTCGTCATCCGCCGCAATCTGCTCACGCATGCTGGCCAACGTCTGCTGCGCACGCTTCATACTCTCCTGAGTAGCGTCGAAGGCAGCATCAACCTTCTCCTTGTCATATCCTCGCAGCACCACCGGGAAACGATCCACCATCGCTGTTTATTCCTTTCGCACACGCATAAAGCTCTTGGCACATCCTTGCAGCACTCTAGCGCATCGCACTGGCGCTGAGCGTTGAGCGACGCGCAATCGTTACAATGCGTGCGAACCATGTTCTATTCCGGCGTGGCGCACAGCGTGCTAGGCGATGAGGATGTCGGAGCTGGAGGGCTTGAGATAGTAGCGCACGGCTTCGCGTACCACATCACGGCCAGCGGCGATCTGCTGGTCGAGTGGTAGACCATGCTGGCTGGAATGCGCCGGAACGACCGGAGGGAAGCTGACGAATCCGCCCAGCACCCGCTCCTGGGTGGCGGTCCAGTTGAGCAAGTTGTAGAACAGCGAATTACATACGAACGTACCTGCGTCCGAACTCAAGGTGGCCGGAATCGAATCGTCCGTGAAATCATTCAGGATCGAGCGCAACGGCAGGCGGGTCCAATAGGCGGCCGGGCCATTGGGGTCGATGGGTTCGCGGCGTGGGATCACGTTGTCCGCGTCTGGCTTGATCGCGTCCATCAGGTTGGTGGCGCATCGTTCAAGCATCACGCCTCGGGCTGCGTGCTTGAGCCCGGTGGCGATGACGATATTGGGCTTGGTGGCCTCAATCGTCTCTTTCAGCGTGGGCCAGGCTTTGGCGAAGCTCACCGGGATGCTGACAGCATGAACGGTGACGGCGACCTGCTCCAACGGATCGTCCGGAGCAGAGGAGACGCCCAGTCCCTGCTCGGCGATGGCCTTGGGCACTTCGACGGCGGGATTGACCTCCACGCCGTCATAGTGGTCGAAGCCGGAGATCACAACATTGAGTTCACGCATAATGCCAGTCTAGCGATGCATCTGGCCGGCCGCTTGGGCCAGCAGGGCGTGCATGCGGGCGCGGGCCTCTTCCTTGGGATCACGACCGAGAATCTCCTCGGCGATACGCTCAGCTGTGGGAATATCTTCCAGCGTGGTGATCTTCAGGTTGGTTTCCGCACCGGAGACAATGGCGACGGGTTCATCAGGCAGATAATCGACCACTACGCGCGTGTCGTCGGTGGGATGGAAGTCCGGGTCGGCGGCAGCCAAATCGTAAGCGTGACGAATCGTCGCGAAGCGGAAGGATTGCGGGGTCTGCGCGCGGAAGGTGTTCGGGCGGTCCGGCACCGACTTGACCACTTTCAAATCGCCCAGATCCTCGGTCAACAGCACGGTGTCGGTTGAGGCGTAGGCCACGGTTGCGGCCGTGAACTGGTCGAGCGCATCAATCGAACCGTCGATGGCGGACTGTTCCACGAACGGACGGACGGCGTCATGGATCAGAATCTTGGCATCGTCCGGAATGCCAGCCGTAGCCAGCATGTCGAGCGCGGCGGCGGTACTGTCCACACGTTCGTCACCACCGTCAATGATGACGCGGACTTTGGTGTAGCCCATCTCGCCAACCAACGTTTCCACTTCACCGCGCACCTTGGGATTGACCACCACCACGATGTCGCTGACGCGATCGCAATGTTCAAAGGCATCAATGCTCCAGCACACGATGGGCTTGCCGCCCACGGAGACAAGCTGCTTGGGATTATCGGGGTCGAAGCGCGTACCGAAGCCGGCGGCCAGCACCACGGCCACCACCGGCACGGTTTGCGCCGGTTTGGCACCCTGAGCGGGGGCCGGTTGGACGGTAGGCGTCTCGACGGGGGTATCGAAATCTCTCTCAGTCATAGGCACCACCGTAAGGTGAGGGCTGGCCGTCCGTGAACTGCATCACATCTTCTCCACGGAATGTGCTCGCATTCTCCGTTTAGTCACGCACGATGAGGGCGAGGAGGCGGCCTTCGTGTGTTTTGTTGGCGAGCGCGGCGCGGCGGTGCGAGTACCACAGTGGGTTTTCGAGCGTGCACATGCTGTGGCTGATGTTGTCGATGCGCTCCGCGAGCTCGGCCGGGCCTTCGCCGTCCGTACGGCACAGTTCGGCGAGTTCCGGGTCTTCCTCAAGGTACTGGGTGGCGGCGTGCACGCGCGGCATCGAATCGACCACCTGATGTACACCGGCGAAGGCGAGGTCGATCATCGCGGCTTCGGCGATGTCGATGCCGGCACCGCCGAAACGGGTCTTCGTCTTGGTCAGCGGGAAGCGCTTGATGAACTGGTCGGCGATCTCGTCGCCCACTTCATAGCAGTCGCCGCAGATGCGCGGGCCGAGTGTGGCCACGATGTTCGCCGGGTCGGCACCCTTGCTCTTCATCAGGTCCACCGTGGCGCCGATCACGCCGCGCTCCAGACCACGACGGCCGCAGTGGGCCGCACCGATGATACCGGTGACCGGGTCGCCCAGCAGCACCGGCAGACAGTCGGCCGCGAACATGCCTAGGGCGATGCCGGATTGTGCGGTGACCTGGCCGTCCGCCTCGATGACGTGCGGAGTGTCAGTCTCACCATGTGTGCCGGACACGTCGAAGCCGAAGGGGGTGTTGATGACGAACGAGTCGTCCACGTCCACAGCCACGCCGGAATGTACTTGGGAGACCAGCGATAGGCGGGCTTGCACCGCTTCGGCGAGTGCGATGCGGTTCGACAGCACGGCCTCAGGTTCGTCGCCGGACTTGCCGCCGAGGTTCAGGTTGCCGTAATCGCCGGCGCTCAGGCCGCCCAGTCGCGTGGTGTACACCACCTTGATGCCGGGGGCCAGTGCGATGGGGATGGTCACCGGAATAGGGCGACCGGCTTTATCGGTAGAGCTGATGCTGTTGGAATCGAGGATTTCTTCGCTGTATTCAGGCATAAGGCATTCTTTCTTGGGTGCGGGCGGTGTTCATGATTTTCATGACCACCCCCAGTCAGCGGGGGGCGGAGTGGTAGGTTATTCGGCTTTGAGGGTGGGCTTTTTGGTGCGCGAGCGGATGGCGGCGTTGATGGGCACCTGGTGCGGGCAGGGCATCGAGAACACGTGCGCCGGATTATTGATGGCGGGTACTGGCGCGCCATCGGCATCGCGCAGGCCGGTTTCCGGCACGGTAAAGACCAATGGTCTCTCGCCAGGCAGCAGGAATTCGACCTGTTGACCGGGCTCAATCTTGTTACGGCTCATCAGCGTGACACGTCCGTCTTCGTCCGCGCTCCAGCTCAGCACTTCGCCCACTACCAGCCATGAGCGGAAGTAGGCGGAGCGGTCGGTGTTCTGTGTGACCTTGTGCTCCGGGTAATAGAAGCCGGTGGAGTAGTCGCGGTGGGCCACCTTGTCGGTTTCCTCGAGCAGCCATTCGGGCAGTTCGACGTGTGGGGCCGGGCGAACGGCCGCATGTTTCCAATCGGTCTCAATCTGTTCGACCGCGGTGTTGGACTTGCGGCGCGTGGAACGGGCGTGAGAGCTCATGCCGTCGGGTTCGACGGCGGTGCCGGCCGGCGTACCAGAGGCAGTTGAGTCGACGGCATCAGCAACCGTCACGCGGTCACGTTCTGCGGCAACCGAGCCGGTGACCGAATCGGCAACCGCAGTATCAGAGCCACGGTCATATCCCTCATCGGCCACACCGGCGAACGCGGCATCAGCATTGCGCATCACTTGATCTTCGGTTCCTTGGCCAAAATCGGGGTCGCCCGGGCGAATCACACGGTCATGGAAAGGCTTCAAAACATTGCCATCAGCGTCTTCAAAACCGCGTTGAATCATGTATTCATTAACCGCGGTTTTGTAGGCGTTGGTCATGGCGGCGATATAGTAGGCGCTTTTCGCGCGGCCTTCGATTTTGAGGCTGGTGGCACCGGAGTCAATCAAATCATCCAAGTGTCCCAGCATATTCATGTCCTGCGAATTGAACAGATAGGCGCCGTTCTCGGTCTGCTCGATCGGGAAGTACTGGCCGGGGCGCTTCTCTTCCACGATCGAATACTTCCAGCGGCATGGCTGGGCGCATTCGCCGTGATTGCCATCGCGGCCGGTCAGATAGTTGGAGAACAGGCAGCGGCCGGAGAAGGCCATGCACATAGCACCGTGGACGAAGCATTCGATGTCGAGGTCATCGGGAATGTTGGCGCGAATATCACGCACGGCCTGCAAGTCCATCTCGCGGGCCAACACCACACGGCGAGCACCAAGCTCGTAGAAGGCGTTCGCAGCCTGATAATTAGTCACGCCGGCCTGGGTGGAGACGTGCAGTTCCAGATTCGGAGCCACCTGACGGGCCATCATCATCACGCCAATATCGGAGACGATCAGCGCGTCCACGCCGGTGTCTTTGAGCTGGCCGACGTACTCGCGCATGGCTTCGATCTCGTTGTTGCGCGGCAGCACGTTGCAGGTCACGTACACGCGAGCGCCGCGTTCATGGGCGTAGCGCGATCCTTCCTCGAAATCCTCAAGGCTAAGGTTTTTGGGGGCCGATCGCATGCCGAAGGCTTTGCCGCCGCAGTAGACGGCGTCGGCACCATAATCGACCGCGGTTTTCAGGCCCCTCAGGTTGCCGGCCGGGGACAACACTTCGGGCTTTTTGCGGGTGGGGAGGTTCATCGTCGTATTCATCACCGCAATAGTGTAGTGGTGGCCGTGTAATGCGGGAGGGGCTACCGTTAGGCTGGATGACATGAAGATCGATATCGTGAGCGTGTTCCCCGAATACTTTGAGGTGATGAACCTCAGCCTGATGGGCAAAGCCCAGGCCAAGGGATTGTTGGAGATCAAGGCGCACAACCTGCGCGACTGGACCCACGATGTGCATCATTCGGTGGATGATACGCCAGTCGGCGGCGGGGCCGGCATGGTGATGAAGCCCGAAGTGTGGAGCGAATGTCTGGACGAACTGCTGGGATTCTCGCAGCCGTCCGGCTCCCCCGCCCCATCCGGCGCACCGGTGCTCATCTTCCCGAACCCATCGGCCCCGTTGTTCACCCAGCGCGACGCCACCGAGCTCAGCCATGCCGACCATCTGCTGTTCGGCTGCGGCCGGTATGAGGGCTACGATGCGCGCATCCCGGACTACTACCGCGCCCAAGGCGTCGACGTACGCGAATATTCGATCGGCGACTATGTGCTGAACGGCGGCGAAGTAGCGGTATCGGTGATGCTTGAGGCCATCACCCGCCTGATGCCCGGATTCATGGGCAACCCAGATTCGATTGTTGAGGAATCCTACACCGGCGAGGGCGCACTGCTTGAACATCGCCAGTACACCAAGCCGGCCGTGTGGCGCGGTATTGCGGTGCCGGATGTGCTGTTGTCCGGCGACCACGGCAAGGTGGACCGTTTTCGCCGCGACGAAGCGCTGGCCCGCACCGCCGAGATTCGGCCAGACCTTATCGCGGCACTGGATTGCAAGGCGCTGGATAAGGCCGATCGCAAGACCCTGATGGCCTTGGGCTGGGAGGTCTCCGCCGCCCATCCGCGCCGGCTCGCCGATTAATTCACCACACGGTGGGAGATTCACTACGCGGCGGAATCGTCGGAACGCTCTATATCCGAGTCGTCATCCGCGGATTCGATGTAGAAGACGGCGGTTTCGCCGTAGTTGCGGCTTTCGGTGATTTGCCAGCCTCCGGGGGCAGTGGGATCATCCGAGCGTACCGAGCGTTCGAGCATGATCACCGTGTTCTCGTTGGTGGCGCTGCCCGCCGCCAGATCGGACAGTAGCTGATTGCATTCAGCGGTCTCATAGGCATAGGGCGGGTCGATGAATATCACGTCGAATGGTTCGCCGAAGCCGCCAGCCACTTGCTCGGCTTTTTTGACCAGCACACGGGCCTTGAGCGAAGCATCCCACGAACGATTCTTCTGTAGCTGCGCCAAGGTCTTGGTAATCAGCGCCGCCGCAGGCCGGGAACTTTCCACGGCCACGAGTTCTCGCGCGCCACGGCTCAGCGCTTCGATGCCCAACGCACCAGTACCGGCGAACAGGTCCAGTACACGGGCATCATCCAGCACTCCCCATGAGTCGAGGTGCGAGAAAATCGCCTCTTTGGTGCGATCCGTGGTAGGCCGGGTACCCGTTTTCGGCGTAGCAAGCGCCACACCCTTGAATCGTCCAGAAATTACACGCATAGCTTTCACTGTACAGGTTCATCTGCGCATACCAATCATGAACAACAATGGGGTGCTCGAAGCGCACCAATGATATATGCACTTCGAGTACCTCATGTACGAATGGTCTTGCCTCCACTGAAGCACATTCGAGGGCTTCCCGACCGTGATTTTCTCACGATCGGCATACGGAAAAACTATATCGTGCGATTACGGGGGCGCAGCCCTAGCCTCAGCTGGAGGTGCCTCAGCTGGAGGTCAGGAAGGTTTCGTTGCCTCGGGTGAAGTCGAGGACGGCACCGGCGAGTTGGACCTCACCTGCCAGTTCGGGGTCGGCGGCCAGAAGCTGCCCGGCACGGGTGCGGGCGTCGGCGATCATGTCGGCGTCCTTGACCACGCGCAGGAGCTTCAGGCTGGACTTGCCGCCGGATTGGGCGTCGCCGAGCACATCGCCGGCACCGCGGAATTCCAAGTCGGCTTGGGCGATTTCGGCACCGTCGAGCGAGTGGTGAATCACTTCGAGCCGTTGCTCGGCCGGGGAGCCGGGTTCCGCACGGGAAATAAGGAACGCCCACGAGTTGGTGCCGCCACGCCCCACGCGGCCGCGCAGCTGATGCAGCTGAGAGAGGCCGTATCGGTCGGCATCAAAGATGACGATGCAGCTGGCCTGCTTGACGTCCACGCCGACTTCGATCACCGTGGTGGACACCAGGATCGGAGTCTCGCCGCCGGCAAAATCGGCCATGACCTGGGTTTTGACGTCATCCTTGTCGCGGCCGGTCAGAGTCGCAAACCGAATGCCTTGGAACTGTGGAAGTTTCTGCAACCGGTCGGCGATTTCGGCCACCGCATGCAATGGCGGGCGAGCCACGGTTTCGCCATTTTCGTCGAAGGTTTCGTAGGGGTCGTCGATGCCGATGGCATCGGCCGCCGCGCGCGTCGCACGGCCGCCCGCAGCTGTGCGGGCACTGGAACCAGATGCTGCGGCGCGTCCGCGGGCAGAACCGGCTGCTGCCGAAACGCCGGAACCGCCTTCGTTCTCCTCATCATCCGCATCAATGCGCGGGCACACGATATAGGCCCGCTCCCCCGCGTCGACTCGCGCGCGAATGTGCGCGAACATACGCCCCATGGTGGCGGCGTCGGCCTCATTGACCGCCACGGTACGAATCGGTTTGCGGCCGCCAGGCAATTCGGTGAGCCAGGAAATATCGAGATCGCCAAACCAAGTCATGGCGGCGGTGCGCGGGATGGGCGTGGCGGTCATCACCAGTAGATGCGGCGTGGTGCCGTCATCGGTTTTGGCGTTGAGGCTTTCGCGCTGTTCCACACCGAACCGGTGTTGCTCGTCGATCACCACCAAGGCCAAGTGCGGGGCTTGGAAGGTCTTGGAAAACGCCGCGTGCGTGGCCACGATAATGCCCGGCTCACCACTGGCGGCCGCAGCGAGCGCCTTACGCCGGGCGGCAAGCTTCATACCACCGGTCAGCAGGGTGACGGGAATTTCCGCAGTCACCTTGGAAGAAGAGACCGTCGAAGCACCGGACGCGCCCATCGCGCCCTCAACGTCGGCCGCGGCATCGGTCTCCTTGGCACCCGGCTGTGCAAGGGTCAACCCCGACACCATCTTGCTGATGGTCTCGTAATGCTGTTCGGCAAGCACCTGAGTGGGAGCCACCAGCACCGCCTGATAGCCGGCGCCGACCGCCTGCAGCATGGCCGCGAGCGCCACTACGGTTTTGCCGGAGCCGACTTCGCCCTGCAACAGACGCTGCATGGGCCAGTCACGTTCAAGATCGGACGCGATGTCGTCCACCACCTGACTCTGCCCGGCTGTCAGTGTGAACGGCAACGATGCGATGAAGCGGTCGCGCAAATTGGGCAAATTGGGCAGATCAGGCAGATCGGTCGCAGAACCGCGCTCCGATGCTTCTGGTTGCGTACTTGGCTCCGCAACCGCTTCGCCCACCGACGCTCGAGCTGTTTCCAGCGCCTCGTTCAGCGGGCAAGGATGCGCCGATGACTTGTGCGCGTGCTGTCGAGACTTCAGCAGCGAGGTCTGCGAAACGAAAGCCTCCTCATAGCGCAGGGTTTCGATGGCCTCCTTGAACCGGGCCGTGGAGGCCGGATCATGAATGGCCAGGAACGCCTCAGCCCGATGCATGAGGTTCTTGGCCTTGCGCACCGATTCGGGCAGCACATCTGGGATGGATTGGGAGAGCGCCTCAGCACCGGATTCGGCGGTCGTGCCGGACTTCTCTTCCCCGTTTTGGACGGCGATGGTGTCAGTCGCGGGAGCCACAATGCCGGCTGCCCCAGCGCCAGCGAGTTGCCCGTCAGGCGTGGATGACGTGCGGGCCCCCATCATCCACAGCAATCCCAGAATCGTCTCATGAATATGTTCGGACGAGATACGCGAACTGGCGTGATATACCGGGCGGGGCCGGCAGACGCGGGTAAGCGCCTCTTGCACGGTATCGGCGTCGTATTTCAACGCGGCCCCGGAAGGGGCAGTCGCGGCCGGCGGATACGCGGACTGCGCACTGGCATACGGATCGGCACTTCCCGCAAACGCACCATTGCCGGATGCCGCGCCCCGAGCGTAACCCTCAAGCCCCGCTCCTGCTCCGGCCGGCACGGGCGCGACAGTGAGGATTTCGGGATGGGTGAACTGCAGCTGACCCATGTATTCGCCGGGCATACCGGAGACCACCACAGACGTGCCGGCGCGCAGTCGCACGCTGACCCAATCCACATACGATTTACGATACGAGAAGAACGTGAGCCGGGCCGTACTGCCGGGTACGCGACGAGACCGGGCGAAGTCGGCGTCATCGACCGTCGCTTCGAGTCGGTAGCCGCGGCGAGCGTTCATCGGCACCACGCGCATATCTCGTATCACGGCGGCAAATGCCATCTGCTGGCCGGGTGCGGCCTCGCGGATGGCGCGAAGCGGCACCGGTTCGGTGACGCGGAAAGGATAGTAGGTCAAGGCGTCGCCGACAGTGACGATTCCCAGCGATTTGAGCGCGGACACGCGACGCTTGTTGGTGACCAGCGAAGCGAGAGTGGTGCCCATAGTGATGCTCATATTGGCCTATTCTATTCGCACGGCCTCTTTAGGCCGCAGAAACAACAAAACCCGCCAAGCCGAAGCTCAAACGGGTTTTGCTCCACGTTAGTACGCGATTCACGCGGCCACGCGCTGAACCTTGCCAGCCTTGAGGCACTTGACGCACACGCGCAGGCGAGTGTTCTCGCCATCAATCGTGGTGCGCACAGACTGCAGGTTCGGGCGGAAGCTACGCTTGGTACGACGGTGCGAATGGGAAACGGTGAAACCGGTCTGCGGTCCCTTGCCGCACACTGCGCAACGAGCTGCCATGATGGACTCCCTTAACCTTGATGTGTCAAGTCTTTCACGCATTCGACCGCCGGTTTCACCCGACATGCCGAACACACAACTTCACAAATATATAGCCCAATACCGACAACCGCAACTCTTGCGTGTATCATGGGCGAACCTCGGCGGTTCACGCGCGGTTCGAGCGTAACTTGCGAGTGGGCCATCAGCGGTTCACGAGCGGCTCGGCATTGGTTCGCCAGCGGTCCGCAAGTAGTTCGTCAGCAGTTCGCCAGCGGCGAATTACGCTGCAAATCATAGCGTTTACCCGATAAAACACGCCGGCCTTCCTTTTCCGCATCCAGCAAACTCTCATATAATCTCGGTATAAGAGACGGCAAGGGACGAGGGGTCCTCGTGCAACTTGCGACGTGCAACTTACGACGAAGGAGGCTGTCATGTTGAATCTCAAGCGAGGTATCGGCACTCACGAGCCCAGCGTGATTTCACTGGGGCAAGTCTGGGTGGACATTATGCTCAATGTGGACAAGGTGCCTGCACAGGGCGGATTCGCCGTGGCCGATCATCCGAAGCCCTCCATTGGCGGCAGCTATCGCGTGCTGCAGGCGGCCAGCCGCATGGGCGTGCCGACCGAGCACGCCGGCATTCTGGGCAACGGCCTGTGGGCGCATTTCATCCGCCAGTCATTCCAAGACAACGGCATTACGCATATCGGCCAGGATCGTCTTGATGAGGATTCCGGCTTCCGCGTGGTGCTGAGCTCCGGCGCGCCGAAGAAGACATTCATCGCTTCCTATGGCGCCGAGGCTCATGGCGACTCGGACACGTTCGACACGCTGGAGCCGCAGCCCAAAGACGTGGTGCACATCAGCGGCAACACACTGATGGACCACACGGCCACCGGCGTGGACGGATTCCTGCTCAAGGCCGGTACCGACCCGGCTGCACGCGACTACACGCTGGTGATCAACCCCACCAATACGTTGCGTTTGGTCAACGACCATATGCTTGAGGACCTGGTGCTCGCACGCCCGGTCTGGTCCTGCAACCGTCAGGAGGCCATGACGCTGGCCGAGCGACTTGGTGCGCCAATCGACGACAGCAAAGTCACCATTGGCGGCGGACTTGACGACTTCATGCACCAGTTGTGCGACGGCTTGGGCGCTACACTGCGCGCGCCGCTGGTGGTGCGTGTCGGCGCCCGCGGCGCTTGGATTCGTGAGCCAGGTGGCGAGACGATTCATATCGAGGGATACCCGACCAAGGCCGTACACACCCGTTCGGCGGGCGGTTGCCACACCGGCGTGATGTGCGCGATGCTGGCAAAGGGCCATAGTCTGGCCGAATCGGTAAAGATCGCCAACGCGGCGGCATCCATCGCCATCCAGCACAGCCTCAACGGCGTGCCGCAATGCCCCGATTACGACGAGGCCATCGCGCTGATCGGCGAATAGTCGACTATAGGTAGCTCCCCCCCCCCAGTCCGCTTCGCGGCCAGCTCCCCTCAGCGAGGGGAGCTATTTTTGCTCTGGCTCCCCTTAGAAAGAGGCCCGGCATTATTCATCCGCCGTTCAACCGGAATGGCTCCCCTACCCTAGTCCGCGCTTCTACGATAGATTGAGTTGAATACTGTCGAGGAGTGTATATGACTGATCCCACGAATGTCCACGAACCGGTGCCGCAAAGCGCCAAACTGACCGCCCGCGAGAAGAAGTGGATCATCTACGACGTCGGCAACTCGGCATTCGTGCTGCTGTCCACCGCCGTCATCCCCATTTACGCCAAATCGCTGATGCCGGCGGACGGCAACATCGTGTCCGCCTGGGGCTACGCGCAAACCATTGCTTCCTTGGTCATCGCGCTGCTCATGCCGTTGCTCGGCTCCATCGCCGACGTGCAAGGCATGAAAATCAAGTTCTTCCTTGGCTTCTTCGGCACTGGCGTGGTCACCTGCTGCGCAATGGCCCTGCCCCTGACCTGGCTACCGTTCCTAGTCGTCTACATTCTGGCGACCATCGGCCTCAACGGCTCGCTAACGTTCTACGATTCGATGCTCATCGACGCCACCTCGAACGAGCGCATGGACAAGGTCTCCTCGCATGGCTACGGCTGGGGCTACATCGGCTCCACCGTGCCGTTCATCTTCTGCATCGCGCTGATCTTCGGCGGCCCGTCGCTCTTCGACTGGTCCACGGTGGCTTGCACGCGCGCCTCGTTCATCATCACCGCCATCTGGTGGGTGGCATTCACCATCCCGCTGCTTACCAGCTACCGCCAAGTGCACTATCGCGCCACCCGTGACCAGCTGGGCTCGGCCGTGCGCGGCACGTTCAGCGAACTGGCGGGCACGTTCGGCAAAATCGTGAAGAACAAGCCGTTGTGGATGTTCATGATCGCGTTCTTCTTCTACATCGATGCCGTGAACACGGTGATTTCGATGAGTACCTCCTACGGTGCCGAGCTTGGCATCGACTCCACCCAGCTGGTGGTGGCACTGCTCGTCACGCAGTTCGTGGCCTTCCCCTGCGCGATTCTCTACGGTCGTT
>CDYI01009202.1_pt1 | contig 12608 bp, 7 predicted proteins | sample 557711 | NCBI WGS metagenome assembly CDYI01 (sample SAMEA3182054, study PRJEB8094) | gut metagenome | biome: human; feature: gut; material: Stool; isolation source: human stools | place: Canada | collected 2012-11-13 | reverse complement strand
TATAAATGAATCTCTTTCTTTCATATCTTTTGAAAGAAAAAGTAAAGAGGAAAGAAGTAGTTTTTCTTTCCTCTTTTTAAAATTCTAAGAAAGGATTGGGATAAAATAGATGATTACCTATGTAAATAGTCAGAATAGTGCAAGATATAATCGTCTTTTCTCAAAAGCTACAAAAGCTTTAAGTGATGCTGGCGAGTTAAAACTTACATATGTAGAAGTTCCTTTGGAAGAAAGCCAATTCGGAGAAGGAATGTATTTTGTAAAAACAAAAGACGGTCAATATGTCCAAGCAACTAATGCGTTTGACCCAACAGAAACATACTATGAACCAAGTAATGGTATTACATCTCTTGCTGAGTATTTTGGTAGTATCGTTGAGTTAGCTGAAATTGATAAAATCTATACAGTTCTTCCATTAGATGAAGATGTATTTGAAATTGATGCTAATACAAGAGAAATTTCTGTTCCTCAAACATTTGCTAAAAATGGTGTATCCGTACAAGGTGACCATATTTCAGAAATTGTTTATTTCTTAGTAGATCGTTTTTATGATAACCAAGATTTAGATAACTGTAATGTTTATATTGAATGGCAATTAAGTCAAAAAGATGAAAATGGTAATACTATTCAAGGTATTTCCGCACCTTATATTGCTGATGTAACAAGTAATCCTGGTAAGATTTTAATTGGATGGTGTTTAAATAACGACATCACTAAATATGCTGGTAACGTACAGTTTGCAGTTAGATTCTATATCCAAGATGAAGTTACTAACATGCTTACTTATTCTTTATCAACAAAGACCGCAACTGTAGCTATTAAGTCTACATTAGATTTCAACATTCCGCAAATGATGCTTGATGGTGAAAATGTATTTGATGAAGATGATAAGAAAGTTCTTGAAAGATTAGTAGATTCTACTGCTACTGGAGATACTACAAAGGCTCAGCCTCCTGTATTTATCGAGAACCTTGCAGAAACAGTATCTTTCGCTACAGAAGTTGGCTATACTATGCAGCAAGTTGAAGCAATTTCCCCAGATGGTGGTACTTTATCCTATGTATGGAGAATGTATGATATTGATACAAATGAATACATTGGTCTATTAACCGCTCAAAATATTTATGTTCAAACTACTGATACTGCTCAGAGTAATACTAAATATTATTATAAATCTACTGCTACAGAAGATGGAGTTCCAGCTTATGAATTAATGACAGAAGAAGAGTTAAGAGCTGTAGATTGGGCTACTCCAACAGGCGTTCTTGAAAGAAAATCTCAGGTTAAGATTACTGCTACTGGACGTTATGTAGCTGTTGCAACAAACCGTGTAGGAAAGAGCCGTGAAAGTACATTAAGTGTTATTTGTCAAATCTTCCATCCAAGCGAAGTTACTATTGTTAAAGATATTGATGAATCTTTAGTTCTTAAAGAAGCTGAAGAATTCAAAGGTGTTTTAACAACTCAGACTGGTAAGAGTGATAGCGGTGTTATTACATATCAATGGTATAAGATTAAACCAGAGAATGTAAAAGATGCTTTTGATGATGAAGGTAAATTGAAGAAAGTTCAGACTAAACACTATGATAATAAAGATAAACCAAATCTTGTTACAAGTGTTGACATTAATGCTCCTTGGGAGAAAATTGCGGACGCTGTTAATCCAATTTATACAGTTGTAGGCTCTAATGATGCAACCGATAAAGCTGGAGCAGTTGGAGATGGATATTATGCAGTAGTTGCTACTAATAGTATCAACAATGAAACTTCAACTGAAGAGACAAGAAATTGTCGTGTAACTCATACTGCAAGTCCTGTTACTATTGAAATCTCAAGTTTCGATGGACATGGAGATCCAGTAGTAGATACTCCTAAAAAGACTGAATTAAAAGTTGATTATGCTATCGCTCATAGCTATGGATTGAAAGTTGATTATTCATTAGCTAAAGAACGTGGCGAAGGTCTTATGAGAACTGATGCCGATACTATTACATATCAATGGTATAAATACTATAAAGGTACAAACAGTAACATTGATGAAGATGTTCAAGATGCGGCACTTGGAAATTATAACTTTGATGGTGATGTTCCTATTGAGGGAGAAACTCAGCCAATCTTTAAACCAAAAGATAATGAAGCTGGATATTACTATTGTATGGTTAGAAATACATATAATGGAACAACCGCAGATAGATGTTCTAAGTTCTTCTTAGTAGTTTCTATTCAAGATTAATAAAACAGTTAAGGAGGGTTAAGCATGGTTACTAATATGCAGGAATATTATGATTTACTCTATCGTATTCAAGATCAAAATAAGCCGAGCTTAGCTGTTTTAATTCCATCTACAGAAACAATTTATGATGTTGATTTGTCTACAAGAACAATTAATGGGCCAGCCTCTCTTGGTGTAGAGGCTGACCACCGTTCTGAAATTATCTATTTTAAATTAAATAGATATTATGACCATATGGATTTAATTAATACAACTTGTTTAATTCAATATGAAAATGCGGAAGGAAAATCTGGACTTTATGTAGTTCCTTTTTATGATGCAGATACTTTTATTGATGAAGATAAGTTGCTAATTCCATGGTGTATTAGTGGACGAGTAGCTGCGGCCGCAGGTAAAGTAAAATATTCAATTCGATTTTACAGTATAGATAGTAGTAAATCTGAATTAACTTATAATCTGAGCACAATCGAAACTACAACTGAGATTAAACAAAGTTTAGTAGTAGATATTAACTTAGATGAAGAAGGCGATAATGACAGAGTACAGAGAATTCTTGATACTAAAGAATATACTGTAACTGAACAATTAATCGCACGAATTGATCAAATTAATAAGCAAATGGACATATTTTGGCAAGACGCTTATTAAATATATAGGGGATAAGACATTTCGTCTTATCCCCTTATTTTTGTTTAATAGGCCAAATTATAATAATATTTTTGGTCAAGTTTTTATATATCATAGAATGAAATTGACTTAACGTCGTTTTTATGATATAATTAACTCAGAGAGAAAGGAGGATTTTCCTTTTGGCAAATTATGTTAAATTTAAACAAGGTTTAAAAAAGGACTTTAATACAACAAATCAACCATTAACAAATGGTATGATTTATTTTGTTATAGATGAAAATAATAATGGTTCTATATACTATGATACTGTTGTTGATGGCAAACAAGCTACTAAAAATGGAACTGTCCATAGAGTTAAATTTTCTGGTTTACCAATTAAAATAACTGGTTCTGTAATAGGAACAGGAGTTATTTCTAAAGATGGTGAAACTATTGAAATAAATACATCAACTAATCACTCTCATGGATTAGCACATCAAGATTTTACTGTAAAATTATCAAATGATGATACTAATTTAAAATGGACAAGATTGGGAAATCAGAATGGTGGAGGTTTTTGGTTAAAATCTATTAGAGGACAAGCTAAAGCTCCAGCTTGGTTTCTGCCTGATTTTAGTGCAGGTATTGCTTTTGGTGGCGAGGATACAAAAGGCATCATATCTGTTAAATATAGTCAACCAGGTGTTAGATTTGCAGGAGGAAATGGTGATGCTCCAGTTTGGTATTTTACCATTACTGGTTCTAATGATAAATCTTATGACTTAAATGGAATTGGTGGTCATTCAAGCGATAGTGCAAAATTAGATCATAATGTAACTTTTAAGATTGCTTCTACTGCTGATGCGACTAATGGTGCTAATGGTACTAAAACCGATTTATCTGGTTCCGCAGTTAATTTATATTTGCCAACAAAAATATCTGGTTTTGATTTATTACAAGCATCAAGATTCCAAGGTAATGCAGATAGTGCAACATATGCCACTTCAGCAGGTTATGCAAAAGGATTATTCTTAAACCCAGAAACTCGTCAAGAGGATATGAACTTTAATTTAGCAGATGCTAAATATATAAAAAGAGTAACATATTCTATGGCAACTTCTACTACTAAGAAAAATAAACCTCCAGTAGGAGATGCAAATATTCTTTCTTTTGGATGGGATAATTCTGGTTATGGTTCTCAGTTAGCAATTCAAAATGGTAGTGCTGGTCATTTAGCTGTTAGAGGTTCTGGCTCTACTAATGGAGCTTCATCTTGGGGTGAATGGAGTACTGTTTTAGATTCTTCAAATTATACCTCTTATATAAATAATTATTATTGGGCAAATGTAAAAGTATCTACTACATCAAGTACAGAAACTAGACCAACTTTTAATACTGCTTACACTTCTAATTGGTGGCGTTCAACTGGTAAAACAGGATGGTGGAATGATACTTATAGTGGCGGTATTGCCATGGAAGATAAAATATATGTAAAAGTTGCTGGTAATAAGAGTTTCTTAATTCCAAATGGCTCTTTGAAAATTGGCGGTAATGGAGACATTTTCTTTGCTACTGGATATGATAATGCTACTTTAAAAATATATGGTCAGAATAATACTGATTTTGGTACTGAAACCATTGGAATTCAAACTTGTTTTGATAATCAAGATCCACAAACATCAGAATATACAACTCAATATGCGAACAGATGTAATTTATTACTACAACCAAGAGGTGGACAAGTTTACATTGGTAAAAATTTAACCACTCCTGGAGATGTAGGATATAAATTATTGATTGGTGGAAATCAATGGATTGATGGTAATTTAGTATTTAAAGGCGCTAAAGAAATTAAATTTATTGGTTCTAAACAAATCTGTTCAATGATTCGTTTCATTGATAATACCAGTGATATTTATGGAAATGGTATTTCTATTGGTGGCGGTGGCTCAACAGTTATTGGAGCTGGCGAATCTGCAATGTCTTATGTTACTAATGGCGGAGATGAAAGATTATTCTTATTATCTGATGACGCTATTAATATTGAAGCGGGTGGAGATACTATCTCAAATAGAAAAGGACTTCAAGTTACAAGTGATGGACATATTCTTCCTATTAAGGCAGAAAACAGTAATCCTAATGCTCAAGATTTAGGAAGCGCAGCTGACTACTGGAGAAATTTATATATAAATAATATTACTTTACAAGGCCAAGTTGGGAATAGATTAGTTTGGACAAATGGAAGTAAAATACTCCAAGCAGGATATCATTATGCAGATACAGATAGAATTGCAATTAATACAGCTGGACGACAAGGATATAATTTTTATGTAAATGGTTCTTCTTATTTTAGTAGTAATACTTATATCCATAGAAATTATTTTCTTAATAATCCTTCTACTGGGGCAGGTGAATTAGTTCTTACTGCTTTAGGATATAAAAGTGCTGGATATCCAGTTTATAATGATCCAGAATTTGCAAAAGGCGCAAATGGCATTTCAGTATATAATAATAGCAATAATGGAGTTGTTACTCATGCTATAGTAAGTGATGCTTCAAGTGGAAATTCATCTGGAAAAATTTTAAAAATTACTCATACAGGTTCAGGTTCTCCTGGTTTTGGAGGATTTGTTCAATATATCTCATCTCGTGCAAATGCTATTTTTATCCAAATTTTTAGAGCAAAAATTCCAACAGGAAGAAATGTTGCAACAGCTTCAAATAGTATGGGAGATAATTATAAAGATGAATGGCTAACTCCAACAATTGGAACAGGAAGATGGGAATGGTATGCAAGGCGTGTAATTTGTGGCGCAAGTGGCACATTTTCAACTGGCGGTCATGTTTATATTACAAATGGAGCCGCTCCAACAGCTTCATCTCCATTAGTATGGTATTTATCATATTGTAATGTTATTGATATTACTAAAGGTAATTATGATGGATTAAGAGCCAAATATTCAGATTTTGTAATATACGATTCTGGTGAAGATGGAAAAGATAATAAAACTCCAATTAATGATAAATATGTTGCTAAAATTGTTACAAAAACTTCAAATGGAACAACTTTTACTCTTAGAGGACTAAATGGTGCAGGTAATGAATTAGCTGATGCGGTTTTGACTATTCCGAATGCGGGAAGCGATAAAGCCGGTCTTATTACTAATGCCGCACAAGGTATCTATGGAGAAAAAACTTTACATGAAAATCTTCGTTTTTCTAATATTTCTACTGGAACAAGAGGTATTATAGGTTCAATCGCAGATAATGATTGTTGGCGAGTTGTAGGCCGCGCAGATAAAACTAATTCAGGTTATCTTGAAATTGCAACTGGTGATGATACGAATGAACCAATTTATATGAGACAATATTCTGGAGTCTTTGGAACAGTAACAAGAACTTTTACTGTTTTAGATGGGTCTGGACGTTCTCGTGCACCTGAACTATTTGAAGCTAAAAAGATTCATGTTAATAGTAAACTAAACCAAAATGATGCAATTGCAGATATAGGTTATCAATTTCAAGTTACTGGAACAAGTAATTTTACTGGTAGTGTTGATATTTCTGGTGTAACTACTCATCATAATAATATTCAAATGGATGCTAATTATAGTATTGCAAAACCTGGAAAAGGATCTAATTGGAACCGTTCTCATAATAATGCTATGATTAGAATGACCAGTGTTAATGATTGGTCTCCTTTATTAGCTCAAAAAGCAACTAATGGCTATTGGATTTTAGGTCATTATAATCATTATAATGAAAAGGATGAAAAGGATAAAAATAGTGATTTTAGAGATCAATGGGTATTTGGATACTTAGCAGATAGTAATCTTGAAGGTACAACTGGTGCTTCAAATTCATTATCAACTACTTATAGGTTATTAAATATTGGTGGAGGCTCTCAAAGAATGTTTGTTTCTGCTGCATATAATGCGGCAGTTGGTTCTGGAACTCAACCAGTTTATGTACAGAGTAATGGTAATGTAGCTACTTGTAGTTATAGTTTAAGTGCTACTATTGAAGCAGGAACTGCTAATAGAATGGCATATTATAAAACTGCTAATCAAATTGGCTCTTCTGGCCATTATGTAACTGCAAATCAAGTTGGAATTAATGCTTCTTCTTCAAAAAACTATACTTTTTATGTAGGTGGAGATTCTTTATTTGATAATGCAGTAACTATTAACGGTAATGTTCATATTTTGCCTGATACAGATGTTGGCTTAAATGGAGCTGGTTCATTAGTAATTGGAAATAAAGCTGGTCAAAACTTGGGTATTGATGGCAACGAAATTATGGCTCGTAATAATTCTAAAGCATCTGCATTATACTTAAATGATGTAGGTGGAGTTGTTCAAGTTGGTCAAGATGGTATTACTATTCAAGCTAAAGCATCTTCTACTAATTTACAATCAGGCGGATTAAGAATTAGTTCTGAATCTAATGGTGGTAATGGAAATGTTGCTTTAGAATTATATAGAGGCAATAATGGTTCATGGCAAATTGCAAATGAAGGAGCTATTCTTTATTTTAGAACTAATTGGGTTGGTGAAAAGAAAACCACTTATGCTAAAAATACTTTAATTATAGATAATACTACTGGCTCCGCGAGCATTCCATATTTAGCTATTGGTCAAGAAGAAAGAAATACTACATATGGATTATATGTTGTAAGTAGTCAATCTTGGATTAAAAATACTTTATGGACTGGAAATGTTTACCCAGATGTAAATAACGCAAGAGAATGTGGAACTAATAATTATTTTTGGAATAAAATGAGTACTAATTGGTTAAATGTTAATAGCGGAAAATCTCGGACAGATGGAGGAATTACTTTATATGGTGGTTATGTTAGTTATGGAATCATGACTAGAGCCACTAAAGATCAAGGTACTCATGGATATGTATCTGGTGATTGGGCAACTTATTTTACAATGTCAGATTCAGCCGACAGAGGTTGGATTTTTAAACGCTGGGGAGTAGGGAATGTAGCTTCTATCTCAACTGATGGTAATGCTTATTTTAATGGACATATTAAAGCTGCAAGCACAGGAAGTTCTTGGTTAGATGGACAACGTTATAATTATGGTGGCTATAATTTATTAGATGCAACAGATTCTGAATCTTATTGGCCATGGTTAAGACAAACTAATACAAATACTAAAAAATGGTTTTCTTTTGGAATATCGTCTACCAGTTTTTATTTAATAGGTTCCAGTACAAATAGAGCTGATAATGATTATGATTTTGGATGGCAGTTTGATATATCTAATGGTAATACTATTTTTAATACTAATTGTAATAAAAATAGCCCATCTAAAACTGTCATTAATGGAAGATTAATTGTTAATCCTTATTACAGTACAGAACAATTATACAGTGAAGGTATTAGAGTTAATAGAGCTAATAATGGTTGGGCAAATATTATTTTAGGCGGAGACAATGGAAGTTCTACAGGGACAAGCAGTACTACTTGGTTAATTGGTCATAGAGGTTCTAATGGTACAAACTCTGGTTCAGGTGGCGATAATGGAGCAAATTTAACAGGTAAAGTAAATGATTTAACTATTGAAGTAAATGGTTCTTCAGGACAAGGATTAACATTACCAGTAGCTCAAGGAGAATTATTAACTTGGCAACAAAGACCTATTATGGCTCAATTGCCGGCGCAAGGTAGTTCAACAACAATTTTAAATAATGCAAATTATAAGACTGCTTATTTAGCTACTACCAGCAATGGAAATGCTTCAATGGGATTGGCATCTGCAAATTGGTATCATGTAATGAATTTTAGACATCTTGATAATAATGGCCATAATGCTCAATTTGTTTTACCATTAAATCATAACGGTCACGCTGCATGGAGATTTTCCAGTGGAACAACTTGGAGTGCTTGGAATTACATTTTTGATGATCATCATGCTATGGTTCCAGCTTCAAACAATACTTATAATATTGGTTCAACTTCTAATTATTGGGCTACTGGTTATATTAATACTTTATACGTTGCTGGAAATGCATACGCAAATGGAAGTAAACGTATTCCAACTACAGGAAATACTAATGGAACAATAGGTTCTGCGACTGTACCGGTATATTCAGATAATGGAGTATTAAAAACTATTACTTCTTATAGTGGAAATGCATCTACTGCAACAGTAGCATCATCTGCAAATAAATTAAATACCTCTGCTGGAGGCAATACAAATCCAATATATTTCACAAATGGAGTACCAGTTAGATCAACAGCTTCAGTCGGTTCTGCGAATCAACCAGTTTATTTAAATAACGGTGTTATTACAGCTTGTGCAGGTTCACAATCTGGAACTGAAAAACAACAATCCTTTAAAATAAATGGTGCTAATGGAACTGCTCATTGGTATTATTTAGGTAATTTAGTTTCTAATGGAGATAGTTCAGAAGTTATTATAGATATATATAGTGGAAATGGATATAACGGTATTGGAAATCAAAATACACATATAAGTATTTTTGTAAAAGACGGATGGCAATCTGCTTTATCTGCAACAACTTCTTTTGGTATTTCATATTTAGTTGATCATTCTGACGTTAATGCAACTGCTATAAAAGTAAAAGGAATGGCAAGTGCACATAATGTAATTGATTTATATGTTTATTTACCATGGGGCTATAGTGATGGATATTATAGTATTAAAGGATATTATAATACATGGACTCATAAAGGAATTCGCTCTACAACTGAGCCAACCTCTGGAGAAGTTCAGAATTGTGTTTTCGGAGCTTTTAGAGCTGGCCAGGTTTATGGTGCAGTATGGAATGATTATGCAGAATATCGTCAAACTAAAAAATATGTACAACCAGGTTATTGTGTTATTGAAACCGGAAAAGGAGATTTAATTAAATCTTCTGGAAGATTACAACCAGGAGCAAATATAGTATCTGATACTTTTGGATTTGCGATTGGTGAAACTGAACAAACTAAAACTCCACTTGCGGTCTCAGGTAGGGTATTAGCTTATCCTTATGAAGATAGAAATTCATATCAAGCTGGTGACCCAGTTTGTTCTGGACCTAATGGAACTATTTCAAGAATGACTCGTGAAGAAGTCAGAGAATATCCAGATAGAATTATTGGTACAGTATCAGAAATTCCAAGTTATGAAGTTTGGGGAACTGGTAATGTAAAAGTAAATAATCGTATTTGGATTAAAGTTAAATAGGAGGAATAATTATGGAAAATTTCTTACAAATGTTATCACAAATTTTTGAAGTATGTGTAATCCCATTATTGGGAATTTTAACAGCTTACTTAGTACAGTATATCGCAACAAAAAAAGATGCTTTAATTAAGCAAAATGATAATGCCTTAGCCGCAAAATACATTACAATGTTGTCAAAGACAATTACTGATTGTGTAATTGCTACAAATCAAACATATGTAGATAGCTTAAAAGCCCAAGGAAAATTTGATGCCGAAGCTCAGAAAAAGGCATTTAACATGACCTTAACCGCAGTTCTTTCTATCTTGAATGACGAAGCGAAAGAATATTTGACAGCAATCTATGGTGATTTGAATACATATATTACAAAACAAATTGAAGCGGCTGTTAATAAAAATAAAACAACTATTGAACCTAAATAAAATAAAGGGGTACAGAATATATATTCTGTACCCCTATTTTTTTTTGTCTAATTTTGTAGTACAAAAAAAGATTAAAAAAGACTGGACTTTTCATATTAAGATAATTAGTAAAAATTTTACATACTATTGAAGGAAAGAAAGAAAAATAATTTTAAGAAGGAGGATTAAAATATGTATCCTAATTACAACTACTTCCCGCAGAATCAACAACCTATTAGACAGCAACCACCAATGCAAAACCAAGGTATTTTGTACCTAAAAGGCAGGCCAGTTTCTTCCATTGAAGAGGTTAAAGCCATTCCAATAGACTTTGATGGCTCTATTTTTATTTTTCCAGATATAGCGAATAAACAAATTTATACTAAACAAATCAACTTAGATGGAACTGCATCAATTAATGTGTATGAATTAAAAATATTACAACAACCAACCGCACAGCCACAAATGACAGATTATATAACAAGAGATGAATTTAATGAACAAATGGAAAAAATAAGAGCTATATTTGCGGGTCAGGTACCGGAGCAAGCGCCGCAAAAGACTACTCCTTCAGTTCCTTCACCGCAACCAGTCAAAAAAGAAGATATTAAATTTTAGGGGGAATTCTTATGCCAATGAATATGAATCCAATGCAATTAATTCAAATGATTAAAGGAGGCCAGAATCCTCAACAATTAGTAATGAATATTTTAGAGCAACAAATGCAAAATACTCCAATGGGAGCTAATCTATTGTCTTTAGCAAAGCAGAATAGAAGTGCAGATATTGAACAAATCGCTCGAAATATATGCAGTCAAAACGGTAAAGATTTTGATAAAGAGTTTAATGCCTTTAAGCAAATGCTTGGGATTAAATAATATATTTTAAAAGGAGGACATTAATATGTTCAATAACGCAACAAATGGCTATAGTTTAGCCGACATTGCCGCAGCTACTGGAACCAATAGAAATGATAATGGATTTGGATTCGGTGGAGATGGGGGAGCCTGGTGGATTATAATTTTATTCCTTTTCTGTTTCGCAGGATGGGGAGGAAATGGAAATGGACTCTTCGGAGGAGGTTCAACAGGTTCTGGAATTACAGATGGTTATATTTTAACCTCAGACTTCGCTAACATTGAAAGAAAAATTGATAGCGTAGATAGTGGACTCTGTGATGGCTTCTATGCCATGAACACAGGTATGTTAAATGGATTTGCTGGTATTAACAATAATATTACTCAGCAAACAATCGCAGATATGCAAAATACTAATACCATTAATGCAGGTATTACTAACTTAGGAACCCAGTTGCAACAGTGTTGCTGCCAAAACAGATATGAGGATGCTCAAAACTTTGCTCAATTAAATTATAATTTAGCAGACCAAGAATGCTCAACTCGTAGAACAGTTTCTGATGCAACCAGAGACCTAATGGAAAATCAAAACGCTAATACAAGAAGCGTTTTAAGTGCTATTCAAGATATGCAAACACAAGCTTTACATGATAAGATTACTGAATTAACTGCAGCAAATTCTAATCTTAGATTACAAGCAAGCCAAGCAGCTCAAAATAGCTATTTAATTAATGCTTTAAATCCAACACCTATCCCTGCATATACAGTTGCTAATCCATATTCTGGATATCATAACTGCGGATGTAATACACTTTAATCTAAATTAGTTTAATGACCAGAGAGTCTGCCAACTCTCTGGTCTATTAAATTCCTGAAAGGAGACTATTTATGGAACTAACAAGTAATGTAGTACAAACTGTAAACGCAAATGATAATGTTGTATTTATTACAACAAGAATCCCTGGTAATTGTTCAGTTATTCATACCGAGGGAAGTGGAAATATCAAAATGAGAGGCTTGTCTAATAATCAATGCCGCTCAAGATTCAAAGTAACTTTTACAGGTAATATTGCGGTCCCAACTGGCGGCACCGCAGGAGCTATCTCATTAACTATCACTATAGACGGTGAGGCAGTTCGCACTGCCCAGATGATTGTTACCCCTGCCTCAGTAGAGCAATATTTTAATGTAGCTTCATGTGTGTACATTGATGTACCTACTGGATGTTGCTCAACAGCTGGAGTAACTAACACTTCAGATCAAACGATTAATGTTCAAAATGCTAATCTAATCGTAGAAAGGG
>CDYI01038288.1_pt1 | contig 12726 bp, 6 predicted proteins | sample 557711 | NCBI WGS metagenome assembly CDYI01 (sample SAMEA3182054, study PRJEB8094) | gut metagenome | biome: human; feature: gut; material: Stool; isolation source: human stools | place: Canada | collected 2012-11-13 | reverse complement strand
GCCAGACACTGTGCTACCGTTTTTCCCTTGTTAATATGAAGGGCAATCAGTCTTGTTGCTGCCATTTTCTCACCATCCTCTCAAAAAATAAGACTGCCCGCAGGCAGCCTTATTGGTAATTTTATGAAAAGATAAAATCACGTAGGTTTTCTTTGATATGTTCTCCGATTTCTTGGAACAGGACAAACAGGAACAACACCGCATAAACCGCCAGCCCAATTCCAACCAATAGACCAAGCTGCAACCACAGAGATTGAAAAACGCAGTAAATGCAGCAACCAAGAATATATAAGATCAGTGCTCCTATGGCAAAGGAAGAAACATTCACGACAAGTTTTGCCAGAAGGCAAATCAGACCTAATACGAACAGCACAGGCAACGCAACCAGCTTTAAGACCATTTTCCCTACAAATTTCAGAAACCTCATAGAAACACACCCCTTTCTTATCTTCATTATACTGTTTTGAAAAATAAAACACAATGATGTCAATATGTACGGCTGCGGCAATTTTCTTGCCACAGCCCATTTTTATGATTACTGAATACTGGACAGGCACACCAGCACCTCCTTCATGTCTGTCCAGATTTCCTCCAATCGTTCCTGCAAATCCCTGATGTCCGACTCATAAATATTGCCGGTTTCATTGGCTCTTTTAGCATACTGATTCAGGTTGTTGCTGCATCTTCTCAGAAGGGAAACCAGCTCTTTCACATCCTGTAAATCCAGGTTGATGCAGTATCCATCCAGAGCCATCTTCCTAAGATATGCCCCCATGCTCCGGATACCTAGCTCATCCATTTTTTCATGGATTCGCTGTACTTCCTCTTTCGATGCCAGGAAGTGAACATCCTGGTCCCGTCTGCCCATTACAGCACCTCCTCACGCCCACCAGATGCTCGATATGGAGGAATATGCTCTGACTTGGCTTTCAGATCTGCCAGCACAGAAGGTTTATCTGCCTGTTCTGCTTCCTCACGCTCCGGCATGGAGTCCTCCATATTAAGAGCCGCATCCAGTTCTGCCAGACGAGCACTTTTTTCAGCAAGCTCCGCTTCCTGTGGGAAGGGTTTTCCTAGTTCCGCTCTGGTCGCTTCCTGCTGATTTTGAAGATTGGTGAGCTGTTCATGGGCTTTCTCCAGCTTCTCAGGGATGCTGGAGAGGGCATTATCCAGTCGGATGATATTTCCCCTGGCATCAGTTCCAAGCGATACACGATGGCTTACAGCGCCTTTCAGGGTAATATCAAAGTCATGCCGGAAACTATCAAAGGAAAGTTCCATCTGAAAACCACGATAACTGCCAAGAGGGATTGGCTCGGTCGCTTTCATCTCCTTGCAGGCGGCAAGAATCATTTCACCGGCATCCTCTTTTTCCATATAGTGCTTGCCCAAAATTTCCATACCGCAGAATCCTTCCACAATCTGCGGATGAGTTGTAACCGTTTGGATGTCTGCTTCAAATCCACGAATATAGCCTGTCTGCCTTTCAATCTCCGCAGGGAAGTATTTCAGGAGTTTATCTTCCATGCGATACTGCTGGCTCTGATGGTCAGCTTTTAGAACCTTAAGCCTTGCCACATCAATGTCCAAGTCCATTTTTTCTTTAATCAACGGATTCCCGGCACACAGAGCCTTAATTTCGGCATAGGACAGAGCTTGCTCGTCTACATCATCACAGGAACGGACAGGCGATTTCGAGGTCATAATCTGAGAAATGAATTTTTGCTTGTTTTCCAGTGTCTGATAAAGATACGCATCAAAAGTTCCCTCGGTTACATACTGATAGATCTGAACCTCCTTGTTTTGATTGCCCTGACGGATAATTCGACCATTTCGCTGGGTCATATCAGATGGACGCCAGCCCACATCCAAGTGATGAAGCGCCACCAGGCGATCCTGGCAGTTTGTTCCGGCTCCCATTTTCTGTGTACTGCCCATCAGCACACGAACCTGACCAGTACGCACCTTTGCAAACAATTCTTTTTTCTTTGCTTCAGAATCTGCATCGTGAATAAATGCAATTTCTTTCTCTGGCACACCGGCTGCTATCAGCTTCGCCTTGATGTCATCATAAACATTAAACGTGCCATCGTTTTTCGGGGTGGAGAGGTCACAGAACAGAAGCTGGGTCAGCCTGTCAGCTTTTCCTTCTTCCCAAATCCGCAGCACATTTTGCACACAGGCATTGAGCTTGCTTTCCGGGTCATCTGGCAACAGAGGATTGATTAAACGCTGATCTAACCCCAACTTTCTTCCATCGCCGGTAATCTTGAGCATATTGTCCTCGGATGGGTCAACCATACCGGAATGAACCGCCGCTGCACGTTCCGAAAGGTCTGCTACCATGTCTTGCTGATAATCAGAAGGCTGCACAACAACCGTTTCAAATTTCGCATCCGGCACTGGGAGGTGAAGCTGGTCGGAGGTTTTAATATCCGCAACTTCCTTAAACATATTCATGAGTTCCGGAAGATTAAAAAACTTTGCAAATCTGGTTCTGGCACGATAGCCGGTTCCTTCCGGAGCCAACTCAATAGCGGTGGTTGTTTCACCAAAGGTAGATGCCCAGCAGTCAAAATGGGTCAGATTTTTCTTTTGAAGTGTGCCGTACTGAAGGTATCGCATAACAGTATAAAGCTCCGTCATGGAGTTCGATACGGGAGTACCTGTTGCAAAGATAACGCCTCGCCCGCCGGTCAATTCATCCATATAGCGGCACTTCATAAACATATCCGAAGATTTCTGTGCTTCCGAAGTGGAAAGACCAGCGACATTCCTCATTTTTGTGTACAAAAAGAGGTTTTTGAAAGCGTGGCTCTCGTCTACAAACAGCCGATCAACGCCCAGCTGTTCAAAGGTAACAACATCATCCTTTCTGTCAGTAGAGAGAAGTTTATCCAGTCTGGTTTGCAGGGATTTTCTCGTTTTCTCCATCTGTTTGATGGTGAAATTCTCGCCGTTCTGATATTTGAGTTCTGCAATCGCTCCCTCAATCTCATCAATCTGTTCACGCAGCTGGCGCTCCTGACGTTCCGGAGAAAGAGGGATTTTTTCAAACTGACTGTGACCGATAATGACTGCATCATAGTCACCGGTGGCAATTCTCGCACAGAATTTCTTGCGGTTTGCCGTTTCAAAATCCTTTTTGGTTGCCACCAGAAGTTTGGCACTGGGATACAGATGAAGAAATTCATTTGCCCACTGCAAGGTCAGATGGTTGGGAACAACAAACAATGCCTTCTGGCTCAGTCCCAGGCGTTTACTTTCCATAGCGGAAGCCGCCATTTCAAAGGTTTTGCCCGCACCAACCTCATGTGCCAACAGGGTATTCCCACCATACAGCACATGGGCAATGGCATTTCGCTGGTGTTCCCGAAGGGTTATATCGGGATTCATGCCACCAAATCGGATATGGCTACCATCGTATTCACGAGGTCTGGTGGAGTTAAACAGTTCATTATACTTGGTCACAAGTGCTTCACGGCGGTGCGAGTCTTTCCAAATCCAGTCTCGGAACGCATCCTTGATTGCCTGTTGTTTCTGCTGTGCCAGAGTAGTTTCCTTTTTGTTCAGCACACGCTTCTGCTTGCCATCCGCATCCTCAATGGTGTCGTAGATACGAATATCTTTCAGATTCAGAGTTTCCTCTAAAATACGGTAGGCGTTGGCACGTTCCGTACCATAGGTCGTGTATGCTGCCACATCATTCTGGCTCGGAGAACTCTTTCCGTTGATTCTCCATTCTGCTGTCAGTTCCGAAAATTTGACCTCAATCGTGCGGCGGAGATAATACGGAGTTTCAAAAGTTTCCTGCATGAACTGCTGGATATAGGCAGAATCAATCCATGTTGCGCCCAGACGGACATCAATTTCAGAAGCATCCAAATCCTTCGGCTGCGCCTTTTCCAGTGCCTGCACATTGATTTCAAAAGAACTGTCTTTCTGTGCAGCCATCTGTGCAATCCTCAGCTTACTTCTCACATCGCCGGAAAGATACTCATCGGCTGTCTGCCAGCCCGAAACAGGGTCATCCGGAGCCATTGGGTCTTTAAAAATCACACCTTGCAGCTCGGTTTTAATGGAATCATATTCGCCGGGAGTCCCCAGCAGTTCTGCCATATAAGGCAAATCCACCTTGCCATGCTCACCAATAGAAATCGCAAGTGCTTCAGACGGTGTATCCACGCTGTTCACTTTACGTTCCGGTTTAATGGTACGCTTAGTGAACATATCCGCTTTGCTCTTGAGATGACCATCCTCATCCAAGTTTTCCAGTGAACACAGAAGATAATAGCTGGAATCATCAGCAAAAGCCTGACTGTTGGCTCTGTTGTTGATTAACCCGTTTTTTGCGGTAAACGCATCATAGGCAGCATTCAGCTCTACCTGTTTTGCCTGAATCATATCATCCGGATAGTCCTCCAGCTGATATTCAATCAGTTCATTTACAATGCGGCGAAGTTCCACCATGCCGCTGACACGTTCTTTGGCTTTGTCGTTCAGCTCTACCAGACGCATGACAGAGTTTTCCCGGAAATATACCTCATCGTCTACAACCGTGTAGGAGAAGTTTTTCACATCTGGGCGGGCAGGAATGGTAATCTGTTCTTTTTCCTGGCTGTTTGCTTCTTCAGTTAGCTCCGCAGGAGCATAAGTGCCACCGATACGGGTAACAGCTTCACGAAGAAGGTCAGCCAGTTCCATATCTTCACGGGGACGGACTGTGAGATCATCCTTACCATATTGGGTACTTTCCATAGAAAGTTCTCCCAAAACCATTTCCGGATGCTCTACAAAGTAGCTGTTCATGGTGTAACCATCCGGTGTAGTATTCAGCTGCACCCAGTCCGGCATGATGTCGATGGGGTGGTCACGCTTTTGCAGGAAAATGATGTCAGATACAACCTCTGTACCGGCGTTTGCCTTAAATGCCGTATTGGGCAGTCTAATGGCTCCCAGGAGTTCCGCTCTCTGTGCCATATATTTTCTGGCATCAGAATTTTTTGAGTCCATCGTAAAACGGCTGGTCACAAATGCAACCACACCGCCCGGACGAACCTGATCGAGCGTTTTTGCGAAAAAATAGTTATGAATAGAGAACCCCAACTTATCATAGGGCTTATCCGAAACCTTATAGTTGCCGAACGGAACGTTGCCGACTGCCAAATCATAAAAATCCCGGCGATCCGTAGTTTCAAAGCCCGCCACCTTGATTTCAGCGTTAGGATAGAGTTTCTGAGCGATACGCCCACTGATGGAGTCCAACTCCACTCCATAGAGATTGCTGTTTCGCATGGCGTCAGGGAGCATACCGAAAAAGTTACCGATACCCATTGCAGGTTCCAGAATATTTCCTGTTTCAAATCCCATCTGTCCGACCGCATCATAGATGGCACGAATGACGGTAGGACTGGTATAGTGGGCATTCAGGGTACTAGCTCGTGCTGCGGCATATTCTTCCGGAGACAGGGCTGTATAAAGTTCTCTGAACTCCTCAGCCCAGCTTGCCTTGTTTTCATCAAAAGCAGCTGCAAGCCCACCCCAACCGACATATTGGGAAAGGATTTCCTGTTCTTCCGGAGTAGCATTTCGCTCATCAAACTCCAATTCTTTTAGGACACGGATTGCATCCATATTGGCTCTGAATTTTGCTTTCGCTCCGCCCTCGCCAAGATGGTCATTTGTGATGTGAAAATTGATTGCTGGAATATCGGGACTTTCCTTTGTTTGAATTGCAGTTTCAATTTTTTGAACCAAGTCCAGAATCTCAGGGTTTTCCCAACCAGCAACTTTTGTGTAGTCCTGGACAAGTTTATCTTCGCCATCTTTACACTGAATCAGATCCAGGCTACCGGGGAATGGAGTCCGTGTGTTTTGCACTCCCAGAGCTTTCATTCTTTCAGATGGAAGGGACTTGTATGCTCTCATTGCGTCCTCGAATGTGCTGTACTCCTTGAGCTGAAGCGCCCCTCGAACCTGCAAATCTTCTACCACATAGTAATGGTCGATAAAATGTTCCGGCTCAGCTGTGGCAACAGTTTTTTCCGGTTCTTCACCTGAAATAAATCGGGCATTGCGTTCATCCTGTCTTAAAAGGCGTTCAAAATTCTCTTTGCTTTCCGCCCGATAAATTGGGTACACCATTCCTGGAGGCAGCAACTGTACATCAGTAGTTCCAATGGCAGTGATATTGTATGCTTCTCCCTCCAGAAAAACAGTGTCACCCACCTGATAAACCGGTTCCTGTGTTGCTTCAAATTTAGAGCGTTCATTGTACAGCCACTCCGCAGATTCTTTGGCAGAAACCGCTTTTTTGACTTCCTGCAAATAATCGTTTGCCTGCCACTCACTGGTGAATTCCTCACTGACACCCTCATCATCTACATAGATTTCATCCCGAATATCATCCCAGACAGCATAACCGTTTTCTGTTTCAATCACACTGAATCGCTCATAGGATTCTTCTTCGGCAGCAATAGCTTCTACATCACGCATGACCTGTGCAACAAACGGGCTTTCTTCTGCTTCATCCACAGAGGGTGCTTCTTCCTCCAAGTCGATTACCGGAGCATCTTCCACACGGAAGCCTTTCGGCGGTGGGTCAAGTTCGCTGAGAAAATCTTGTGGGATGGTGTTTCCCTGTTCGTCCCGATACAGAACAACAGTGAATGGAACACCATAGAATGTTTCATCTTCAATATTCTTGATAAACTGTTCCGGATCAGTATATTCAATCACTTCACCCGGTCTGCCATTTGTTCCAAGATATTCAATGCGTCCCACAGGATTCGGCTCGTTTTCTATATCCGATGCTCGTTCTTGTTGAACATCTTTCAAAACTTCAGGAGAAATATAACGCTCCTGCTTAATCAACGAATCAATGCGATTGGCAACCTGTGTCCAGGACAGCTGCACCTTATCACAGCCGCTTTTGGTGTATCGGATTCCTTTGGCATCGTGATCTTCACCACTGCCAGAAGCACCGGAAAGCGCATGAGAACGACCGCCTGTCCCATACTCATTTTTCAAAAAGTCCGCTTTTTCTTTTGCAGAATGTCCTTTCTGCCAATACTCATAAATACGGGCTTTTCCACCAGAGAAACCACTGCCCCCGGACAGGGATTCATTGATTTCATCATCCGTAATAAACTGACGGACAAGAGGTGGCATGGTCATACTGCTCTGATATTCTCTGAGTGGCAGATCAAGCTCATCCAGTCGCTGTGCCAAGCGTTCCAATTTGTGATAATGGAATCGCAGCAAAGAAGAATCCTCATTGTGTGCCTGTAAAAAGTTCTGATATTCAGCTTTCAGTCCGGCTCTGAATTGACTATCATTCAGCTTTTCAGCCAGCTCTGCTGTTTCTGCCGGAAATCCCACACTGCGGACTTCCTGTAAAGAAGGGAAGAAGCCTTGTTCTCTGGCATTATCAGAAAGATCATGATACAAATACCAAAGAGATTCTGCGACCTTTGTTCTCTCATAACCCGGAGCCTCCACCAACTCTACATTGGTGGCATACTCGCCATTCTCCAGTAACTTACCGATACGCTCGGCGGCTTCCTGCCAGGATACGATCTGTCTGGACGGTGCAAAACGGGCAGTCTTTCCTCTGGCAAGATGAATACACTGCTCATCAAACCATGCGCTGACCTCATGACTATCCAATTTAAAGCCATTGCTGCCACGATAGAGTGCAGGCAGACGCTTTGCAATCTCCTCTGTGGATTTTCCTTTCATATATTCCAGTGCCACCATCATTCGGAGATTAGCTTCATTTCCGCCAACAGTAAGCACCTGGTCGATCTGATTTTCAGATAAAGAAAAAGCAGAGAGCGTTTTGCTCTCTGCTTCGTCAATAAAGCTGATTTGTTCTGATTCTGAAAGGAAAAGGTTCAAACTCAGCTGTTGATAAGCTCCGCTGTCACGATTTCCTCTGCCTGTGCTTTCAGGCTGTTCATGTGCTTCACCCATGCCATCTGCTGTGTTGCTTTGTCCGGTGCCGGATTCTTCTCCAGCAGTTCTGTCATCAGCTGCTCCACTCTGCGGTGCGCTGTCTCGTCGATCTCCTGGAGATGCGGGAACAGCTGCTCGCTGAGAATCAGATCGTTCAGCAACATCGGATTGTTCTCTTGCAGAAACGCCCTCCGCATTCTGCCGTACTTGCCCAACGGTTTCGTTTCGGTGTTCTTCAGTTCGATGTCCGGAATCCGGTAATCCCCGACCTGTGTGTAAGTCATTTCGTTCATAATCATGGCTCCTTTCCACGGTTTTTGTCTGTTCAAAGGCTTCTATGGCTTTTTCGATTTCTCCAAACATTCGAGAGCTGACTGCATTGACCGCCGTACCCAGAGCATTTACCGTCTGACGGGTATTAAAGTCGAATACATTTTGAAAATCTTCATGCTCAAAATAGTTATCCGGATTCTCGGTAATACGGCTGTACATCGCATAGGAGACACTATTTGCCACTGCGGTCTTAAATGCTACCTCGATGTTATATTCATCATACTCCTCAAGGAAGCTATCTGCAACGATGTCGAGGATCGGCTTTTTGAAATCGTCCCAATACTCTCTGGCAAGGTTGATTGCGATATTTTCCAGCTGATATTCCAGAATTCCCTCTGACGGAACCTGAAAGACACGTTCCATCTCATCCATTATAAAACGGCGGTTTTCATCGGTCACTCTCCACGGCGTAATTGACGGAGAAGAACGACGCACACCTGTGTCCGCCACATCAAAGACATAACGCAGATACGGTTTATCCTGGTTCATCACAAAAAGGGCAATACCAGTGGAACCCCTTTTCACATAGCGCCGATACTGGTCTGTGTTCCATTCCTCATAAGGTTTGCACAGTGTAGCATTGGGACGCTGCGCATAAATCATCACCTGTTCTTGATAGGTGAAATCATAATTTCGAGCCATCGTTGCCAGAAAAGAAGTCCAGTTTTCTCGGTTGGCAGTAATTCTATGGATCGTTTCTCTTGCCACACCGGAATAATACCTCTCTTTCGGATTCATTATTTCCCTCCAATCTTTATAAATCCAGAGAAAGACTCAGCTTTTCAAAGACTTCATCATCCATATCTGATAACTTCTGCAAAACAGAGTTGGTCAAATCCAACAATTCTGTTTCATCCTCCTCAAGCTGCTCTTTCATCTGCTGTAATGCTCCATACAGCCCCATTCTGGTTCCTGGGCTGTACAGAAGTATCAGCATTTTTTCATCAATGGTTAAATCCATCATTCCATCTCCCTCTCTGTTCGGGCTTTGGGCGGTTTATGGGGACTATCCAGAACAGGCTGTTCTTTCAGCTGTGCCAATACAGAAGAACGTTCTTCCGTTGCAGGTGCTTTGCCATTATTGATAACGCCATCCAGCATCCCATAATCGTCCTCCATCGCCATCTCTGCATTTTTCAGGTAGTTCTCCGGCTTCATAAAGCCCTGAAGCTCCTGAAAGCCGATAGAATCCACATAGTGAAAAGATACCACAGCATCGGTTTTCAGTGCCACGATGTCGCTGACGGACAGGCTGTGCCCCCGGAAATCCTCTGGACGCTCCACATTAAACTTTGTGTACAGCCCTTCCAGCATGGCAGTCTGGTCAGTATAAGAGGAGAGCGGAGCCACATAAACCACATCATAATGGTCAATGTTCGGCTCTTTTCCTTGACGTTTCAGGGCTTCATAGGATTCAAAGCGTTCATAAACGGTTTCATCTGTACGGCGCAGCTGCAAAATCGCATACGCATCCGTGGTACTGTCCAAAAATGCTTGCAGCTTTTCACCATTATCGAGATTGCCATCGACTTCATTCCAACGTTCAATCTTTTCCTGTGACATAGATTATCCTCCTTATCTTTCGGGTTCCTTAAAACTGTGCGACATTTTAGATGGTACTGTCTGTCCCGAAATCTGTTTTAACTGATCAATTACGGATTCTTTAGGTCGAGAAACCGCCTTATCCAACTCATTCTTTAACTGTGTTGCTGCCTGTACCACAGAAATTTCATCCGAATCTTCAATAACCTGTTCTAAAAAATCTCGGTACGGAGCAGCGTTTCCATTTGTGAGATCATGATAAATCTCAACAATGTTGCTCTTTTTATCATCAACTCTGTCAGCATATTCATAGTGATCGTACTCATCAGAGAACTGGTCAATTTGTTTTGCCAGGTCAAGCAAAGAAGCATTTACAGCTTCAACAGCCTCTGCTTTTTCCATGACTTCTTCATATACTTGTACTCGCAGTTCTCTCATCTGAAGTCCAAATCCAGCCAGAATTTCAGCTCGTGCTTCCAGCATAGACAGCTCTGGATTGTCCAACTGACCGCCATCAATCTCATGAAATTCTTTATCAAAGAGCGTATAGTCATAACCATCTTCACAGGTCTGGATTGCAAGATACTGATCTCGCCCAACCTGCCATGCAGCTTCATCACCCATGATTTCCGGTTCCGCCTGACAATAGCTTCCGTTACGCTCCAGGAGTTCTGCAAACTGGCAGATGTGGAACACATTGTTTCCAATCTGTGTATGGTACTCATCAATAAACTTGCAGGGCTTAATGACTACTGAATCATCGGAGTAGTGTACCTGAATCGTTCCGCCATCCGGGATGCGAAACAAATCTCTATAATGGCTGTCAATGAACCGAATGTCCTTGCCATCCGGATTAAACTCATTCATCATTTACTTTTTCCTCCGTTCTCAAAATTCATATTAAACTGCGGTTTCCCTTCCTCCGTTACTGTCATTACAACGGTTGCATCGTACATTCTGCCGGTCTTAGCAGATTTACATCCTTTGAGCTTAACCTCTCCATTGGACAAGAGCTTTTGTGCCACCGCTGATGTCAGGCTTTTTCCGATGCTCTCGAAGTAACGGCTGTTTTTCCATAGAGCGAAATGGCATTCTCTTTTGGAACAGAAAAATCCTTTCTGCCGTTCTGTGACGGAACTGCCACAGACAGGGCAAACACCCACTGTCTGCACTTCCTTTGCCATAAGCACATCAGACCCTTTTACCTTTTCATAGGTCTGCACCAGTGCAGAAATCATATCCTGAATTTCTTTCAGAAAAGCATTGCTGTCATATTCTCCACGCTCAATCATGAGCAGCTTTTCTTCCCAGTCAGCGGTCATGGATGGAGATTGAATCTGTTCCGGCATCACGGTTACCAGAGCGGTTCCTTTATGGGTGGAAATCAGGTGCTTGGTTTTCTTATCACCTTTACGTTCCAAAAAACCGATTCGTACCAGCTTTTCAATCGTAGCAGCACGAGTCGCCGGTGTCCCCAATCCCTTGCGCTCCGCATCTTCCGGCATTTCATCTGCACCGGCAGTTTCCATACTTTGCAGAAGGGTGTCTTCTGTAAAATGCTTGGGCGGTGATGTTTTTCCTTCTTTTACCTCAGTGGAATAAACACTCAAGCCCTCACCAACTGTGAGAGAAGGGAGCTGCTTTTCACCCTCTTTATCCTTATCAGCAGGTTTTCCGGAGAAAATTTTCCATCCAGACTGTACTGTTGTTTTGCCCTTTGCAGAAAAGATATAATTTCCATCCGAAAGTTCAATCACGCTTTCGTTGTACCGGAAAGGCTCACCGACCGCACAAAACAGGCGGGTGGCAATCAACCTGAGAATTGCCTGTTCACCCTTTGGCAGATCATCCAGGCTGCATTTTATGGCTTCTTTGGTGGGGATAATGGCGTGGTGGTCAGAAACTTTCTTGTCATTGATAACCTGCGCCGCATGAACCGGAACGTTTTTCACATCCTCCACAGGGAAAATGTTGAAAAGCGACTTTATCAATTCCGGAAGCATATCCTTCATGTCACTTGTCAGATAACGGCTGTCAGTACGGGGATAAGTGACCAGTTTTTTCTCGTATAGACTCTGGGTATAGTCCAGTGTCTGCTGTGCTGTGAATCCCAACACCCGGTTTGCATCCCTCTGCAAAGAAGTTAAATCATACAGGGCAGGCGGCTTTTCAGATTTTTCCTTGTTTTCTGCCTTTGTGACATTCAGAACCGAACCAACACACTTCCGGGCAACATCATCCGCAAGAACTTTTTGCTTCATCCGCTCGCCAGATGCAGTGAAGTCCTGAAAAGCCAGTTCTACTGTATAAAAAGGCTCAGGTCTAAAAGCTGAGATTGCAGCTTCACGCATCACGACCATTGCCAGAGTGGGCGTCATAACCCGACCCACATTCAACGTCTGTCCATAAAGGGTAGAAAAAAGCCGGGTAGCGTTAATTCCAACCAACCAGTCGGCTCGCTCCCGGCATAATGCCGCTTCGTACAAAGCATCATATTCTGTTGACGGTTTCAGCTGCTCAAATCCCTCTCTGATAGCGGAATCCTCCATAGAGGAAATCCAGAGTCTTTCAAAGGGCTTTCGACATCCAGCCTGCTGATAAACCAGACGGAAAATCAGTTCTCCCTCTCGACCGGCATCTGTCGCACACACAAGGCTCTCTACATCTTTTCTTGCCATCAGTTTTTTGAGAATTCCAAACTGCTTTTTGGTACTAGCAGACACCTGATATTTCCACTGATCCGGAAAAATAGGAAGGTCTGCATACGCCCATTTATTATATTTCTCGTCATAGGCTTCAGGCTGTGACAGCTCTACCAGATGCCCCACACACCAACTGACTACATAACCGTTTCCCTCCAGGTATCCATCCTCACGCTTTGTCGCACCCAATACC